>ENA-UEQP01003131-UEQP01003131.1-human-gut-metagenome-genome-assembly--contig:-NODE-3131-length-11228-cov-5.004036_pt1 | contig 11228 bp, 7 predicted proteins | sample MGYA00242951_ERZ507951 | MGnify/ENA primary metagenome ERZ507951 (study PRJEB26167, sample SAMN06115539) | human gut metagenome | host: Homo sapiens | place: China:Shanxi | collected 2015-11-18...
CTACCTGATGACCAAGGAAGAGCTGGAAAATAAGATCGCCACCCTCACCGGCGGACGTGCTGCCGAGGAAGTGGTGTTCGGCTCCATCACCACCGGCGCGTCCAACGACATCGAGCAGGCCACCAAGCTTGCCCGCGCCATGCTCACCCGTTACGGCATGAGCAAAGAGTTCGACATGGTGGCTCTGGAGACGGTGAACAACCAGTATCTGGGCGGCGACACCTCGCTGGCCTGCTCTGCCCAGACCCAGCGCGAGATCGACCAGCGGGTCGTGGACTTGGTAAAGACCCAGCACGAAAAGGCCGTCAAGATCCTCACCGACAACCGTGCAAAGCTCGACGAGCTGGCGAAGTACCTTTATGAAAAGGAGACCATCACCGGCGACGAGTTCATGGCTATCCTTGAGGAAAAAGATCCCAGCGAAAATTAAAATAGGATCTCTGCAATAATCCAGCCGCCGTATCCGTATTCATTACAGATACGGCGGTTTTCTGATACGCTGTACCGCTGATAAAAGCATTTGGGATAAACCTCTCCGTCAGCGCATCAGCGCTGACGGAGAGGTTGACTCCCTACAACTACAGGAGGATACTACTATGAGACTGCTGAACAAGAACACTGCCCGCCGCGCTGCCGCTGCTGCCGCGCTGCTGACCATGACCGCCGCCATGAGCGTGGGTGCCTTTGCCGCCGACGCCGAGGACACGACCGTTGCCGGTTATCTGCCCCCTCAGTCGTCCGAGGTCATGGTTCAGGGTGACATCGCTCTCCACTCTGACGTTCCGGTGGGGGAGGTAGACCCCAACTACGGCGGCTACGCTTCCCCGGTGGAGAACCCCATTCAGGGCAACGTGATGATGATCTCCGACGAGACCCCCCTGCCCTCTGACACGCCGGTGGAGAAGAGCGAAGCCCGCTACACCGTCAAGGGCCTGCTGGGCAAGCAGGTGCTCTACACCGCCCGTCAGGAAGGCCGCGTGCTGACGCTGGACGTCCCCGATGACAACGCCACCTTCCGCACCACCATCCTCGACATGCAGACCCTGATGAATCAGGGCGTAAGCACTCTGGTGCTCAAGACCGACAAGACTTCCACCACCCTGAACCTGACTCTGCTGTGCCAGAACCAGAAGCCCGGCACCCGGGTCACTCTGCGCCACCTCGGCAGCAGCGCTCACCTCACCGTGGGCTTCCGCGGCCGCCGCGACCTCATCGTTGGCCGATAAGCTTTCCCCTCTCTCCTCTTTGTTTTCCATAGATACTTTTCCCTCAGACGCAAAAGACCCCCGCTGCAAACGCAGCGGGGGTCTTCCTGTTTATCAAATGGTCCCGTCCGAGCCGTTCTCGCTCTGCTCCGATGCATAGAGCACCATCAGGTGGTTTGCAGATGCTTCCAGCTGGCTCTTGGCCTGACGGAGGTTCGCTTCCTCCGTCTCGTTCATCTTTTCGGGCTTATCCTTCCGCAGGCAGCGGCGGAGGTTGGCCACATCGGCCTTGATGCGGTTCTTCTCCTCTTTGTCCAGCTCCTTCTTGCACTTGGAGAGGGCCTCGTCCACCTTGTAGGCCAGCACCTCGGCCTGATTGTGGAGGTCAAGCCGCTCTTTGCGGCGGCTGTCCTCGGCCTCGTAGGCGGCGGCGTCGGCCATAGCGCGCTGGATCTCATTCTCCGAGAGGTTGGTGCTGCCGGTGATGGTGATGTTCTGCTCCCGGCCGGTGCCGAGGTCTTTGGCCGAGACCTTGACGACGCCGTTGACGTCGATGTCAAAGGTGACTTCGATCTGGGGCTTGGACGAGAAGCTGGCCCGGATGCCGTTCAGCTTGAACTTGCCGAGGCTCTTATTGTCGCGGGCGAAATGCCGCTCACCCTGCAGGACGTTGATCTCCACACTGGTCTGCATGGGGCGGGCCGTGGTGAATATCTGGCTCTTGCGGGTGGGGATCATGCTGTTGCGGGTGATGAGGGGGGTCGCCACGCCGCCCAGTGTCTCGATGGAGAGGGTCAGCGGGGTGACGTCCATCAGCACAAGGCCCTGCGCCGCTGCACCGGAAGCGCCAGCCAGCTTGCCGCCGCCCTGTAGCAGACCGCCCTGCACAGCGGCACCCATGGCCACGCATTCGTCGGGGTTGAGGCTGTGGCTGGGCTCACAGCCCAGCAGTTCCTTCACCTGACGCTCGACGGCAGGCATCCGGGTGCTGCCGCCGACGAGAAGGACTTTGCCCAGCTGCGAAGCCGAGATGCCGGCATCCCGCAGTGCGTTCTGCACCGGGGCCACCGTCCGTGCCAGCAGGTCGCCGGTCATCATCTCGAACTGGGGGCGGGAGATGGTCAGATCGAGGTGGTGGGGGCCGTCCTTGCCCACAGCGATGAAGGGCAGATTGAGCTGGGCCGAGAGGGCGCTGGACAGCTCTTTCTTGGCCTTTTCGGCCTCTTCTTTCAGGCGTCCCATGGCGGCGGGGTCGCGGGAGAGGTCGATGCGGTCCGATTTCTTGAACTCTGCCACAGCGTATTCCACGATGCGCTGGTCGAAGTCGTCGCCGCCGAGGCGGGTATCGCCGCCGGTGGCCAGCACCGTAAAGGTGCCGTCTTCGATCTCGATGATGGAGACGTCGAAGGTGCCGCCGCCCAAATCGTAGACCAGGATCTTCTGGGGCGCTTCGTTGTCAAGGCCGTAGGCCACAGCGGCGGCGGTAGGCTCATTGATGATGCGCAGGACGTTCAGGCCTGCGATGCGGCCCGCATCCTGGGTGGCCTTGCGCTGGCTGTCGTCGAAGTACGCGGGGACGGTGATGACGGCCTCCGTCACCGGCTCACCCAGATAGCTCTCGGCGTCGCGGCGTATCTTGGTCAGGATCATGGCGCTGATCTCCTGCGGGGTCAGGTCTCTGCCATCGATATGCACCCGGTGATCAGAACCCATGTACCGCTTGATGCTGGACACCGTGCGGCCGGAGTTTGTGGCGATCTGGCGCTTTGCCGCGCCGCCCACCAGACGCTCGCCGTCTTTGGTGAAGGCCACCACGCTGGGGGTGGTGCGCTCTCCCTCTGCGTTGGTGATGACGACGGGCTTGCCGCCCTCCACCACTGCCACGCAGCTGTTCGTGGTGCCAAGGTCAATACCGATCACTCTGCTCATTCTGGTCGTCCTCTCTGTTTTTGCGACGCGCATATTTTTCCTTCAATATCATATCGGTTCCGTATGACGATTTCTTAGAGCATTTGTAAAGATTTTGTGTTTCCGCTCATTCTCTCTCGAGCAGCTGGCGGATGACGGCCTCCGTCTCGTCCAGCCAGCTCTGGGCCGTCTCGTCCCCCTCTTTTTTGCGGACGAGGAAGCCCTGCTTCGCCTCAGCCAGCTGAGCCAGCGCCTTTTTGCGGGAGATGTACTGGGTCTCATACTGGGCCACCCGCAGGCAGACCTGCGGCATATAGGCGATGTCTGGGGTGGAGGCGCAGAGCTTCTGGGCCTTGCGGTAGGCCCGCAGGGCCGCACCGGCCCCTTTTCCCTGCACCATGGCATCGTCGCCCAGCGCCACCCATGCGGCCACATCGCCGGCGTCGGCGGCTTTTTTCCAGAACTTGCGGGCCTGTGCAGGGCTCTTGCGGCAGCCCCGGCCCTCGTAGAGCATCTCGCCCATCATGGCAAGGCCCTCGGCGCAGCCCTCTTCGGCAGAGAGCTGATAATAGTGCATCGCGTCGTCCCAGCGTTCCTCGGCCATGGCATGGTTGCCGGCCCGCAGCTCCGCTTCGCCCGGCTCATCGGTGTCGTGGCTGGCGTGGAGCAGACCGTTCAAAAGCGAGCAGTCCAGCGTGGCAGAGCTGGTCCACGGGTCGATAACCACGCCGTCGATGCTGTCGGAGTCCAGCGCCATCTGCATGGCGGAAGCCAGAAGCCGTTCCGCCATGGGGCGGCTGGCCGTGCCTTTATCGGCCTCCGCCATCTTCACGGAGGTGAACACCGGCAGGTAGCACCGGCCCTTCTGGGTGCGCAGGGTCCAGGGCTGCAGGTCTTTCGCTTTCTCCGCCGGGACAGGATGCTCCGCCCACGGGGCGGCCCCGTCCGGCTGGTCGGACGCCGCCTCCAGCGGCACCAGGACCCTGGTGTCCAGCTCGAGGGCATAGTTGATGGCGTTCATCAGCGCCCAGAAGCTCTCCTCGTTCTGGCCCTTATAGAGCGCTGCCACAGCCCGCTCTATCGCCGGACAGCCCGTACCCAGCGGCCCGTATTCCGGCAGCTTTTTGCGGTCTGCCGCGCCCACCGGGCGCAGCCGCAGCCGTGCCGCACCATCTTTTGCCATTGCATCCACCATTCTTTCCGTTGAGATTCCCTTCCAGTATAGCAGGATTTTCCGGTTTTCTCAATCTCCGGAGCCGAAATCTGCTTTCAGAGCCGGTTTTCTTCGGCAAAAACATAGCATTCCTGCTGGGAGTGCGTTATAATAAGGAGCGTCTCAACTAAATGGATCAAAGAAAGGGAGTATCGAGCCTTGAACAAAATGCTTCGCTATCTCAGCGATTACAAGCGCGAGAGCGTGCTTGCACCGCTTTTCAAGATGCTGGAAGCTACGTTTGACCTGTTCGTGCCGCTTGTGATGGCCGACATCGTCAACGTGGGTATCGCGGCCCACGATTTCCACTACATCCTTGTGCGGTGCGGCATCCTGCTGCTTCTGGCCATCGTCGGCCTCGCGTGCAGCCTGACCGCCCAATACTTCTCGGCCAAAGCCGCGGTGGGTTATTCCACCGGCCTGCGTCATGCGCTGTTTGAGCACATCCAGACGCTGAGCTTTTCCGAGATGGACACCATGGGCACCAGCACCCTCATCACCCGGATGACCAGCGACGTCAATCAGGTGCAGAGCGGATTGAACCTCTTCCTCCGCCTGTTCCTGCGCAGCCCCTTCGTGGTGATTGGCGCCATGATCATGGCCTTTACGGTCAACTTCCGCGCCGCCCTCATCTTCGTGGTGGCGATCCCGCTGCTGAGCGTCGTGGTCTTCGGCGTCATGGTCATCACCCGTCCGCTTTATAAGTCGGTGCAGACCCGCCTCGACCGGGTTCTGGGCCTCACCCGCGAGAACCTGACCGGCGTGCGCGTCGTCCGCGCCTTCGACAAGGAAAAGAGCGAGGTGGACCGCTTCGAGGACGCCAATGAGCTGCTGACCAAAATGCAGCTCCACGTGGGCCACATCTCCGCCCTGATGAACCCGCTGACCTACGTTATCATCAACCTTGCCATCGTGGCGCTGCTGTATGTGGGCAGCATCGAGATCAACATCGGCGGCATGGCCTCCGGCGACGTCATCGCGCTGGTCAACTATATGAACCAGATCCTGGTCGAGCTGGTCAAGCTGGCCAACCTCATCGTTCAGGTGAGCAAGGCTCTGGCCTGTGCAGGCCGTGTGCAGGCGGTTCTGGACACAAAGCCCGGCATGGAGTTCCCGGCCCAGCTCACCGGCAATGTTCCGGCGGAAAAGGCCGGCGACGCCGTCTGTTTCGACCATGTGAGCCTGACCTACAAGGGCGCAGGCGCACCCAGCCTCTCTGACATCAATTTCACCGCCAGGCGCGGCCAGACCATCGGCGTCATCGGCGGCACCGGCAGCGGCAAATCCAGCCTCATCAGCCTCATCCCCCGCTTCTACGATGCCACCGAAGGCAGTGTGGAGATCATGGGCCGACCGGTCCGGCAGTACCCCCGCGCCGACCTGCGCGGCAAGGTGGCTGTGGTCATGCAGAAAGCCCAGCTCTTCGGCGGCACCATCCGCTCCAACCTGCTCTGGGGCAGCCAGAATGCCTCCGACGCCGACCTCTGGGCTGCGCTGGAAACGGCACAGGCTGCGGAGTTCGTGAAAGCCAAGCCCCTCGGCCTCGACGAGCCGGTGGAACAGGGCGGACGCAACCTCTCCGGCGGTCAGAAACAGCGTCTGACCATCGCCCGCGCCCTCGTGGGCAAGCCGGACATCCTCATCCTCGACGACAGCGCCAGCGCACTGGACTACGCCACCGACGCGGCCCTGCGCAAGGCTCTGGCCGCTCTGCCGGGTGATCTGACCGTCTTCATCGTCAGCCAGCGCGCCGCCAGCCTGCAGCACGCCGACCAGATCATCGTGCTGGACGATGGCCGCATGGTGGGCCTTGGCCGTCACGCCGAGCTGCTGGAAAGCTGCCCGGTCTACAAGGAAATTTACGAGAGCCAGTTCAAGAAAGGGGATGCGCAGAAATGAGTGCAAAAGCAAAAAGCAAGCTGACCCCTGAACAGCAGAAGGCCACCATGACCCGGGTGCTGCAGAAGATCAAGCCCTACGGCTTCTTTGTGGTGTGCAGCCTCATCGTGGCCGCTGTGAGCGTGGCGGCCCAGCTGTATATCCCCATCCTCTGCGGCAGTGCCATCGACATGATGCTGGGCAAAGGTGCCGTGGACTTCGCGGGCGTGCTGCGCATCATCTACGAGATCATCGTGGTGGCTGTTGTCGCCGCCTTTGCGCAGTGGCTGCTGAGCGTCTGCAACAACCGCATCACCTTCGCCGTCAGCCGTGACCTGCGCAACGCCGCCATGCGGAAGATCCAGACCCTTCCCCTCTCTTACCTCGACAGCCATCCTTCCGGCGACATCGTGAGCCGGATGGTGGCCGATGTGGATACCTTCGCGGACGGCCTGCTGATGGGCTTCACCCAGCTGTTCTCGGGTGTGCTGACCATCCTCGGCACCCTGCTCTTCATGCTGCAGCAGAACATCCCCATCACGCTGGTGGTGGTCTGCATCACCCCCCTGAGCCTCGTTGTCGCCAGCTTTCTCGCAAAGCGCAGCTACAAATATTTCCAGAGCCAGAGCACCGTGCGCGGCGAGCAGACTGCCCTTGTCAACGAGATGATAGAGGGCCAGAAGGTCGTGCAGGCCTTCGGCCACGAGGCCCAGAGCCTCGAGGCTTTTGACGAGGTGAATGGCCGCCTGCAGAACGTGAGCCTGAAGGCCATCTTCTTCTCCAGCATGACCAACCCCGCCACCCGCTTCGTCAACAACATCGTCTACGCAGGCGTCGGCCTCGTGGGCGCCATCTATGCCGTAGCCGGAGGCATCACCATCGGCCAGCTGAGCATCTTCCTGAACTACGCCAACCAGTACACCAAGCCCTTCAACGAAATTTCCGGCGTCGTGACCGAGCTGCAGAACGCTCTGGCCTGCGCGGCCCGCGTGTTCGAGCTGCTGGACGCCGAAGACCAGACCCCCGAAGCGGAGAACGCCGCAAAGCTCGTGCCGGACGGCCACGTCCAGATCGAGGACGTCTCCTTCCGCTATCTGCCCGACCGCCCGCTCATCGAGGGCCTGTCTCTGGACGTCAAGCCCGGCCAGCGCATCGCCATCGTCGGCCCCACCGGCTGCGGCAAGACCACCCTCATCAACCTGCTCATGCGGTTCTATGATGTCAACGGCGGCTCCATCAAAGTCTCCGGCACCGACATCCGGGACGTGACCCGCGCCTCCCTGCGCGGCAGCTACGGCATGGTGTTGCAGGACACCTGGCTCCGGGCCGGCACCGTGCGGGAGAACATCGCCTACGGCAAGCCGGACGCCCCCCTCGACGAGGTGGTGGCTGCGGCCAAGGCAGCCCACGCCGACAGCTTTATCCGCCGCCTGCCCGAGGGCTACGACACCGTCATCGCCGAGGACGGCGGCAACATCAGCCAGGGCCAGAAGCAGCTGCTCTGCATCGCCCGCGTGATGCTCTGTCTGCCCCCGATGCTGATCCTGGACGAGGCCACTTCCTCCATCGACACCCGCACCGAGGTGCGTATCCAGGCAGCCTTTGCCCGGATGATGCAGGGCCGCACCAGCTTCATCGTGGCACACCGCCTTTCCACCATCCGGGAGGCCGACGTCATCCTCGTGATGAAGGACGGCCACATCGTGGAGCAGGGCGACCACGATACCCTGCTGGCGCAGGGCGGCTTCTACGCCAAGCTCTACAACAGCCAGTTCGAGGGCGTGGAGACTTAACGCTTCAACTGATAGCAATTCAACTTTTTAATGCACCAGCGGTGGATTGCATATCGCAAAGATGCCGTTTGAATGCTGCACGAATTTCTTGACTTGCGATAAAATTTGCGATAAACGATTTTGGGAAGGAATATAATCATGTCGAAAGATGAATATTTGATTACAGATCCACCCCTTAAAGCGCTGACTGTTTTTGCGATGCCGATGATCCTTGGCAGCTTTTTTCAACAAGTATACAATATGGCCGATTCCATAATCGTCGGTCAATTTGTTGGCTCCTCGGCACTTGCGGCTGTTGGTGCTTGTGCTGCACTGACCAATGTTTTTATTTGTGTGGCGCTTGGTGCCGGTGTGGGCGCAGGTGTGCTTGTAAGCCGCTGTTTTGGTGCAAAAAATTATGGTAGAATGAAAACCATTGTGTCAACGTCCCTGATCAGCTTTTTGATCTTAAGCGCTGTCCTTGGTGTCTTTGGCTTTTGCTTTTCCCATTTCATGATGAGCGGATTACAGACCCCTGCCGATATACTGGAAGAAGCAGTATTGTATCTGCGTGTCTACTTTGTGGGTTTCCCGTTTCTATTCATGTACAACATTCTTTCCACCATGTTCACTTCCATCGGTGAATCCAAAATTCCGTTGGGACTGCTGATCTTCTCATCTATCCTGAATATTTTTATGGATCTCTGGATGGTGGCCGGTCTTGGTCTGGGGGTGTTTGGTGCAGCCCTTGCGACCTTGATCGCACAAGGAATTTCTGCCGTGTTTTCGTTTTTGATCTTTCTGTCTCGGATGCGGCAATACAAGAGCTCCTTTAGCAGGTTCGACCGGCAGGAGCTGTATTCCATGCTTCGCATTGCGGTACCATCGGTTTTGCAGCAGTCCACAGTGTCTATCGGTATGATGATCGTGCAGGCAGTGGTAAATCCCTTCGGCACACAGGCACTTGCCGGGTATGCGGCAACGATGCGGGTAGAAAATGTTTTTTCGCTGATCTTCGTATCCATCGGCAATGCAGTTTCGCCGTTTGTATCCCAGAATCTTGGCGCAAAGAAAATTGAGCGTATCAAAAAAGGGTATCATGCTGCACTGGTGTTGGATCTATGCTTTGCAGTTCTTGCTTTCGTGGTCATTGAAACACTGCACACACAGATCTCCTCGTTGTTCCTGGGAAAAGACGGAACCGCGTTGGCCTATCAGGTGTCCGGTGATTATATGAGATGGCTTGGTTACTTTTTCATCTTCATGGGCATCAAGATGGCAACGGATGGCGTTCTTCGCGGACTTGGAATCATGCGGCCGTTTCTTATTGCAAATATGGTAAACCTTGCGATCCGCTTGTCTGTTGCTTTGATTTGTGCACCGCGTTTTGGCATTGCTTTTGTTTGGCTTGCAGTCCCGGCAGGTTGGCTTGCAAACTTCCTTATTTCCTATGCGGCGCTCAGAAGATCACCGTTTCTGTTGTAGTTGGTTCATTGCAGTTTCAGCTTGCAACAAAAAATGAGATAGGCAACCCCTTTCGGGGAAGTCTATCTCATTTTTTTCGTTGGGGCTATTTTGCAACAGCCCCATTTTTGTTTGCTCTGTTTTATTTTTTGCGGGTCGGCAATAGTTTCTTTTTTACCTGTTTTCGGCTTTCAGCACCGTTGCCTCAGCAGGCGGCGGTGTGAGGGTGGAGTGGGCCAGAATAAAGGCAGCGGCGCGGCCGGATGCGATGCGCTGGGCGGCGCGGCGGCGGTCGTTGGAAGCGAAGGTGTGCTCCCCGTCCCGCTTTGCGTCCCAGTGGGCAAGCTCGTCATCCACCTCGGCTTCCGTCGGCCAGAGCTCTTCTTTCTGCGCCACCAGCAGCAGACCCATCCGGCTGCGCAGCTTGCGCTCGGCCTCGGCGTGGAGCCAGGCTCGGAATTCTTCCACGGTCTGGCCCTGCACCTTTAAGTACTGGTCGAAATTGACGCCGTTGGCCTGCATCCGCAGATTGAACTGGCGCTGCTCGGCAAAGTAGTTGCCGGCCACCAGCTGCTTGGGCAGCGGGCCGGTGACGTGTGTACCCAGCTGGGCGATGAGGGCCTGTTCGGCCACGGCGCGGGCCTGCTGGCAGCGCTGGGCGTAGATGTCCTGCGTCACCTTGGCGCGGAGGGCGCGCTTGCCCTCGGCGTCGGCGGCGCGGTCTTCGTCACCGTGGCGGCGGTTTATTTCAAGCTCGATGGTCAGCTCCCGGATGGGCCGGGGCTGGACGGGCTGGGTAAAGCCGGTGTACTCTCCCAGTTCCAGCGGCGGCAGGCAGAAGAACTGCACCCCCGCCCGGAAGCCCTCGGCCCGGTTGACCGCCAGAAGCTCAAAATCCGGGTCGGTGACGGGCTGCAAATCGTTTTCTTTCATCAGCTGGGCGAACAGGGGCGAGAAACCCTCCAGAATCGCCCGATTGACCGCCGCCGTCAGCAGGTCATCCTCGTCCTGCGGAGCGTCCGGGGCCGCTTTTTCGGCCTGCACCGCCGCTTCCAGCTCTTCTGCTGCGGCGGAAAAGACCACCCGGCAGTCACCGGGTTCTGCCATGCCAAAATGTTCGAGTTTCATCTTCAGTTCCCCCCTCTCAGCGGACGATGCCGGCCATCAGCACCAGCAGCACGATGCCCAGCACGACGTACAGCACCTCGGCACCCAGGACGGACTTGTCCCCCTCGACGTACATCTCGGCGGGGTCGTCGGGGTTATAATAAAGGGTGACGACAGCTCCCTGTGCAAGCTCTCTGCCCTTGGCAGACTTGGGGTAATGGAGGCGGTGGGTGCCGCCAGCAGTGGAGAATTCCAGCAGGTAGGCTTCGCCGTCCCGGCTCCGGACGGTGCCTGCCACAGCGGCCTCGACCTTTTCGCCCCTGGTCATGAGCTTGCGGCGTCTCGACCAGCTCCGCCATGCCATGTAGAACATGATGCCTGCACCGATGAGAAAGATAATGATGTTGAACATTCGCAGTTTCCCTCTTCCGTAAATAGTCCCGCCGGGCCGCTGCCCCGCAGGGGTAATATTTATTGTATCATACTCCGCCGGATTTTTCGCCCCATTCGGCCTATACGGAATGCAACAATTTTCGCAAAAAAATTTGTCGTACTATTTTTGCAGAAAACGCTTGACTTTCTTTGCACCTGTGGTATAATAAACATCGTTCCGAGCCGAACGGCGGCGAACAAAACAGAATATGCGGATATGGCGGAATTGGCAGACGCGTTAGATTCAGG
>ENA-UEQP01003133-UEQP01003133.1-human-gut-metagenome-genome-assembly--contig:-NODE-3133-length-11215-cov-3.722751_pt1 | contig 11215 bp, 10 predicted proteins | sample MGYA00242951_ERZ507951 | MGnify/ENA primary metagenome ERZ507951 (study PRJEB26167, sample SAMN06115539) | human gut metagenome | host: Homo sapiens | place: China:Shanxi | collected 2015-11-18...
ATAAATATGCCGAGGGAAAGTTAGGTTTGCTGCTTTATTGTCAGTATCTTTGCCAGATATTACTTAAAAACAGTGACTATGACAAAAAAAGAAGCGATTAAGCTCTTCGAAGAGCGTAAAGTCCGGACCGTTTGGGACGATGAACTGGAAAAATGGTACTTTTCTATTGTAGATGTAATAGGTGTGTTAACCGACAGTCCTGATCCTCGAAATTATTGGAAAGTATTGAAAAATCGGTTGAAGAAGGAGGGAAATGAAACGGTTACAAATTGTAACCAGTTGAAATTGGTTGCCGAAGATGGAAAGAAACGTCTTACCGATGTTGCCGATACCGAACAACTTTTCCGCCTGATTCAATCCGTCCCTTCTCCCAAAGCCGAACCTTTTAAAGGGTGGATGGCGCAGATTGCCAGTGAAAGAATCGATGAATTGCAGGATCCTGAATTGACGATAGATCGTGCTATGTGGGAATATAAACGTTTGGGATACTCTGACAGCTGGATCAATCAACGATTAAAAAGCATTGAGATCCGTAAGAATCTGACGGACGAATGGAAGCGTTGTGGAATGGAAGAAGGGGTACAGTTCGCTTCTTTGACCGATATTATCACAAAGACTTGGTCTGATAAGACAACGAAAGAATATAAGGCGTATAAGGGGCTTAAGAAAGAAAACCTCCGGGATAATATGACTAATAAAGAATTAGTGTTGAATATGCTGGCTGAACTCTCTACTAAAGAGATTTCAGAAACCAATAATCCGGAAAGCTTCAACGAACATGTTGATGTTGCCCGCCGCGGAGGAAGTATCGCTCGCGATGCCAGAATAAGATTGGAAGAAGAGACCGGACAAGCTGTTATTTCCCCTCTGAATGCAAAAGAGGTTCTGAGATTAGAACAAAACAAGGATAAGAGTAATAAAGAGCGATGAAAATTATTATTGCCGGTGCCGGCGCAGTAGGCACACACTTGGCAAAATTGTTGTCTCGCGAGAAGCAGGACATCATATTGATGGACGACAATGAAGAGAGGTTGAGCACGCTTAGTTCCAACTTCGATTTAATGACGGTCACGGCATCGCCTACCTCCATTCAGGGATTGAAAGAAGTGGGGGCTAGAGATGCTGACCTGTTTATAGCCGTCACTCCCGATGAGAGCCGTAACATGACCGCATGTATGCTGGCCACCAATCTCGGTGCAAAAAAGACCGTTGCCCGTATTGACAATTACGAGTATCTCCTGCCCAAGAACAAAGAATTTTTCAAGAAACTGGGTGTTGACTCATTGATTTACCCTGAAATGCTTGCCGCTAAAGAAATCGTATCTTCCATACGTATGAGTTGGGTGCGCCAATGGTGGGAATTCTGTGGCGGATCGCTGATACTTATCGGTACCAAGATGCGTGAAAAAGCGGAAATACTGGATATTCCTCTGCACCAGCTTGCCGAAACAGACAAGCCCTATCACGTAGTAGCCATCAAACGCTGCAACGAAACACTGATTCCGCGCGGTGACGATGTAATCAAACTGCATGACATCGTTTACTTCACCACTACCCGCAAGTATGTACCTTATATACGTAAGATAGCCGGAAAGGAAGATTATGCCGACGTACGCAACGTAATGATCATGGGTGGAAGCCGTATTGCCGTGCGAACCGCCCAATATGTACCCGACTATATGCAGGTGAAGATCATAGACAATGACTTGAGCCGTTGCAACCGCCTGACAGAACTTCTTGACGATAAGGTTATGATTATCAACGGGGACGGACGCGATATGGATCTGCTTATCGAAGAAGGTCTGAAGAACACAGAAGCCTTCGTAGCCTTGACGGAAAACTCGGAAACAAACATTCTTTCCTGCCTTGCCGCCAAACGTATGGGCGTCAGCAAGACAGTGGCGGAAGTAGAAAATATAGATTATATAGGTATGGCAGAGAGCCTCGACATCGGTACGGTAATCAATAAGAAGATGATTACCGCCAGCCACATCTATCAGATGATGCTGGATGCTGACGTCAGTAACGTAAAATGCCTGACCTTTGCCAATGCCGACGTTGCAGAGTTCACCGTGAAAGCCGACTCTAAAATTACCAAACACCAGGTTAAGGACCTCGGGCTGCCGAAGGGAACCACTATCGGCGGATTGATCCGACAGGGCGAAGGAGTCGTAGTGACAGGTAATACACAAATTCTGCCGGGCGATCACGTAGTTGTATTCTGCCTAAGCATGATGATTAAGAAGATTGAGAAGTACTTTAATTAAATGAAGAACTAAAAAAAGAACATTCTTCATTCATATGATATGATTAATTTCAAGACAGTTATACGGATTATCGGTATCCTCCTATTGCTGGAGACGGTGATGCTATTGCTTTGCTCGGGCGTTTCATTCTATTACCAAGATGAAGCGTTGGTAGATTTCTGGGTATCAGCAGGCATTACGGCAGGCGCCGGACTACTCCTGGCAGCCATGGGCAAAGGCGGTGACCGCCAACTGACACGCAGGGACGGATATGTACTCGTCAGCTTTGCCTGGGTAGCCTTCTCGCTTTTCGGTATGCTACCGTTCTACATCAGTGGATATATACCCAGCATTACCAACGCCTTCTTTGAAACGATGTCCGGCTTCAGCAGCACAGGCGCTACAATATTGGATGACATCGAAGCACTCCCCCACGGTCTGCTTTTTTGGCGCAGCATGACACAATGGATAGGCGGCTTGGGTATTATCATGTTCACCATCGCCATTCTTCCGATATTCGGTGTCAGCGGTTTACAAGTGTTTGCTGCCGAAGCCAGCGGACCTACACATGACAAAGTGCATCCGCGCATCGGTATCACAGCCAAATGGATCTGGAGCATTTATGCTGGTATCACCTGTATCCTTGTCGCCCTGCTGATGCTGGGGGGAATGGACTGGTTCGACAGTGTCTGCCATGCCTTTGCCACTACAGGCACAGGTGGATTCTCCACCAAGCAAGCCAGTGTAGCTTACTACCAATCACCCTATATTGAATATGTAATATCCATCTTCATGTTCATATCCGGTATTAACTTCACGTTACTGCTGTTCTTTGTCAACCGAAAGTTCAAGAAAGTTATCCACGATGCTGAGTTAAAGTGGTATTTCTGGTCGGTAGTATTATTTACCGGCCTGATCGCAGTGATACTTTATTATTCCAACCCCATAGGCATGGAAGATGCATTCCGCAAGTCACTGTTTCAGGTGATTTCACTGCACACTTCCACCGGATTCGCCACGGACGACTATATGTTGTGGCCCGCCGTGACGTGGGGTTTGCTGACCATCGTCATGCTGATGGGTGCCTGTGCAGGAAGCACAACGGGTGGTCTTAAATGTATCCGTATGGTAATCCTCGGCAAAGTGGCCCGCAATGAATTTAAACATATCCTCCACCCTAACGCAATACTTCCGGTACGTATCAACAAGCAGGTGATTTCCCCCTCCATACAATCTACAGTACTGGCTTTCTGCTTTATATATGCAGTAATCATTATCATCAGCGTATTGATTATGATGGGAATGGGTATTGGTTTTGTAGAATCCGTGGGGTGTGTCGTATCCAGTATCGGCAACATGGGTCCCGGGCTAGGAGAAACCGGTCCCGCCTTCTCATGGAATGCACTACCCGATGTGGCGAAGTGGTTAATGGCTTTCCTTATGTTGCTGGGACGCCTGGAATTATTTACCGTATTATTACTTTTCACTCCGGAATTCTGGAGAAGAAGTTGATATAAGGCAAAAAAGTGCTAAAAAGAAACTTATTTGCCATCTCTATATAACAAAATAGCCAATATTTGTTATACATTTGCAGCCGAATGAAAAAGTAGTTGAATGAAACAGTGCATAAAATACTTTATGATTATCCTACTCGGCGTATTATTGTACGACGGTGCAGCTCAGGCGGCGGGTATATCGTGCACTTTGATAAGCAACGACAGCGAACGCTGTTTCCTTTCTCAGGCTCCTACCTCACATCAGCAAAACATTCGTAATATATACAATCATTTCTCGTCCATGCCCTTATATATGGACAATGTGGACAGCACACAGGTGCCCGGCAACAAGAGTTTTTTCATTTTGCTGAATTACTTCCGGATGTACTGGCTGGCCGATTCGCCGAGTAGCAATCCGTTGTTGCATTCCGCTTTCTATCCTGTGCCCGATCCGCTCTCCTATTATGTATTCGGGCTGAGAAAGATAATCATTTGATAAACTAAGTCAGGCAAGTTCTACAGGCTTGCCAAGGTCCGTCGAAGGCAATTCAGAGGTATTGCTACCTTCGACCAACTATCCTATTATATACATCTAAAAGTTAATTAGATTTATGAACTTTACTTTGTTAGTAGTCGTCTTGCTGACGGCAATTGCTTTCGTGGGTATTGTTATCGCGTTATCCAAGGCGATATCCCCCCGTTCGTACAATCCACAGAAGATGGAAGCGTACGAGTGCGGTATTCCTACCCGTGGTAAATCATGGATGCAGTTCCGGGTGGGTTACTATCTGTTTGCCATCCTGTTTCTGATGTTCGACGTGGAGACGGTATTTCTGTTTCCATGGGCAGTCATTGCCCGCGACCTGGGAATAGCGGGATTGCTTAGTATCTTATTTTTCTTACTTATCCTGGTATTAGGACTTGCCTACGCATGGCGGAAAGGAGCATTGGAATGGAAAGAATAAAAAAGCCTAAAATAAAGTCTATCCCGTATGAAGAATTTACGGATAATGAAACGTTGGAGAAACTCGTTCGCGAACTTAATGCCGGAGGTGCCAATGTCGCCCTCGGCGTACTGGACGATTTCATCAACTGGGGACGCAGCAATTCGCTGTGGCCGCTTACGTTTGCAACAAGCTGTTGCGGTATCGAGTTCATGGCACTGGGTGCCGCGCGCTATGACATGGCGCGTTTCGGATTTGAAGTAGCCCGTGCCAGTCCGCGCCAGGCAGATATGATTATGGTGTGCGGAACTATCACAAATAAGATGGCGCCTGTACTGAAACGCCTATACGACCAGATGCCGGACCCGAAATACGTGGTTGCCGTGGGTGGATGCGCCGTTAGCGGCGGACCGTTCAAGAAATCCTATCATGTGGTGAATGGAGTAGCTAAGATTTTGCCGGTGGATGTGTACATCCCGGGATGCCCCCCTCGTCCGGAAGCGTTCTACTACGGCATGATGCAGTTGCAACGCAAAGTGAAGATAGAGAAATTCTTCGGCGGAGTGAACCGGAAGGAACCGAAACCGGATAGTGACGAGTGATGAGCTACAATAACGAAACATAATCAAAATATGGATAATATACGATTTATAAAACCTACGGACTTGCATGCCGAAATGCTCCGCCTGCGCCAAGAGCAGCAGATGGACTTTCTGGAATGCCTGACCGGTATGGACTGGGGAGAAACAACCGACAAGGATACGCCGGATACACCGCGTGGTTTAGGAGTGGTTTATCATCTGGAATCCACCACTACCGGAGAACGTTTAGTCGTACGTACCGCTACCTTGGACCGCGAGAATGCCGAGTTACCCAGTGTCAGTGACATCTGGAAAGCAGCAGATTTCCTGGAGCGTGAAGTATACGATTTCTACGGAATCGTCTTCATTGGACATCCCGACATGCGCCGCCTCTACCTGCGTAACGACTGGGTAGGATACCCTATGCGTAAGGACAATGATCCGGAAAAGGACAATCCGCTACGTATGGACAATGAAGAAACCATTGATACCACTACCGAACTGGCACTTAACCCGGATGGTACAATAAAGAATAAAGAACTGGTACTCTTCGGAGACGAAGAATATGTTGTGAACATCGGTCCGCAACACCCTGCCACGCACGGTGTAATGCGTTTCCGTGTATCACTGGAAGGTGAAACCATCGAGAAGATAGATGCCAACTGCGGCTACATCCACCGGGGCATCGAGAAGATGTGCGAAAGCCTCACCTACCCGCAGACATTGGCACTGACTGACCGTCTGGATTATCTGGGCGCACATCAAAACCGCCACGCCCTTTGTGCATGCATCGAGCAGGCTATGGGTATTGAAGTAAGCGACCGTGTGAAGTATATCCGTACCATCATGGACGAATTGCAGCGCATAGACTCTCACTTGCTGTTCTACTCTTGTCTCGCAATGGACCTTGGTGCTTTGACCGCGTTCTTCTATGGTTTCCGCGACCGCGAGAAGATACTCGACATCTTCGAGGAAACTTGCGGCGGACGCCTTATTATGAACTACAACACTATCGGTGGTGTGCAGGCCGACCTGCATCCCAACTTCCAGAAACGAGTGAAAGAGTTTATCCCCTACCTACGTGGCATCATCCACGAATATCATGAGGTGTTCACCGGCAATATCATCGCCCAGCAACGTCTGAAAGGCGTAGGAGTACTGAGCCGTGAAGATGCCATCGCTTTCGGAGCTACAGGTGGTACAGGACGTGCCAGCGGCTGGGCTTGCGATGTCCGTAAACGCCATCCCTACGGAGTATACGACAAAGTGGACTTCAAAGAAATCGTTTATACCGAAGGCGACTCCTGGGCACGCTACATGGTTCGTATGGACGAAATCATGGAAAGCATGAATATCCTTGAACAACTCATTGATAACATCCCCGAAGGCCCATATCAGGAAAAGATGAAACCCATCATCCGTGTACCCGAAGGACAGTATTATACTGCCGTAGAAGGTAGCCGTGGTGAGTTCGGCGTCTTCCTGGAAAGCCATGGCGACAAGACTCCGTACCGTCTGCATTTCCGTTCCACGGGATTACCGCTGGTAAGCACCGTAGATACCATTTGCCGCGGAGCAAAGATTGCCGACCTGATTGCAATCGGAGGAACGCTGGATTACGTAGTGCCAGATATTGATAGGTAAAGGAAGGTACAATTTACAATGTACAATGTACAATTTAGCTGCGCATGAGTAGTCGGTTGATGCATTGCCATTGTAAAGTGCCTCGTAAATTGTAAATTGTAAATTGTAAATTACAAGATGTTTGACTTTAGTATAGTAACCAACTGGATACACCAGACGCTGACTTCCCTGATGCCGGAAGGTCTGGCGATATTCCTCGAATGTGTAGTGATAGGCGTGTGCATCATTCTGATGTATGCCGTACTCGCCATCATTCTGATTTACATGGAGCGCAAGATATGTGCTTTCTTCCAGTGTCGTCTCGGTCCGAACCGTGTAGGTAAATGGGGTAGTATTCAGGTCATCTGCGACGTGTTGAAGATGCTGACCAAAGAAATCTTCACTCCGAAAGCTGCCGACCGCTTCCTCTACAACCTGGCACCGTTCATGGTGATCATAGCTTCATTTCTGACATTTGCCTGCCTCCCTATTAATAAAGGTATGGAAGTGCTGAATTTCAATGTAGGTGTATTTTTCCTGCTGGCAGCATCCAGTATAGGTGTATTAGGTATTCTGCTGGCCGGTTGGGGATCCAACAACAAATTTTCATTGATCGGAGCCATGCGAAGCGGAGCACAGATTATCTCGTACGAGTTGTCTGTAGGACTGAGTATATTAACTATGGTAGTGCTGATGGGTACGATGCAGTTCTCTGAAATCGTAGAAGGACAGGCTGACGGATGGTTTATCTTCAAAGGACACATTCCGGCAGTGATCGCTTTCGTTATCTACCTGATAGCCGGAAATGCAGAGTGTAACCGTGGGCCGTTCGACTTGCCGGAAGCAGAAAGCGAACTGACGGCAGGATACCACACCGAATATAGCGGTATGCACTTCGGTTTCTTCTATCTGGCTGAATATCTGAACCTGTTTATTGTAGCCAGCGTGGCTGCCACCATCTTCTTGGGCGGCTGGATGCCGCTTCATATTGTAGGACTGGATGGCTTCAACGCCATAATGGATTATATTCCGGGCTTCATCTGGTTCTTCGGCAAGGCATTCTTCGTAGTATTCCTGCTGATGTGGATTAAATGGACATTCCCCCGCTTGCGTATCGACCAGATCCTGGCATTGGAATGGAAGTATCTGGTACCTATCTCAATGGTAAACCTCATTCTGATGGTACTGATTGTTGTATTTAAACTGCACTTTTAGATTATGAAAACATACAGTTATTTTGGCGGACTGATGCACGGCATCAGTTCTTTGCTGACGGGTATGAAAACTACCATGACCGTCTTCTGCCGCCGGAAAGTGACAGAGCAATACCCGGAGAATCGTGCGACACTGGAGATGTTCGACCGTTTCCGCGGGACGCTGACCATGCCGCACAATGACCGGAATGAACACCATTGTATAGCGTGCGGGCTGTGCCAGATAGCATGTCCCAACGATACCATCAAGGTAACAAGTGAAATGATAGAGACTGAGGACGGCAAAAAAAAGAAGATATTGGCAAAGTATGAATACGACCTCGGTTCGTGCATGTTTTGCCAACTTTGTGTCACAGCTTGTCCGCACGATGCGATTACGTTTGCTACAGACTTTGAGCATGCGGTGTTCGACCGTACAAAACTGGTGAAGACGTTGAACCATCCGGGCAGTCACGTAGAAGAGAAAAAGAAACCCGCTGCTCCCCAAAGTGAAGCAACAAAGTAATTTGTAATTAAGTAATTTGTAATTCAAGAATATGGAAATAACCCTTGAAACCGTAGTATTCTACTTTCTGGCAGTGTTCATCAGCGTATGTTCCATTCTCACTGTGACTACACGCCACATGGTACGCTCGGCAACGTATCTGCTGTTCACGCTTTTCGGCACGGCAGGCATCTACTTCCTGCTGGGCTACACATTTCTAGGCTCGGTACAAATCATGGTTTATGCCGGCGGTATTGTCGTACTCTACGTCTTCTCCATCCTGCTGACCAGTGGCGAAGGAGACCGTACTACCAAGTTAAAACGTAGCAAACTGTTGGCTGGTCTAGGCGCAACCGTAGGTGGTGCCATCATCGTAGTATTCATTACGTTGAAACATAAATTCCTCGTTACTACCGATCTTGTACCGCTGGAAATCAACATCAAGACTATCGGACACTCTATGCTGAGTAGTGACAAATTCGGTTATCTGCTTCCCTTCGAGGCAGTCAGTATCCTGTTGCTGGCGTGTATCGTAGGTGGGTTGGTGATTGCACGTAAACGCTAAATACAATTGATTATGATTCACATGGAATATTATCTGATAGTTTCGGCTATCATGTTTTTCGCCGGTATCTACGGGTTCTTCACCCGCCGCAACACACTGGCGATACTTATCAGCATCGAATTGATACTGAATGCTACGGATATCAACTTCGCAGTGTTCAACCGTTTCCTTTTCCCTGACGGAATGGAAGGGTATTTCTTTGCCCTGTTCTCCATTGCCATCTCGGCCGCCGAAACGGCAGTAGCTATCGCGATTATGATCAACATCTACCGCAATATACGAAGTATCCAGGTTAATAAGCTGGACGAATTGAAATGGTAGAATCAGTACAGTATCAATAATAGAATAAAAAAGAAAAGAATATGGAATATACAATCTTCATTCTCCTGCTTCCCCTCCTCTCCTTCCTTGTATTGGGGATTGGCGGCAAATGGATGACGCACCGGACGGCGGGCATCATCGGTACCACGGTATTGGCTGTGGTAGCCGTATTGAGCTACGCCACTGCCTGGCAGTATTTCTCCGCTCCGCGTCTGGCGGACGGCACTTTCGCCACACTTATGCCTTATAATGTGACGTGGTTGCCCTTCACTTCAACGCTGAGCATTGACTTGGGTATCCTGCTCGACCCCATTTCTGTGATGATGCTTATCGTCATCTCCACCGTATCGTTGATGGTACATGTCTACTCTTTCGGCTACATGAAGGGTGAGCGCGGATTCCAACGCTATTATGCATTCCTCAGCCTCTTTACCATGTCCATGTTGGGTCTGGTGGTGGCTACCAATATCTTCCAGATGTATCTGTTCTGGGAATTGGTGGGTGTTTCGTCTTACTTGCTCATCGGTTTCTACTATACGAAACCGTCTGCTGTTGCTGCAAGCAAGAAAGCGTTCATCGTTACCCGTTTTGCCGACCTGGGTTTCCTGATCGGTATCCTTATTTACGGTTATTATGCCGGAACTTACACCTTCCATCCCAGTGAAATGGCATTGCTGAAAGGTGGTGCGGCAATGATACCTCTGGCCTTGGGACTGATGTTCATCGGTGGTGCCGGAAAGAGTGCCATGTTCCCATTACACATCTGGCTGCCGGATGCAATGGAAGGCCCGACACCCGTCAGCGCATTGATCCATGCAGCGACCATGGTGGTAGCCGGAGTTTACCTTGTGGCCCGAATGTTCCCGCTGTTCATCGGTTATGCACCCGACGTGCTGCATCTGGTAGCTTACGTTGGAGCGTTCACTGCATTCTATGCTGCTTCGGTAGCTTGTGTGCAAAGTGACATCAAGCGTGTGCTGGCATTCTCTACTATCTCACAGATCGGCTTTATGATGGTGGCACTGGGAGTTTGTACTTCTGCTGATCCGCATCATGGCGGTCTGGGCTATATGGCCGGTATGTTCCACCTGTTCACGCACGCTATGTTCAAGGCATTACTCTTCCTCGGCGCAGGTAGCATTATCCATGCGGTACACAGCAATGAAATGTCCGCTATGGGTGGACTGCGCAAGTACATGCCTGTGACGCATATTACGTTCCTGATTGCTTGTCTTGCCATTGCAGGTATTCCTCCGTTCTCCGGTTTCTTCTCTAAAGATGAAATACTGACAGCATGCTTCCAGTTCAGTCCTGTAATGGGCTGGATTATGACAGTGATTGCTGCAATGACGGCATTTTATATGTTCCGCCTCTATTACGGCATCTTCTGGGGCAAAGAGAATAAAGAGCTTCATGCTGAACATACTCCCCACGAAAGTCCGTTAACTATGACTTTCCCGCTGATGTTTCTTGCCGTTGTTACTATCGGAGCCGGTTTCATCCCCTTCGGTAAGTTCATCTCTTCCAACGGTACGGCTTACGAGATTCATCTCGACTGGGCGGTGGCAGGTACCAGCATTGCTATAGCTGTCATCTCCATCGCAATTGCCACAGCCATGTACGCACGGGCAAAGCAACCCGTTGCCAATGCCCTTGCCCGTCGTTTCCGCGGATTATGGACAGCTGCCTATCATCGCTTCTATATCGATGAAGTGTACCAGTTCGTAACTCATAAGATAAT
>ENA-UEQP01003146-UEQP01003146.1-human-gut-metagenome-genome-assembly--contig:-NODE-3146-length-11175-cov-4.077582_pt1 | contig 11175 bp, 5 predicted proteins | sample MGYA00242951_ERZ507951 | MGnify/ENA primary metagenome ERZ507951 (study PRJEB26167, sample SAMN06115539) | human gut metagenome | host: Homo sapiens | place: China:Shanxi | collected 2015-11-18...
CGGGCGGATAACGCAAACGTTAATCTATTTATTTAAAAAATGAACAAATGAAATATTTAAATAAGGTATGAAAACAATATGTGCAATGCGTGATGTATTCAAAGCAATGGGAAACTTTGAAACAGCATTTGAAAAAATGTACCAGATAACGCTTAATGAAGCCCAATCTATACCGGGAACTTCAACCGTACTCGTTTCAGGTGAAAACATTCCGAAGCTCACTAACAGCAAAGTGGCGCTTGCGACAGTCGTGATCATCGCGCGGCTGGAAATTTTGGCACCGATACTTGCTCCTACGAAACGTCCGATAAGCATCATCAGCCAGTAAACAGCTACGATAAGGCCGACGGTGCTGGCCGGTATGCCTTTAGATGTCAGATATTGCAGGATATAGGTAGGAGTTCCTACTTCTACACTCATATATAAGAAGATAGCCAGGGCGCCCAAAGCAAAATGACGATGGCTTAAAGCTCCTTTGATTAGACTTGTGTCGACCGGAGCCTGTTCGGGCTCTTCGATTTTAGTGAACATGATCACTACAAATGCGATGACAAAAATAGCCAGAGCGATCATCAGAGCAGGGGTGGCATCGGCAATATGTGCCTTGGCTGCATCACCGATAAGAGCTCCCATCAAGATGTAGCAAGCGACGGCTGCGGTACTGTTGAATACACCTCCGAGCTGAATCAGCTGGTTACCCTTGTTTCCGCCACCTCCCAACAAGTTAAGCATCGGGTTGACTACGCAGTTCAAAATACACATGGTGAAACCGCTGGTAAACGCTCCGATCAGATAAACCAAGAAAGCGCTTTCCTTGCCTACGTGACCGCTCAACCATTGGATTAAAATACCGATGATACCTATGGCTAGGCCGATAAGAGCCGTTTTTTTGTAGCCATATTTGGCAATCAGCATACCTGCGGGGATTCCCATTACCAAATAGGCGATGAAGTTACCATAGTTTCCGATTTGGGCAAGGACATTGCTTGCTCCGAAGTCGTTCTTTACAATAATAGCCATTGGTGAACAAAGATTTGTCACGAATGCGATCATAGCAAAAAGTGCAATCATGATGATGATGGCACTCCATTGTTTTTTTTGTTGAGTCATTGATTGATGTTTTTTTTGTTATTATTAATTTGTTACTTGTTATTCGACAGAAAATTTATAAATTGTCTTGCTCTGGAACGTTTCACCCGGGCGTAGGACGGTGGACGGGTACTCCGGTTTGTTCGGGCTGTCGGGATAGTGCTGTGTTTCCAGACAAAGGGCGGCACGTGCCGGATAGCGTTGTCCGTTCTTGCCGACGAAATTGCCTGTCATCCAATTACCTGTGTATAATTGCACACCCGGTTGTGTCGTGTAGCATTCCATTACGATGCCGGTTTTGGGCGATGTGCAACGGGCGCAGAGTGACAGCTCGTTCTCTTCTTTTTTATTTAATATATATGTATGGTCATATCCTTTTCCGAAATTCAGTGCTTCGAAATCTTCATCGATACGTTCGCCCACTTCGTGTGGAGTACGAAAGTCCATCGGAGTTCCTTCTACTTTTTCTTTCGGACCATAAGGTATAGCCGTTTCGTCGGTCGGCAGATAGTAGTCTGCATTGATTGTCAGTTTATGATCATATACGGAAGGATCACCTTGGCCGGATAGGTTGAAGTAGGAGTGATTGGTCAGGTTCAAGACGGTCGGTTTGTTTGTTACCGCATGATACGTGATTATGACCTCATTGTCATCGGAAAGATGATAAGTCACTGTTGTATCCAGTTTTCCGGGGAAGCCTTCTTCACCGTCGGCAGACGTGTATTTCAATTCCACCGTCTGGCCGTCGATCTTGTTTAGGTCCCAGACTACGGAATTGAAGCCTTTCAAACCACCATGCAGGCTGTTCGGCCCATTATTGATAGCCAATTTATCGTACACAATGCCATCCAATGTGAATTTTCCGCCCGCGATACGGTTGCCGTATCGTCCGCAGATAGCTCCGAAATAAGGTTCTTCGGAAACCAGGTATTCGTCTATAGAATTGTGTCCTGTTACTACATCGGTTAACTTTCCGGACCGATCCGGTACCATAAGCGATACAATCTTTGCACCGTAGTTGGTAATGGTAAGTTCTGCCCCTTTGTTATTTGTAAGGATGCATAGCATCGTCTCCTTGCCGTCTATTTGCTTGCTGAAATTAGCTACAGTTAAGCCAGACAGCGTGCTTTCGTTCTTCATGTAAATATAGTTTCAAAATTGTGTGTAAAATTACTCTCTTCTTTGTATTCATGCGCTACTTTGAAGATGTTTTATAGCATAAAACGGCTTTTTGTCTGCTAAAACGGACGATACGTCTTCTTTCAATCGGATTTATTAGTGTACATTTGTAACTAAATAATCTTTGTATTCACGGAAAAACACATACCTATGACAAAAAGTATGAAAAAAGCCATTGCCCTGTGTCTGTTTAGCATGGGTGTTGTCGGTTTAATGGCACAAAGTAATGAATTTAAGATAGATGTGCAGAAAACAGGTGCGCCTATCCAGTCGACCATGTACGGGATCTTTTTTGAAGATATCAATTACGGAGCCGATGGCGGCCTGTATGCCGAACTTGTCAAGAACCGTTCTTTCGAGTTTGAAAATCCGTTTGGGGGCTGGACGCCCTTCGGGAATGTCAGTGTGCAGACCCAGAAGCCCTGTTTCGACCGTAATCCGCATTATGTCCGCCTTTCTTATGAAAAGGAGCTGACCGGAACCGGCCTTGACAATGAAGGCTTCAATGGGATCGGCATCAGGGAAGGGGAGAAGTACGACTTCTCTTTATATGCCCGCACTCGGTCCGGCGATGCGCCGGTCAAGCTGCGTATAAACCTAGTGGACAGCCGGAATGACCTGTACGAGCAAAAAGAGATCGAGGTGAGCGGCAAGGAATGGAAGAAATATACGGTTGTTCTGACGCCGGGAGCGACAGAAGCCCGTTCCCGTCTGCGTATCACGATGGTGACAAAAGGAATTGTCGATCTCGAACACATTTCATTGTTTCCACAAAAGACATTCAACAACCGTCCGAACGGCATGCGTGCTGATTTGGCACAGGCTTTGAAGGAGCTGAAACCTGGTGTCTTCCGCTTTCCCGGCGGTTGCATCGTGGAGGGAACGAACAGGGCTACCCGCTACCAGTGGAAAAACACGGTCGGTCCGGTTGAGAACCGTCCGATCAATATCAATCGATGGAACTATACATTCTCGCACAAAAAGTTTCCGGATTATTATCAGTCCTGCGGCTTGGGCTTTTTCGAATATTTCCTATTGAGTGAAGATATTGGGGCTGAACCGCTTCCCGTGTTGAACTGCGGTCTTTCCTGCCAGTATGAAAACCAGGACCCGAACGAGAATTGTCCGGTGGATAAGCTACAACCTTATATAGACGACGCCCTCGACCTAATTGAGTTTGCTAACGGTTCGGCAACCAGCGAATGGGGAAAGATACGTGCCGATATGGGACATCCGGCTCCTTTTAACCTTAAACTTATTGCCATCGGCAACGAACAGTGGGGACCGCTTTATCCCGAACGTCTCGAACTGTTTGTCAAAGCGATTCGGGCTAAATATCCGGAGATAAAGATCATCGGTAGTTCCGGTCCGCAATCGGAAGGGGAGGATTTTGATTACCTCTGGCCGGAAATGAGGCGCTTGAAAGTGGATTTAGTGGACGAACATTTCTACCGCTCTCCTGAATGGTTCCTGAACGGAGCCAAACGCTATGATTCGTACGACCGCCAAGGACCGAAAGTGTTTGCCGGCGAATATGCCTGCCATTCTGTCAACCGCGAGAACAGTTTTCTGACCGCCTTGTGTGAAGCCGCTTTTATGACAGGTTTCGAGCGAAACGCGGATGTGGTGTGCTTATGCACGTATGCCCCGCTTTTTGCTCATGTGGATGCTTGGCAGTGGCGTCCGGATCTGATCTGGTTCGACAACCTTTCATTGGTAAAGACTCCTAACTATTACGTGCAGCAGCTATATGGTCATAATGCTGGTACGAACGTCGTTCCGCTGACCATGCAGGGCGAACCGGTCACCGGACAGTTGGATTTGTATGCCACTGCAGCGGTCGATAAGCATTCAGACGAGCTTATCATCAAAGTCGCTAATACCGGAATCCGTAACAAGCGGATTAAGTTGAACTTGAACGGTCTTTCGGCCGGTAAGCATAAAGGGACGCTTACGTTGCTCCATTCTTCCGACTTGGAAGCTAAAAACACGTTGTGTAATCCTTCGACAGTAGTCCCGCTCGTTTCTGATATTGAGGTGGAGGCTCCGCAGGGAGAAGTGAACTTGAGACCGCTTAGTTTCTCCGTCTATCGTATCAAATTATGAATAATAGTAGGTCCTGCCATTGATCGTTTTCGTGCAACCGGTATAGGAGCTTTCGGTGACAGGTCGGACCAGTATTTTGGAGCTTGTTTCGAACGCCGGAGACTTGCCAGGACTTAACCTTACTTCCTTTCCCAACAAAGGCCAAGGACGAACCATGCCTTGTAGTAGTCCTTGGCCTTATTGTACATTACCTTTTACTTGGCTTATTTTAGATGAAATTCCTGAATCGTTCCAAACTTTTTGTTATTTCAAATATTTATGGAAAAAATGTTCGATTTTGTCGAACGGGATTACTGACAGGTTGTCGTAAAGGTCGACATGGTTGGCACCGGGGAGGATCAGCAACTCTTTGTTATCACCCGTTAGTTTCTTGAATGCGTCTTCGCTGAAATAACGGGAATGGGCTTTCTCGCCGTGTATCATGAGTACGGCACTACGGATTTCGTCGCTGTAAGTGAGTAAAGGCATGTTGATGAACGAAAGAGCCGATGTCTTGTTCCATCCTCCGTTGGAGTTGAGTGACCGTTTGTGATAACCACGGTCGGTCTTATAATAGTTGTGATAGTCTTTTACAAACCAGGGGACATCGTCGGGGAGTGGATCGACCACTCCGCCGGTGAGGGCGTATGAGCCGTTCTTCGTGTCTATTGTACGTTGTTCGTTGAGTTGGCGGCGGAGTTCGTGGCGCTGGTCGGCATTCATGGAGTCGAAATAGCCGTTTGCGTTTACCCGGCTCATGTCGTACATCGTGGAAGTGACTGTGGCCTTGATGCGGGTATCGATCGTGGCAGCGTTGAGTGCCATACCTCCCCATCCGCAAATACCGATGATGCCGATGCGTTCGGGATCGACGTCATCGTGTGTAGAGAGGAAATCCACAGCTGCGCAAAAGTCCTCGGTGTTGATGTCGGGAGAGGCTACATAGCGGGGTGTTCCACCACTCTCTCCAGTGTATGAAGGATCGAAAGCGATGGTTAGGAAACCGCGTTTTGCCATTGTTTGTGCGTAGAGGCCTGATGCTTGTTCCTTCACGGCCCCGAAAGGACCGGATATAGCGATAGCCGCCATTTTCCCGTTTATATTCTTTGGTGTATACATATCGGCTGCAAGCGTGATGCCGTAGCGGTTGCGAAATGTTACCTTACTGTGATTCACTTTATAGCTCTTCGGGAAAATCTTGTCCCATTCTTTTGTCAATTCTAAGTCTTCCATTTCTATATTCTTTTTATCAGTTTGAATTATATTCTCTTCAATTATCCTGTTTCCTGCCTCCATTGCCGTGCCTCCAGCCATCAACAATGCTAATGCTATTATTTTTTTCATATCTTTTGTATTGATTTGGCCGATGCGCAACCAACAATGGTATTAGCCGGCACATTTTTGAATCTATTGCATTGATTTTTTTACAAAGGTCGGCATGTATTCTTTTTCTCTTTGTAGATAAATTACGGATATTATGCCCTGAATTACTGTTTTGCCGATATATACCAATCTGTTCGCGACAAAATCTCCCGGAGAGGGATGTTTGTTAGTTTGCTCTCGATCCAAGCTGTAAAATCGAAAGTTTTAAGGAGTTGTTTTTCGTATTTGTCTTGCCGGATACGCATTATATCCTTTTGGTATTGTGACCACAGCTTCTCTTGGTCTTTTTTATAGATGGGCAATGGATGGGCCATTAGGAAGCGGAATAGTAGTTTTTCGGTGATATACACTTGCTTCTCGTAACCGATCATTCGCTTGATGGAGCTTATTTCGTTCGCGAAAAAGCAATAGTTCCCTAGTTCTGCCTGGATAAGGAGATTGATGAGGCGGGCTGTTTTGTAGGACGGCAATGTGTGGAAGGATTTGCCGGAACCGAGTATGTTTTTCATGCTTTTACGGGCTTTCATCGGTTCTCCCAGGCAAAGATAAAGGATGGAAGAATAGAGGGATAGTTTTAGTTGGGTTTCCGGTCTGGTCATGGTTGCTTTCTTAGCAAAAAAATCGGTATAGGTCTCTGTAAGATGCACTGCCGCGTCAAATTGTCCGGTGTTGAGCAATCCCGAGAGTTCGTACAGGTAGTGGCGTCCTTGTACTTCCATCAGGAACTCTGTTGGGTAGTTGCCCGTGCTGATTTCTTTCAGTTTGGACAAAAAGAAAGGCATTTCCCGGTATAATCCGGCAACGTGCAGGCTGTTCAGTACTCCCTCTATGGCGCTCAGGTAGTAGATCGGTGGGTTGAGGATTAGATGCCGGTTCGCTTCGAAAAGCGCGATCAGTTCCTGATAGAAGCGGATCGCCGATTTATAGTTTCCGGCATTCAGGTAGTAGGTCGCTTGGAACAACAGGTGAAGTTTGTGTGCCTCGAATCCCTGGTAGGAATGGTTGGCGATCAAGTTCAGTTCGCTTAAAACAAGATCGTTCAGGTTCTCTTTCTGTTTGTTCGAACGGGCATACCCTTTATAGGTAATGCGGTATTTCAGAATATCATATAGTTGCAGGTGGAGGTTCGTGTTGCGGGCATATTTCATTACGTCGTTAATCTGCATTTGTTTGCTTACCAGTTCTTTCTCGCTGATGCCTTCGAAACCGAGTGTGCTTAGATATTTCAATTCCGTACGGTAAATCAGAAGGAGGAGTGGATCGTTTTCGTATGTGACGGCCAGCTTCTTTGCTTTTTCCAATATGGTGGGAAGGACGGATGTATCGCGGGCGTTTCCCAATGCGGTGATAAGGGCATCCAAGCGGCTGAGGCACATCCCGAATTGTCCCATGCCGGTGTAGTGCCAGCCCTCGTCCCAGTCTTTATATTGCCGGATGGCTTCAGCCAGTACCGGGGCATGTTTCCCTTGTCCTAAGATACACAGGATGCTGGCAAGGATCACTTTTTCTTCCGGCATAGTGGCTCCGGCGATTTGTTTGCTGGCGAGCTGTATGCAACGTTCGGGATCGGTCAGTAATATTTCGAGCCCTTTATAATTATCCGTCACGCTGGCGATAGCCTTCTTCATCTCGGAATTACTGAATCCCTTGAACTCTTTATCTGTCAGCACCCGTTCCGGTAGGTTACCGATCTTGACCAGGTGACGTTGTACCTTCTTGATGTCTATCTTTCGGGGTGATTTGTTTTCCTTGACACACAAGGCGGAAAGATAACCGACTGCATATCCCTGGTTTTGCAGGCAGGGTTGCATGCGGATCACCGGCATGGCATCCCGGTGCGCACTTGCTCCCAGGCCGGTGGTCAGGATACCTTCCAATCCTTTCGGTAACAGGCAGCGCAAGGGGACATCTGCATCATAAATCTTGTGGCGCTTTTCCGGTGGGTTTAGGATGAAGAGCGGGTCTATGATCATACCGTGTGTATCGAACGAACTTTTGTGATAAGAAATCGTGTCGGGATAGCGGCGATGGTTGATCACGTCGTATACCGAGATGATGTAGTCTCCGATTACCCGCCGGCGTTCGCGTGTCTGGGGGATTTTGACCAGATCGTATTGTCCTTGCAGTTTTGTTTTGGCTTGGACAAAAGCGCGTGATACATCTAGAATATCCGTGTCGTCTACGAACAGCCAGTCGTTGTTGTTGTAATAGTCGCCCGGCGCCCATTTTCCAGTTCCCGCACCTTGTACGGCGATTGTTTTTTTACCTGTATAATCGAATGCCGCTCCGGCAGCAATGGCTATATCTGCGCTTCCAGTGCTGTCTATCAATATTTTGGATAGGATGACGCCTCGTCCGAAGGGAGTGGCGACTACGACTCCCTTTACTTGGCTTCCTTCTATCAAAGCACCGCATCCCATCACGCCGAACCAGAGTTTGCCTCCTGCCTGTAACAGCTCTTTACGATGCCATTCCATTTTCCAGTCGGCAGGGAAACGTCCTTCTCCTTTGGGTTGTCTTGGATGGTCTTTAGGTGCCATTGCCAGGACACTCTTGTCTATATGAGCGGTATATCCGCCTCGGAACCCATCCCAATAGACACCGATCATTCCTAGTGTACTCAATCCTCCAAGCCCGTGCAGGTATTCCAATACCAATGTATTGGCTCCCTGTTTGGCTGCAGATATTCCGGCGGACGCACCTGCTGTGCCGCCTCCCATCACAACTACATCGTAGCTGCCTAAAACCGGAAGCGCACCTGCTGGAGAGTCGACGAACCCCTTTTGCAGGGACGGACGGAGTGGGGAGAGCAGTTCGCCTGTTTGTCCGTAGTTTGAAGCGTTTACTTTAAGCTGGCGGACAGTGGCCTGAGCTGGTACGGGTATATCCTTTATCTGCCTGGCTACTGTTTCGCCCATCATTTCTCCTATGAACAGGGCCGGAACGGGGCGCATCACTTTGGCTGCCAACTCTCTTGGTATCTCAGCACAGGGACCGAGTACCCATAGGTTTGCAATATTCTTAGATTTGAATGCTTGCATCGGTAACTTGCGCCAGGACACCGGATTCCCGTTATATGCTTTCTCGCTGTTAATCGTTTGTTTCGGAATATACCAGAGCAGATCCGAGCTGTCGACCTGGTCTATATCCCATGTCCGGTTACGGATGATCTGTTCGACCTCGGCCAGTGATGCATACGAGTCGTCTTTGAGTGGTAAATGGAATGTATAGCGGGTGACCGGATAGCTTTTCTCACCAACCTTGATGGGCTGGGATAATTCTTCGGCCTGGATAATTTCCGGTGCTTCTTTCGGGGTATTTCCTACTACGGTATAGCAGAATTCTTGCGAACCTGCGATAAAAGGTTTACGTTCTGCTCCTAATAGTCCGGCAACGGATGCATTGTGCGTCGCATCGATAATCGCTTTGCAACGGATAGCCTGTCTGCCCGAACGGTTTGCAATCACGACTCCCGCAGGTTTACCGGACGGGTCCGTCAGCACATTCGTTACATAGCTGCTGTAGAGGAACTGTACGTTGTTGTCGATCAGCTCGTCTTCCAGCGTTTTCTTTATATGAAGCGGAGTCGGGAAATTTTTCCCCGGAAAGAGCTTGCGTGCAAGTGCTGTCTGCAGTTTTTCCCCTGCTTCTCGCTCGTAGAGATGTGAGCCGCATATGTCTTCACCCAGATAGGGCATATAGCCAACCAGGTAAACTCGACTACCTGTTTTCGCTGCGGCAACAGCAGCGGCAATAGCACGTGAACTTCCACCCGCGACCACAAGATCTACTTCTGCAATCACCGGAATCTTACGCGCCCCTTCATGGCAGAACCCTTCATCTGGAACGGCTGACTTCATGGCCGCATTTGCTTCCGTCACGCTACCTAAAGAGGCTAATGCGCCTCCGGCTGCCGTTACTTTTAAAAAATCACGTCGTGTAATCATGGTATTCTCTTTTTATACTTGGTTTTTATGGGAACTATAAAGATAAGAATTTTATTTTTTAGGAACTAATATAATAGCATCGGCAAATAAGGCACCCTTCGAACGGCAGCCGTCAATCTTGATAGAAGATGTCCAGTTGCCTTTCTCAAACGCGTATGTGCCTAAACTTACCCATGCACCTTTGTGAGATCTGGGAGATATTTCTACTTGCTTGGTCCCCTCTTTACCCGTAATGTCAAAAGCCATAACTTCGGGCATTTCCTGGTCGGGAAGAGCTGTGCAGTAAAAGAACACTTCGTATGTATCCGCCTTTTTAATAACAGGCATAAAGGTGAAAGAGCAATTGTTCTTTTGGTTCGCCGACTTTAAGAAGCTGTTCTTATAATGCGCTCCAAAGCTTTTTTGCCAATGTCCGGATCTTTCTATTTTGTCGATATCGCTGTCATCGACTAATATTTCGGGAGTAGAACCGTCCAGATAAGGATTCTCTTTCAGGATTTTCCTTAGCTTGGTTACGTCTATTGTCTGGACGTCGGTATTATCGTCGATCGCTAATGCCGATGCTACGGCTGCCGACTGTCCCAGCACCATAAAGACCGGTTCCATCCGGATCGATCCGAAAGCGATATGGGTGGAAGAAATACATACGGGGACCAGTAGATTAGTACATTCTTCGCGTTTAGGCGTAATGCTCTTGTACGAGATCGGATAGGGTGGGAAGCCATGATATTGGACATCCCCTTCATTTTTTACCATACCGTTTGTAACGATACGTTGGCAATTATGAGAGTCCATTCCGTAGGCGGCCATTCCGATTGCATCTCCCACAGTCTCTTCCCCTTGGCAATTTTTTTGTGTCATGATATATTCCCCGTTCAGGCGTCGGGCTTCGCGCACATATAGTTGGGTCGGAAAGTTATCATTGTCAACAAATTCATCTTTCGCCCATCCGAATCTGGAAACCTGGTCGCGAAGTTTGGAAGGGACTCTTTCATCGTGTGTGAGGAAATAGAGCAGTCCTTTTGTATAGTCTACATGTTCTTGCCAGATCCGTTCGCGGGTTGCATAGTTGCCATCCGGATATTCGTAATTCATACCGATCATATCAGTTGATAGTGGTCCGCGATTATTCACGTCATACTTATTATCTGGCATCATACCCCAGTTAAATAAGAGATAATTATCTATGTGTAAATCCATTTTACGGATAGCACGTGCCAATAGTTCATATTTGGCCGGATCATAGTTTTCAGGTTTTTCGAACGGACGTTGATTTTCTTTATTGTCGGTAAGGCATAAACGGAAATTGTATGCTTGTACGAGTTTATCTCCACTTCCTCTTTCTTTCAGTGTATTAGGTTGGATTCCCCAACATAAGCCACTATTCGGATCGCCTTCTTTTAGATATGGGTCTACTCCGTCCGGAAATTGATGCCAGAAAGACATTTGGACTCCGTTAAGAGTCTCGTCGTGTTCTTCGTTTCCTTCACGT
>ENA-UEQP01003148-UEQP01003148.1-human-gut-metagenome-genome-assembly--contig:-NODE-3148-length-11173-cov-4.359859_pt1 | contig 11173 bp, 10 predicted proteins | sample MGYA00242951_ERZ507951 | MGnify/ENA primary metagenome ERZ507951 (study PRJEB26167, sample SAMN06115539) | human gut metagenome | host: Homo sapiens | place: China:Shanxi | collected 2015-11-18...
TTCTTCACTTCGTGCAGACGGCGTTATACTTTCTACAGCCACAGGCTCAACAGCCTATTCAATGTCCGCAGGCGGACACGGCACAAAAGGAATTGGAAGGAATCCGTTATATCAGGAGCCAGACCGATATGGATGATCCGGATGTCGTGCTGCAATTGTACAATAGCCTGATATTAAAAGAAGTTTTTGTGACGCCGGTAGGCTTTGATTTCCTGCGGCAACTGCAGGAATATTTAAACACGATTCCATATATCAAGAACGAGGATATTCTCCCGATACCGGTATACCGACCGGAACTGATCGAGGAGGAAGATCCCGAAGAGGAGCGTGAACTGAGAGCGAAGGCTGCAAAGCGCCGCCAAAAGAAACAGAGAGAACTGAAGGCACAACAGAAGCGGAAGAACCGGGATTACCATGGGGCATATGTGGTAAGTACGTTTTTTGCGGTTGTGTTTGCGATGATCATAATCGGAATGTTTGCAATCACGTATTTCAGCGATGATAATGTGACGATTTTAAATTATGAAAATAAGATTATTGATAAATACGAGGAATGGCAGAAGTCACTGGACGAGCGGGAACAGCAGCTGGATGAGCGGGAGTCGGAGCTTATGGAGAGGGAAGAACAGCTGCAGGAGGTAAAATAAGATGGATAAATTAAAGATACTGGTAGTGGATGATGAGAGCAGAATGCGAAAACTTGTGCGCGATTTCCTTGTGAGACAGGATTTTGACGTGATTGAGGCAGGAGACGGTGAAGAGGCACTTGATCTGTTTTATAAGGATAAGTCGATCGCACTCATTATTCTTGATGTGATGATGCCGAAGATGAACGGATGGGAAGTGTGCCGGGAGGTGCGTGAGACTTCCAAAGTTCCAATCATTATGCTTACTGCAAAAAGTGAGGAGAGTGATGAACTCATGGGCTTTGATCTTGGCGTGGATGAATATATTGCGAAGCCTTTTTCGCCGAAGATTCTTGTTGCACGTGTGGAGGCAATCCTTAGAAGAACCAACAAATTAGGAGATGCTTCCGAGGTGAAGAAAGCAGGAGCAATCGTGCTGGACAAGACGGCACATGAAGTGAAACTGGACGGAAAAACGATTGATTTAAGTTTTAAGGAATTTGAGCTGCTTGACTATTTTCTGGATAATCAGGGAATTGCACTCTCAAGAGAGCGAATTCTTAACAGTGTCTGGAATTACGATTATTTTGGCGATGCGAGAACCATTGATACGCACGTAAAGAAGCTTAGAAGCAAGCTTGGAGAACATGGCGATTATATTAAGACCGTCTGGGGAATGGGATATAAATTCGAGGTCTGATCTATGGAGAAAAGAAAAGCAACACTGTCCCATCAACTGATTATTGTGATGGTCGGGATTGTGCTTGGAACGGTAATTGTGTGCTGGTTTCTAAACAACACATTTCTGGAAAAATATTATATATACAATAAAGAAAAAGGCTTGCTTACCTGCTTTGATAAGGTTACGCAGGAACTGGAACGTGCAGGCGATGATGCAAGCGAGTATGATATTGCATTTGAGAGGCTTTGTTCGGATAACAATATTAATATGCTGATCACGAATATGAATCGGGAACTTGTGTGGACTTCCTATAGTAACGCGCAGCGTTTCCAGATGCAGATGGATGATTGGATCTACGGATCTGACAGAAGTAAAATACAGATTTTGCAAACCGGATCAAATTATACACTGGTTCGACAGACGGATGAAAGACTTAAGACGGAGTACCTTGTACTTATGGGAGAACGCGCAAGCGGCGGCTATGTGTATATGAGAGCGGCACTCGAAAGTATCCGTGAGAGTGCGCAGATTACAAATAAATTCTTTGCAGCAGTCAGTGTAGGGGCGATTGTGCTCAGCGTGATCGCAATCATTTTCCTGTCGCGCAGTATTTCAAGCCCGATTCGCTCACTATCTGAGATATCCCGCAAGATGTCGGAACTGGATTTTGATGCAAAATATGTTTCGTCTGCACATGTCAGCAGAGAGATAGATGAGCTTGGCGAGTCGGTCAATGAGATGTCGGAGGCTTTGGAAGAGACGATCAGTGAACTGAAGACCGCGAATGTCAGCCTGCAGCAGGACATTGCAAAGAAGGAACAGATCGATGAGATGAGAAAAGAGTTCTTATCGAATGTATCGCACGAACTTAAGACACCGCTTGCTTTGATTCAGGGATATTCGGAAGGCCTAAAGGAGTGCATCAATGATGATGCACAGAGCCGTGATTTCTATTGCGATGTCATTATGGACGAAGCAGACAAAATGAACAAGATGGTAAAGAAACTCCTGACTTTGAATCAGTTGGAATTTGGCAATGATACAGTTGAGATGGCGCGTTTTGATATTACGGAACTGATCGATGGTGTCCTGCAGTCATCTTCGATTATGGCGGCGCAGAAACAGGTAAATATCTCGTTTTATCATGATGGACCGGTCTATGTGTGGGGCGACGAGTTCAAGGTGGAGGAAGTGATTACCAACTATCTGACGAATGCGATGAACCATGCGGATGGGGAACGCCGGATTGAAATCCGCTTTTCGTATCATGATAATCTGGTGCGTACAAGTGTGTTTAACACCGGTGAGCCGATTCCAAAGGAGGATCTTGAGAAAATCTGGGTAAAATTCTACAAGGTAGACAAAGCAAGAACGAGAGAATATGGCGGCAGCGGCATTGGTTTATCCATTGTGAAGGCGATTATGGACTCTTTTCATCAGAAATGCGGCGTCATCAATCATGAGGATGGTGTGGAATTTTGGATGGAATTGGAGAGTCAGGGCTAAATTGTTCGAAAATTGTTGTATTGTTTTACAAATTATGGTACTATAAAACTGTTTTATAGGGCAAAAGTGACAAGAGGTTTAGAGGACGATATGAAGAAAGGAATGCGTCTGCTGGCGGTGTTGTCGGCAACGGTTCTTCTGATCAGCGGCTGTGGGACGCAAATGTATGAACTGACGGAGGATGAGGAAACTCTGATCACGCAGTACGCCGCATATGCGATCGGTAAGCATAACATCCGTCAGAAGGATGGTATGACAAGTGATAAGCCGCAGGAAGAGGATACCACAAACAAAGAACAAAAGCCGCAGGAAGATTCGAAGGGGCAGCAGGATACGCAGGCAGCTTCAGAATCCGGTGGAGAACAGGGAAGTGGAGAGGATTTATCGAATTATCCGGAAGTTTCTCTTGCGGATGCGCTTGGATGTGATACATCTCTTAAGATTACCTATAAGGGATATAAAGTTTCCGATGCATACAAGGAAGGCAACTATTTTTCCGTGAATGCGGGAGAAGGAAATACGCTTTTGGTTATGAACTTTGTAATTACCAATTCCGGTAAGAAAACGGTAAAATACGATACATCTTCTTTGAAGAATACATTTTATGGAATGTTTGATGGAAGCAATCGAATCGGAGAGAAGATGACGTTCAGCAATAAGGAACTTTCTTCCTCTACGGTGAAACTGAAAGCCGGGAAGAAGACATCGGCAGTCATGCTTTTTGAGATAGCAAAGGATACTGCGTCGTCGATTACGAACGAGACACTCCTGGTGGAGATCGACGGAACAACTTATCGTGTAAAAATGTAAAATGCATTTATTTTATGTTATAATAAAAACAATATAAGAATTCGGGAGGATACATATGGATACGAATATTCTGTTAGAGTCAGGAACAAACGAGCTGGAGATTCTGGAGTTTACTCTGGCGGACAATCATTACGGTATTAATGTGGCAAAGATTAAGGAAATCCTGTCATATCAGAAAGTTACACCGGTGCCGAATGCACATCCGAGTGTAGAAGGTATTTTTATGCCGAGAGATACGATGATTACGGTCATCAATCTTAAGAATTGTCTGGGAATCGAAGATGACGGACAGAAGGGCTTGTTTATTATAACCAATTTTAATAAGCTTAATATTGCATTCCATGTGGATCAGGTAATCGGTATCCATCGTGTTTCCTGGAATGAGATTATCAAGCCGGATTCTACCATTAATGGCCAGGACGGAAGCGTTTCCACGGGTGTTATCAAGATGGATGATAAGCTGGTTGTTATTCTTGATTTTGAGTCGATTGTTTCAAGCATTAGTCCGGAAACAGGTCTTCGTGTACATGATGTGGAAGAGTTCAAGGGACGTTCCAGAAGTGATGCAAATATTCTGATCGCAGAGGATTCTGCATTGCTGAGCAGCCTGATCACAGATTGTCTGAAGAAAGCGGGATACGGAAATCTGATCGTGACAACCAACGGTCAGGAGGCATGGGATCAGCTTGTAAAATTCAAGAAAGAGGGAGACCCTGCCGAAAAGGTTCAGTGTATCATTACGGATATTGAGATGCCGCAGATGGATGGACATCGTCTCACGAAACTGGTCAAGAGTGATGATAAGCTTAAGAACATTCCGCTTGTTATTTTCTCATCTCTTGTGAATGAAGAAATGCGTCGCAAGGGCGAAAGTCTCGGTGCAGATGCACAGTTGACAAAGCCTGAGATTGGAAGTCTTGTTGAAGCCATTGATGAACTGATTGCAAAGAAAAATCAATAATTTTTTGTGAGAGTAGGGGGATGTGGTGTTTTCATCACATCCCTTAATTGGTTAATATATTTTACTGGAGACTGTTTTATGAAAGATCACTCATCGGAGAATTATCTGGATCAATTATTAAACTCTGTAAATGGAGAATACAACGATATAGAGGATACTGCGAAACAGAAGCCTCCTAGCAGCAAGGACCAATGGGAGAGAGAATTGTTCGGGGAGCCGGAGAGCGATGAGGAGATTACGGCGAAGAACGAGGAAGATTTCCTGCGGGAATTTGAGGCGGAACTTCTAAAAGATGATATGATGACACCTTTCCCGGATCTGGAAAGTGAGAACGACAAGGATGTGGATGAGGCAATCAATGATATGATCGGCCATATGTCGGCAGAATCGAAGGGTGAGGAAACAAGTGAACCTGTTGTAGATGAGGATGCGGAATTTGAGGGAACGCTTCCGGGAGAAGATGTGCCGGAGAAGAAGATGGCAGAAGATATTGATGCCATGCATGATATGTTCTTAAATAACTCGGATTCTGACGACCGGAAGGAAGAGAATATTTCACCGGAAGATGCAGAAGAAGCGGATTTGTCGCAATCTATGGATGCCGCTGTTGGTGCGTTTGATGATAGTCTTGCTTCTATGCCGGATGAGCTGCCGCCACTTGCTGCGGAATCGGAAAATAAGCAGTCGGCAGAAGGGGAGGAACTGGATCTCTCCGGAATGGGTGATGCAGATTTGATGGATATGCTTTCCGATTCCGATGATCTCTCGGAACTGGGGGATTTGTTATCCAGCGCGGATGAAGACAAGCTGGTAGAAGACGGCGATTCGATCGGTGCGTTTGCGCAGGCGGAGATGGACACGCAGGAGCAGGAGATGGAAGGCGAAGAAGCGCCGGACGAACCGGATAAAAAGAAACGTGGCAAGAAGAAAAAAGAAAAGAAGAAAAAGGAGCCGAAGGAAAAGGGAGAGAAGACTGGTTTCTTAGCGCGCCTTTCTAAGTTATTTTTCGGGGAAGAGGAAGCGGAAGCTGATGCTCTTGATGAGATTACGGATCAGACATCTGGAATGTCGGATGAGAACAAGAAAATCTTAGAGGAACTTGAGGCTGCGGGAGAGCTTACTGAGAAGAAACCGAAGAAAGAGAAAAAAAAGAAAGAAAAGAAGAAAAAGGAACCGAAGCCGAAGAAACCAAAAAAGGTAAAAGAGCCGAAGCAAAAGAAGGAGAAGAAACCGAAGGAAATCGACAATACACCTCCGCTTCCGAAGGGACCGGTAATCGCAATTGTGATTATGGTGGCCTCTCTGTTCGGATTGATCATAGTTGGAGTTAATCTTCTTGGTTATCAGTCGAATATCAATCTGGCGAAGGATGCGTATGGAAAAGGATCCTTTGTTGAGGCTTTTTCCGAGTTGCAGGGACTGAAGATACGTGAGAAAGATACGGAATTCTATAATCAGCTGCAGGTGTTAGCAATTGTCTCGGAAAAATATCAGGATTATCTTGTGTTTGAAAATAATGGCAAGCATGATATTGCAATGGATAATCTGATCTGTGCATATGGTCGTTATGACTTAAATAAACAGAAGGCGCAGGATTATAATTGCAGTGTGGAATATGAGCAGCTCGGCGGCAAGATCATCAAGTCACTTCTGGAAGATTATGATATGACGGGAGAGGAAGCTTTGCAGATGTACAATGCAAAGAACCGCAAGGAATATACGTTGCAGCTGCACGCAAAACTGAAAGCATTAGGACTGGAATAGGAGACATCAGATGATTGCAATTATTGATTACAATGCAGGAAACTTAAAGAGTGTGGAGAAAGCGCTTCATTTTCTTGGACAGGAATGTGTTGTCACGAGAGATTTTCATGAGATCGAACAGGCAGATAAAGTAATTCTTCCGGGCGTTGGAGCCTTCGGAGATGCGATGGGACAGCTGAAAAAATATGAGCTGGACAAGGTAATCCGCGAAGTGGCGGAAAAGGAAACTCCGTTTCTTGGTATCTGTCTGGGACTGCAGCTTCTGTTTGAGGGAAGCGATGAGAGTGAGGGCGTGGAAGGACTTCATATCCTTGACGGAGCAATCAGGCGGATTCCGGATCAGCCGGGACTCAAGATCCCACATATCGGATGGAATTCTTTGAATCTTCGGAATGACGGACGCCTTTTTGTGGGATTTGAGGAGCATCCTTATGTATACTTCGTTCATTCTTATTATCTGCAGGCAAAGGATGAGCAGATCGTGAAAGCAACGACAGAATACAGTACGACGATTCATGCGTCGGTTGAGAAGGATAACATATTTGCATGCCAGTTCCACCCTGAGAAAAGTGGCGATGTGGGCCTTGCGATACTGAAAAATTTTGCACAGCTGGGAGGTAAGGCTTAATGTTTACAAAGCGAATTATTCCATGTCTGGATGTGAATAACGGAAGAGTGGTCAAAGGCATTAATTTCATCAATCTTCGCGATGCGGGAGATCCGGTTGAGGTTGCGGCGGCGTATGACAAGGCGGGAGCAGATGAGGTTGTTTTTCTTGATATTACGGCTTCCAGCGATCATCGTGCGACGGTTGTGGATATGGTGCGTAAGGTTGCGGAAAAAGTATTTATTCCGTTTACAGTCGGTGGAGGCATCCGTACCGTGGATGATTTTAAAGCACTTCTCAGAGAGGGGGCAGATAAGATTTCCATCAATTCATCGGCAATCAATACCCCTCGTCTGATCAGTGATGCTGCGGACAAATTCGGAAGTCAGTGCGTGGTCGTTGCAATTGATGCCAGACGTAGAGAGGATGGAAGTGGCTGGAATGTCTATAAGAATGGTGGACGTATCGATACCGGATTAGACGCAATCGAGTGGGCAATGAAAGCAAATGCGCTCGGTGCGGGAGAAATCCTGTTGACCAGTATGGACTGTGACGGCACGAAAGCCGGTTATGATATCGAATTGACCCGTATGATCGCGGACAATGTATCAATTCCTGTGATCGCATCCGGCGGAGCGGGAACGAAGGAGCATTTCTATGATGCTTTGACGGAAGGACATGCGGATGCGGCGCTTGCAGCTTCATTGTTCCACTACAAGGAACTTGAGATTATGGATCTCAAAAATTATCTCGCGGACCGTGGCGTGTCAGTGCGACGATAAAGCGCTATGTGTTTCATACATAAGAAGAAAATTTGTGAAACGTTTAAAAGTATGATAAACAAAAGGAGTAATGCAGCATGGCAATGATATCAAACGATTGGCTGCCGGCATTGGACCAGGAATTTCATAAAGCATATTACAGAGATTTATTTACATTTGTGAAGCAGGAATATAATACACATGTGATTTATCCGCCGGCAGATGATATTTTTAATGCGCTTCATTTTACACCGCTTAGTGAAGTGAAGGTGCTGATCCTGGGACAGGATCCGTATCACAATGAGCATCAGGCACATGGTCTTTCATTTTCGGTGCTCCCGGATCAGAAGGACATTCCACCGTCGCTTCAGAATATTTATAAGGAATTACAGGATGACTTAGGCTGTAAGATACCGAATAACGGATATCTTAAGAAATGGGCGGATCAGGGCGTACTTCTGCTCAACACCGTACTTACGGTGCGGGCGCATCAGGCAAATTCCCATCAGGGAAGAGGATGGGAGCAGTTTACAGATGCAATCATTCAGGCAGTCAATGCACAGGATCGCCCGATCGTCTATATGCTTTGGGGCAGACCGGCACAAAGCAAGATCCCGATGCTCACAAACCCGAAGCATCTGATCCTGAAGGCTCCGCATCCGAGTCCGCTTTCTGCGTACCGCGGATTCTTTGGGTGCAGGCATTTCAGCCAGGCAAACGCGTTTCTTGAGAAGAATGGGATTGCGCCGATCGACTGGCAGATTGAGGATGTATAAATATACTTGACAAAATTACAAAAAAGGGTTTATTTTTTGAAGTAGAGATCGATATATATTATAGGATAGGGTCACGGATTGACTATTTTATTTCAAAGGAGTGATACTATGAGAGGCATTTCTTCTTACGATTCATCATCAATCAGTACATTGTTTTCGAGCCTTGGATCATCATCGGGATCCAATTTCCTCGGAATTAATCTGCAGGATTATGCAACAATTAAGAGCGGAACATACGGAAAACTGATGAAGTCTTACTACAGTAAGGTGAATGCAGATTCCACAAAGACATCTTCTAAGGATAAGACAACATCCACCTCAACATCCAAGGATTCTACGAAGACGATCGCCAATATGGAGGAAGCGGCACAAGAACTGACTACGTCTGCAAAGGAATTGTATTCGACGAAGACGGATTCTGTTTTTGTTAAGAAAAATGGTAATTACGATACCAAAAAGATTTCAGAGAAAGTCGGATCGTTTGTTGAGGACTATAACAATCTACTGACAACAAGCGCAAAGTCAACATCGAGCCGTATTGAAAATTCTGTTGATTCGCTCAAACTGTTGACGACAGGCAAGAGTAAGGATTTAGAAGAGATTGGTATCAGTGTGGATTCCAAGACGGGAATTCTCTCCTTTGATTCGGGCAAATTCAGCAGTGCAGATATGGACAAAGTAAAGAAATTATTTAACGGAACAGGTTCTTATGCTTATGGTGTGGCAACCCGTTCTTCTCTGATCGACTCTTATGCACAGTCAGAGGCGGAGAAAGCCAATACTTATGGTAAGAATGGTAAGTATTCCTACAATTACAATAGTGGAAATATTTTCTATGACTCCTTCTAGGAATAAGAAGACAAAATGAATGAATAGAAATAACAAAGGGTGTTGAACGGAACTTAGAAAGTCCAGGCAACACCCTTATTTTTATCGATTAATTGTTTTTAATCATCGGCCTCTTCGTCAGCAGTTGTGTTGTAAACCTGACGCTTTCTTGCCATAACATCGCTTTCAAGATATTCATCGTAAGTGGATACCTTATCGATCATGGTTCCATCCGGAAGAAACTCAATAATGCGGTTAGCGGTCGTCTGTACGACCTGGTGATCTCGGCAGGCGAACAGGATGACACCAGGGAATTTGATCATACCATTATTCAATGCGGTAATGGATTCCATATCCAGGTGGTCAGTCGGCTCGTCAAACATTAAGACATTGCTTCCCATGATCATCATGCGGGAGAGCAGTACACGAACCTTTTCACCACCGGAAAGTACACGCATTTTTTTGACACCGTCTTCTCCGGCGAAAAGCATACGGCCAAGGAAACCGCGGACATAAGTGGCATCCTTGATCTCGGAGAACTGGGTGAGCCAGTCTACAATCAGCTCATCGGTATCGAAGATCGTGGTGTTATCCTTCGGGAAGTACGACTGGCTTGTGGTTACACCCCACTTGTAGGTTCCTTCATCCGGTTCCATCTCTCCGGCAAGAATCTTAAAGAGAGTTGTCTTGGCAAGTTCGTTGCCACCAACGAAAGCAATCTTATCATCGTGTCCGACGATGAAGGAGATGTTATCGAGAACCTTCACGCCGTCAATTGTCTTGCTGATTCCGTCTACCGTCAGTACTTCGTTACCGATCTCACGGTTCGGACGGAAATCGATGTATGGGTACTTACGGCTGGAAGGACGGATGTCATCCAGCTGGATTTTCTCCAACGCACGCTTACGGGAAGTTGCCTGCTTTGACTTGGAAGCGTTTGCAGAGAAGCGGGAGATGAACTCCTGTAACTCCTTGATCTTTTCTTCCTTTTTCTTGTTCGCTTCCTTCATCTGACGGACAAGAAGCTGACTCGATTCATACCAGAAATCATAGTTTCCGGCGTAGAGCTGAATCTTGCCGTAATCCATATCGGCAATGTTGGTACATACTTTATTTAAAAAGTAACGGTCGTGGGATACCACGATGACCGTGTTTTCGAAGTTGATCAGGAATTCTTCAAGCCACGCAATTGCATCGAGATCCAGATGGTTGGTCGGCTCATCAAGAAGCAGAATATCAGGGTTGCCGAATAATGCCTGTGCAAGAAGAACTTTGACTTTGACAGCACCCGGAAGGTCTGCCATCTGTGTGTAATGATCTTCGGTTGGAATTCCGAGTCCGTTTAAGAGGGTGGCTGCGTCGGATTCTGCGTTCCATCCGTCCATATCTGCAAATTCGGCTTCAAGTTCACTTGCGCGGATGCCATCTTCATCGGAGAAATCTTCCTTCATATAGATGGCGTCTTTTTCCTTCATGATATCATAAAGTCTCTGGTTACCCATGATAACGGTATCTAATACCGTAAATTCATCGTATTTGAAGTGGTCCTGCTCGAGGAAGGAAAGACGCTGGCCCGGTGTGATGGTTACGTCTCCGTTTGTCGGTTCAAGCTGGCCGGACAGGCGCCGGATTTGAATCACCCCTTCGGCCATGGGCGCATCGAATATGTATCAGGCCTGATCGTCTCTTTTCTGATTATTTTGATGGGTGTGGAGCTGCTGAAATCTTCGGTGGAAAAGATTCTGCATCCGGAGGCGGTGGATGGCAGCCCGCTGGTGATTGCGATTCTAGTGATCTCCATTTGTGTAAAAGTGTATATGTACCTCTACAACCACGGCATAGGCAAAAAAAT
>ENA-UEQP01003157-UEQP01003157.1-human-gut-metagenome-genome-assembly--contig:-NODE-3157-length-11152-cov-3.677743_pt1 | contig 11152 bp, 10 predicted proteins | sample MGYA00242951_ERZ507951 | MGnify/ENA primary metagenome ERZ507951 (study PRJEB26167, sample SAMN06115539) | human gut metagenome | host: Homo sapiens | place: China:Shanxi | collected 2015-11-18...
CACCACAGATAAGGACTCGATCCTTTCTTAAATTCACATCATAGGAGGTTTTTACTTATGGCAACCAAGAAAAAGGAATTGCTGGAGCAGGAAAATTCCGCTCCTGAGACCACGGTTCCCGTGGAGAACACTCCGCCCCCTGATGAAGCGCAGGCTGATATGGCGGCGCCTGCTGATGGCGGCGATTTGAATGAATTGCTGGCCTCTATGGACTCGCCGGATGAAGTTGCTGCATCCGCAGAGAATGGCGGCAGCCTCCCGGAGCTCACCGAAAGCGAGGTGTTTGGCGAGGCCGCCGATACCGCGGCAGCAGACGCTGATGACCTTCCCGGCAAGGATGATGCCTCGGCTCTGACAGAGGGCCCCGATAGTGATGATGGCGAGAATACCTCTGCTGCTTCCCTTGATGATGGTGAGGCCGATGTTTCCAGCGAACCTGTTTCCGAGGCGGCTGGGGAACCGGAACCGCCCAAGCCCAAGCGGGCTGCCCGCAGGAAAAAGGCCGCACCGGCCGAAAGTGCGGCGCCGGCGGAAGAAATCCCCGCAGAAACAGTTTCCCTTGAGCCGGTTTCCACTGGGGAAAATGCGCCGCCTGATGGCAATGAGGCGACGGCGATGGAAGAAGATTCTGCTCCTTTGGCCGAACCGGCAGCAGAGGCAGCCCCGGCCTCCACTTCTACTCCCAGGCGCGCCGCCGCTTCCCGCCGCAGCGAGCCCTCGATCCTGACCATCCGAAACCGTGAGGAAGTAGAGACGCAGGAAGACCGCGAGGACATCATCTGGCATGAGATCCACAACGCCTACCGCACCCGCCGCATCCTCACCGGCAAGCTGGGCGGCATTGAACAGCTGGACAACCGCAAGACGGTGGCAGTTGTGGATTACAAGGGGTTCCGTGTCATTATCCCTATCAAGGAAATGATGATCAATCTGGGCCGCAGTCCTTCCGGTCAGGAATACGCCGACCTTATGCTGCGCCAAAATAAGATCCTTGGCAACATGCTCGGTGCTGACATTGACTTCATCGTGCGTGGTATCGACTCCAAGACCCGCAGCGTAGTTGCCAGCCGCAAGGAGGCCATGCTGCGCAAACGCCAGATTTTCTATCTGGATACGGATGCTGCCGGTATGTACCGTGTCTATGAGGGCCGCATCGTCCAGGCGCGTGTGATTGCAGTGGCTGAAAAGGTTGTGCGCGTGGAAGTTTTCGGCGTTGAAACCTCCATCCTTGCCCGTGACCTTGCCTGGGATTGGATCGGTGATGCCCATGAGCGTTTTTCCGTAGGCGATGAGGTTCTGGTCCGTATTCTCAGCGTGCGGCGCAACAGTCTGGAGGACTTGGGCATCAAGGCTGACATCAAGAGTATTTCCGAGAACACCGACAGGGACAACCTGCAGAAGTGCCGTATCCAAGGCAAGTATGCCGGCCGTGTCACAGATGTCCACAAGGGCGTTGTCTATGTGCGCCTCTCCAATGGCGTCAATGCGGTAGCCCACTCCTGCTATGACTACCGGATGCCCGGCAAAAAGGACGATGTATCTTTTGCCGTCACCCGTCTGGATATGGAGCGGGGTGTGGCCGTAGGTATTATCACCCGGATCATCCGTCAGAACCTGTAAGCAAAGCGCCTGGGAAGCAGCGGCGAACTGTTTCCCAGGCTTGCTTTTTATCATTACCGAAACTCCCACCGCATATCCTCTCCACACGACTGTTCTCTTAAATCCTCTATATAGATTTTTATTTTTCATTTGCGTTGATTTTTCACAAAAATGCGGATATAATATATTATAGCAAGGATTTAGGAGGTTGTTTTATGCTGATTCAATTTAGTGTAGAGAACTTTCTCTCTATCAAAGATAATGTCGTGTTATCCCTGCTTGCCAGTAAGGATAACGAACATCCGGAACACCTGATTGTGGACGGAAACAAAAAGCATTTGAAGTCTGCCGTGATTTACGGTGCCAATGCTTCCGGAAAGTCCAATGTCTTGAATGCATTTTGGTTCATGGTAAATTATGTGCTGACTTCGCATAACCAGCAGCTCCACAAAACCATTGAGCGTTCGCCGTTCAAGTTTGACCGGGAAACACCCTCTCGCCCCAGCAGCTTTGAGGTCATCTTCACCACAAATGGCATCCGATATGCGTATGGCTTTTCTGTAACAGACAAAGCTGTTATTGAAGAATATCTGTATTACTATCCCAATGGCAGGCAGGCACTCATTTTTGAGCGAAAAGACACAAAAGATTTTCGCTTTACCGTTGATGTCGATGAACAAAATACTCTCAAGGATCGCACTTCGGCCAACAAGCTCTATCTGTCTGTCGCATCAAACTGGAGCTATTCCAAAGTGATTCCGGTTCTGGAATGGTTTGCTTCCTGCCAGATCATCACGAAAAATTCTGTTGCAGACGCCTACGGCCTTGAAGCAGAACAACTCAAAGATGATGACTACCGGCATGTGATCGCCTCTATGCTGCGTGTTGCAGATTTTGGCATACAGTCCCTTCAGATGCGTGATACAGAACCCGCTCCTTCTCAGCGCAATGATATCTTTACCAATATTGAGGCCATTCACACGGTACAGGATACAGAGGGAAATACTTCTTCCTACGCGCTGAACATGGCAGAGGAATCTGATGGCACCAACAGTTATTTCAAACTGATCGGTGTTGTAAAAAAGGTGCTGGATGAAGGAACGCTTCTTGTCGCTGACGAGATGGACGCTCATCTGCATCCTCTTCTGACAAAGCATCTGGTCTCGCTTTTTAACAGCGTGGAGTTCAATCCAAATGGAGCCCAGTTGATTTTCACATCACACAACACCAATCTTCTTGACCTGGATGTACTGAGGAGAGATCAGATTTGGTTTACCGAAAAAGACGAGCAAACAGCGGCTACCGATCTGTTCTCCCTTTACGATTTTTCCATCCGCAAGGATGCCAAGGTGGAGAAGGGCTATCTGATTGGCCGTTATGGTGCGATCCCCTTTATCAAGGGAGGGCTGTAAAATGGCACGTGGAAAAATTGAAAAGCGTGGACAGCGACGCAGAAAAATAAAGCCTGTCATTCTGATTGTGACGGAGGGCTCTCAAACTGAGCCTAAGTATTTTGAACACTACCGCAACCGTCAGACAAACATTGATATTCGTGTGGTCGGCAGCCGCACCAGCGGAGGTGAAACTGATTACCTCAGCCTGATCCGGAAAGCCGTGGAATATCAGAACAAAAATCAGATTTCCGTATCAGAGGGAGACTCTGTATGGGTAGTTGCAGACGGCGATGTGAACTACAACAACCCTGACCCCATCACTGCAAAGGACAATCTGCTCTCCAAGGCAAGGAAAATGGCAGATGCGAAGGGGATTCAGATTGCACTCTCCAATCCCTGCTTTGAATTTTGGTATCTGTTGCATTTCCAGTACACCACCAAATTTTTCAAAGACTACCCCGCAGTGAAAAACGCATTGACCACTTATCTCCCTGATTATGAGAAAGCTGGCGATGTATATAACCAGTTAGCAGAGCATACAGCCATTGCGATTCAGAACGCCAAACGTGTAGAGCAATACCATCTTCAAAATGACAGCAGCAAACCGTTTGGAATTGCTGTCAATCCATTTACCGACATCTATCAGCTGGTGGAATCACTGCTGTAATGTTGCAAAGAAACATGGTTGGCACAAAATTGTCTCTACATTGGCACAGTCCTGCCCTTTCGCCGTAAATCCATATCTGTTATACTTGGTACAGTCAAAACTTTGCATAGCAGCCGCTCCGGTTTGGAGCGGCTGTTTTCAATTTCAGTAAAGGTGGTGGTTTCTATTCTCTTTCAAAAAGCCCGGAAGGTGCTGAACAACGAGCGGGGCGAGGCCAACTATTTCAGTACGGTGGTCTTCATCTTCATCGCTGTCCTGCTGCTGGCCTTCATTATTGACCTGTTCAGCATCATTTCCACCAAGCAGGAACTTGACCATGCCGCCGATCAGATGGTCAAACAGATCCAGCTTTCCGGCGGCGTCAACGGCGAGACCGATGAGCTGTTTGAATTTTTGAGTTCTCAGATCGAAGGAGCCGAAAATATTTCCTACTCCATTGACGCTACCTACACATCACCCAGGCCATCCGGTATGACAAATGCCATCCAGTTGGGCACCCCCTTCTTCATTACTATCGAGGGAGATGCCAAACTGGGCGGGTTCTGGAATTTTGACCTGGTAAACATTACAGTGGTTGCCCGCGGCAGCGGCGTCAGTGAGCACTACTGGAAGTGAGGTGACCTATGAAACGCATATTCCTGCGGCTGAAACAGCCGCTGCGAAACGAACGGGGCGAGATCACCTTTTTCGCCTGCTTTTTTGTGGTAGGTATCGTGATGCTGATTTCCTTCCTGCTCCTGTACGCTTCCATCCGGATCACCTGCATCAACATCCGCAACGGCGCTAAAATGGAGTTAAATAACCTTAGCGGCACGATTTATGCAGATACCTACCGTTCCCAGCGTGAAACCAACTTTGAAGAGTACCTAAATACCCTTTACTCCAGCAGTGACTATACCGACATGCTGGAGGCTACAGTGGCAGGCGGCCTGGACTCCAAGATTCCGCTTTCAACAGAGGATTACAAGGTTTCTGACATCAGCCTGGAGTTCAATGTAGAGGATGGACGGGTTGAGTACATCTTTTACTGTGACGTGGAGTTCTATGTGCGGATGTTCGGTCACAGTTATCCGGCTATCACCCAACGGGTGGAGCTGACAGGCTACCACAACACAAAATTCTAACAATACTGTTGAAATCCCGGCACATTCTACCGTATAGGCTTTATATAACAGCAAAAAAGGAGTGTATGTAAAATATGAAGAAGTTTTTCCAATCCAAAGGCTTTATTGTTTCCTCGCTGGCTCTTCTCTGCATCACTATTCTGGGCGTCTGCTGGTTCGTAAGCCGCGACCGTACCGGAGATTTCAGACCAGATGAATCCCCACCCAGCAGCGTCACCGGCGATTGGTCAGATGGCGGCACGCAGACAGATGGTGATAATGGAGCAGATGCTTATGCTCCCGGCCAGTCCACAGATGCCGAAGAAGAATATCCCAAAGTAACCTCCCAAACGGAGGATGAGATTGTGATCGACTTCACCGATACTGAAAAGCTTGAAGAAACGCCTCCTCCGGTGCCGGAAGGTAAGACCGAAATCAAAGATCCTGGTCAGGAGCATACCATCAATCCCGACCCGTCAGTTCCGGAAGTCACTGCCCCGCCTGCCGAGCAAACGCCGCCCAGCAATGAACCGGCTCCAGGCTCCAGCAACGGAAATGGAGCTGTATACGATCCGGTGTTTGGCTGGGTTGTTCCCGGCAATGTACAGCAGTCCACCGGTGACAGCGATGGAGATCTGAACAAACAGGTCGGCAATATGGGCTGATTTACTACAACTGAATATGGCACTACTTGGCCGTCACAGGATTGTGGCGGCCTTCCTATTTTCAAAAGGAATGGAGCGTGATGTATTTGAAACGACTTCTCGCCTTCCTATGCTGCTTTACCCTTGTTTTCTGTCTATTCCCCTCCTCTGCCTTTGCAACGGGCGGAAATGGAAACATAGATGGCGGCGGTGGCAGCATGGGTCATGGCACAAGCAGCAACTTCTGGAACTCAGGCAACGATGGCGTCCGCATTACTGTTGTTGACGCATCCAGCGGAACTGCCGTATCTTCTCCGCTGGACTTTTCAAACCGGACGCAGAAGACCAGTCTTCTCCATTTTGGGAAAGTCAACAAACTGCAATACCTGGGCGGCGCCGGCCTCTCCCTCCAGTCCGGCGTTGCCTATTCCTGCATTAGACCTACGCAATCTATGCCCACAATCGTCAGCAGCAAGGGGCAGAGCAACATCGAAGCCATCAAACGGTATTTCTGTTCTGAATATGCGTGCATGATGGTCGCTCAGGCAGCCGGAGTCGATTATGAGCGGATGATTGCCGGCGAGTACAAGCTGCTGATCGAGCCCATTGCCTATTTCACGCACAACGGCCAGTATTACTGTATGACAGCTACTGAAGCCGGCCTGTATGATCAGATGTCCGGCGGCAATCTGCGGAAAACCATGACCTCGCTTACCCATAAAAATCTGCCGCTGTCAATGTTCCTGGAATTCAGCGACCTTGGCATCTCCGCCTGGACAGGCAGCACCACTGGAAAGCAGAACAATTCCGACATCATCAGCACCCTTGGCGTTGGTATCGTCTGGTTTGATGAAGCTCCGCCGGAAGGAGAAATTGAGGCCCCTGATGTCGAATACCGAGTAGATACGGATGTGATCACCGCCGTCACACTGCGGACAGATCAGGATCTGACGCCGGATAATCCGGCATCGGTTACCTTCCATATTCTCGGCACCACCTACCGGGTCAATGATATAGTGATCCCAGCCGGTGACAGTCAGGTAGTCTGGGTCAAATGGCATACCCCCTCCACCCCACAAACCGTGACCATTACAGTATCTGTCAGCGGCGCCTATACCGCTCAGGATACCTTTGTCGCAAAGATCGTGGATCTGAATGAGCACATTCCGCCTGACCCTGTGGCAACCGACACGAATCCCGGCTACTCTGTGCCGCCCCTCCCCAGTAAAACGCAGAAGCTCACTGCCAACTGGGGCGTCTGGAGCTGCTACTGGGTGCCTGTATGGGTATGGTGCGACCACGGTGAAGATGGCGGGCACTGGGTTGATGAAGGATATTGGGAATACGAATATACGGGCTACTCCGCTTCCATCAGCGGCGAGATGTCTCTAATGCCAGATGATATTGTACCCACAGCATCCGGCAAGACGATGAAAAGCGGGTACGGCGTTAAAACCGAAGTGCGGGCAACGCTGTCCACAGATGCCCCGACCAGCCACATTACTTATCCCCAAACTGCTTTTTCCGTATTTCCTGAGTTCCAGTATCAGACCTATCTGCGGCTTCTGCAGCGTTCCGGCGGCCAAAGTGCAAAATTCATCTTTAAGCCCAACGAATTTTCCACCTATGACCGGACAGTGCATTTCACACCGCTGTGGTTCCCCGATGCCACCGACTACACCATCTATACACAGGTGTGGGATACCTGGACTCCTGACGGCATGTTATCCATCAACCTAAATGACTATGTTTCGATCCAAGGGAGCCTTTATGATGACTGGTATACCAATCGAGAATAGCCTCTGGACAGCTTACCTGCTTACCATATTTTTTGTGGTGGCCGGCTTTGCTGTCTACGATGTGCTTTACAGACGGGTGCCTGACCGGGCACTCGTCTTTTTTATCCCCTTAGCTGCCCTGGCGCCGGTCCTGCAAGGATATTTCCTGTTAAATCACGGGCTCCCGCCGCTCTTTCTCTGGCCGGTCGCCACCCATGCCCTGGTAGGCGCCCTGCTCGGCTTTTGTATTCCATTGGCAGCTGCACTGGCAACAAACGGCACTGGTCTGGGCGGCGGGGATATCAAGTTCTGCGGGATATTAGGGCTGGTCTATGGCCCTTCCGGCATGGCGCTGGTCTTTCTGACTGCCGCTGTTACCGCAATGCCTGTGATCTTTCTTCTCAGGCGGCTTTATCGAACTGGGCAGCCCCTTGCTATCCCGTTCCTGCCATTTCTCGCCTGTGGCTGCTGTACAGCGACCCTGGCCCAACTATTTTTAAGATAGGAGACAACGCTTATGAAACTGAATAACCGATTCATCTTCGGTATCCTCTCCCTGCTGTTGGCGGCAGTTATCGCCTTTGTGGCACTTCCAACCATCGCCCGTCAGACCAATGGAAAAGAGGAAATCGTCCGTATCACCCAGCCGGTATTGAAAGGCGAGCAAATCTCGTCAGAAAATGCCGAGGTGGTTGAGGTAGGCGGCTATAACCTCCCCTCCAACATCGCCCATCAGCTCTCCGATGTAAATGGTCTTTACGCTACCGCCGACTTGGCTGTGGGTGACTATATCCTTACCAGCAAGATCAGCTCTGTACCGGTTTCGTCCGATGTGGCGCTCAACAGCATCCCTTCCGGTAAGGTTGCTATCTCGCTGACCGTTAAAACACTTGCTTCCGGCCTCTCTGACAAGCTTCAGCCCGGTGACATCATCCGTATTTACCACTTTCTTGATACGGCGGCCGAAGTACCGGAACTGCGTTTTGTCAAAGTATTGTCCGTCACCGACTCAGACGGCATCAATGTGGATAATGCCAAGGAGCCCACGGAGGATGAAGAAAAGCAGCAGTCAGCCACCATCACTGTGCTGGCAAGCCCTGAACAGGCGAAGATCATTACCGGTCTTGAAAATGACGGCGTAGCTCATGTGGCCCTTATCTCCCGCAACAATGACAAACTGGCAGATGAGCTGCTTGCCGAGCAGGATAAGACTCTTCAGGAAATCTACTTCCCCGAAACTTTGATTGAGGAAGAAGCTGCAGATGCGGAAAATTCTGATGTTGAAAGTGAACCCCAGGAAACGGAAACTGCAGAGTCTGCACAATCTACTAATGAAACTGCACCCTCGGCAGAATAATCAAATCAAGGAAGGAGGATCTTCGTTATGGGTAAAGTTATCACCGTCTGGGGAAGCCCCGGCAGCGGCAAATCCATGTTCTGCTGTATTCTGGCCAAAGCCCTGACCCGGGACAAGCGGAAAGCCATCATTATCAATGCCGATATGAATGTCCCTATGCTGCCGGTCTGGCTGCCGGAGCAGATCATCCAGACCAATACCTCTATCGGCCAGGTTTTGAGCAGTGTGGAGATCGATACATCTCTGGTTGCCAGTCATGTGACAGTGCTGAAAAACTATCCCTTCATTGGGATGATGGGCTATGCGGCAGGAGAAAACCCGCTGAGCTACCCAGAGGTCAAATATACCATGGTGCTGCAGCTCATTCATGCTGCCGCCAAACTGGTAGATTTCGTCATTCTGGACTGCAGCACCAGCATGACCAATGTGTTCACTCCCGCCGCTATTGAAGCCGGCGATGTGGTCATCCGTATCCTCACCCCGGACCTAAAGGGCATCAACTACCTGAAAGCCCATCAACCTCTGCTTGTGGACGAGCGCTTCCGGTTTTCTGAGCATATGACATTCGCCGGTCTGGCCCGTCCCTTCCACGCCTTGGATGAAATGGGCTATATCATTGGCGGGTTTGACGGCCTGCTTCCCTACAGTAAGGAGATCGACCGCTGTGCTACCGAAGGCGGTATGTTCAAGGCTATCACCTACTGTAACCCCAAATACACTGCTTCACTGAACAAGGTACTGGAAATCCTGGAGCAAATGGAACTGGCCGAGCAGTCAGAGGAGGATGCGGCGTATGAATGTGAGGAGGATGCCGATGAGTAATTTGAATGATATATTCTTCACACCGGCCGCCAATCAGGAGCTGACCTATGACCGGGTACTGGAGGATGTACAGCGGTATTTTGCCGAAAACCATGCCTCCACCATTGCCGAAGCTGGGGAAGGCAATGCAGAGCGTGCCACAAGCCTGCTGAAAGAACTGATGGAACACTACATTGTCAAACGCAAATATGCCCTTGACGGGCTCTCTACAAAAGAACTGTGTTCCAAGCTCTATGAAGACATGGCCGGCTACTCCTTTTTGAAGAAATGGATCTATAAGCCCGGTGTTGAGGAGGTCAACATCAACGCCTACAACGACATTGAAGTAATCGAATCCAGTGGGCGCAGTATCAAGATCCCTGATAAATTCAGTTCGCCCCAGCACGCCATCGATGTGATCCGCCGAATGCTCAACGCCTGCGGCATGGTCATTGATGATACTATGCCCAGCATTGTGGGATTTCTGGACAAGAACATCCGTATTTCGGTGGACAAAACTCCCATTGTGGATGCAGATGTAGGCGTCAATGCCTCCATCCGTATTGTCAATCAGCAGACCGTCAGTGAAGAAAAACTGCTGAACTCCGGAAGTGCCACCGCTGAAATGCTTCACTTTCTGACTGCCTGTATCCGATATGGGGTGTCCGTCTGCATTGCCGGCTCCACCGGCTCCGGCAAAACCACGATCATGGCCTGGCTGCTGTCCAATGTGCCCAATAACCGGCGCCTTATTACCATTGAAGAAGGCAGCCGCGAATTTGATCTGATCAAGCGGGATGCGCAGGGCAATATCCTTAATTCCGTAGTACATCTGCTGACCCGCCCCAGCGAGAACCCTGCGCTGAACATCAATCAGGATTTTCTTCTGGAGCGGGTGCTGCGTAAGCACCCGGATGTCATCGGCGTGGGTGAAATGCGGTCAGCAGCAGAAAGCCTGTCCGCAGCCGAAAGTTCCCGCACCGGCCATACCGTATGTACCACCATCCACTCCAATTCCTGCAACAGTACTTACCGCAGGATGATGACCCTTGCCAAACGCAAGTACAACATGGATGACTCCATCCTCATGCAGATCATGGTAGAGGCGTATCCCATCATCGTCTTTACCAAGCAGCTGGAGGACCGTTCCCGTAAGATCATGGAGATTTTGGAGGGTGAGGACTACCGGGACGGGCAGCTCATTTCCCACACGCTCTACAAGTTTGAGGTGGAGGACAATGTGACCGATGAAAAGGGAGAGATCCATGTGGTGGGCCATCACAGGAAGGTGGGCCTGATCTCTGATACTTTGAAAAAACGGCTCCTTGACAACGGCATCTCCAATAAAGAGCTGGCGGAGTTCATGGACGCCCCGAAGGAGGTGGATTAAAGGTTGCAGTGGATCTACATCATTTGCTTTGCGCTGATCAGCGCGGGCCTCCTGGCTCTGTTTGGCGTGCGGCCAGGTGATTTCATCGACGCCCTGTTCCGCTCCCGCCGCAAAGCGGCCACTCTCTCCGACGAACTCAATGTCCTGATGGGCACACCCGCCAAGGGCTTCTTCAACCAGGACTATGAGCTGAAGCAGATTTTGAAAGGCACCGGCCGCTCCGACCGCTATGAGGCGGTCAAGCGGCTGTCGCTGATCCTGTTTGCGGTGGGCGCTGTACTGGCGCTGCTCATCAACAATGTGTATATGGTTCCGATTCTGGGCATTGGTTTTTCCCTCGCCCCTATTTGGTACCTGCGCAGCACTGCCGCCAGCTACAAAAAACATCTCAACGAGGAACTGGAGACCGCCATCTCCAT
>ENA-UEQP01003165-UEQP01003165.1-human-gut-metagenome-genome-assembly--contig:-NODE-3165-length-11129-cov-7.911781_pt1 | contig 11129 bp, 10 predicted proteins | sample MGYA00242951_ERZ507951 | MGnify/ENA primary metagenome ERZ507951 (study PRJEB26167, sample SAMN06115539) | human gut metagenome | host: Homo sapiens | place: China:Shanxi | collected 2015-11-18...
ACACGAAAGGAGGGAACGGCAATTCCTCACCGCCCAATGCTTCACATTGGACGGTGTACCCTTGCCGCAACAATGGATCTCACAGAGCGCAAGATCACGAAAATCGCACGGGAGGCCAGCAAGCTGGCCGTCCGGACGCTGAAGGAGGACGGCATCGGCACAGCGGAATACGATTTCATCCATCTGGTGCGCCACCATCCCGGCATCACGCAGGCGGAGGTCCGGGAGCAGCTCCGGGTAGACAAGGGAGCCGCCGCCCGCCGTGCGGCCAGTCTGGAGGCCAAGGGCTATCTGATCCGGCAGGCCAACCCCAAGGACGGCCGCAGCCAGCTTCTTTTCGCCACGGAAAAGGCGGAGGGCCTGCGGAACTCCAAGGCGCAGGTGGAGACCACCTTTTATGAATGGCTGTTGGCGGAGCTGCCGGAGGCGGAGAAGGTCGCTTTCTGCAAAACGCTGGACACTATCTATCGCCGTTCCAAGCAGGAGAGCCGGGCGGGTTTCCCCCACATCACGGCCCTGACGGAGCAGGGAGAGGGGGAGCGCCATGAGTAAGCGACAGCTTCCGCCGGACCGGGTCAGCTCCTATTTCCGGGCAGAATCCGGGGTGCTGGCGGTCATCACCGTGACGGGTCTCCTCTATAATATAGGTCTGGTGGCAGGCCCGTGGTTCGAGGGACAGATGACGGAAACGCTGGCCCGGATCCTCTTGGGAGAGAACAGCTTTTCCGTCATGGTCTCTCTGGCGGCGGGGTACATCGCCGTCATCGCCGCGGTGCAGGGACTTCGGTTTTTGAAGCGGTTCTATGTCCGGCGCTTTGCCAACAAGGTAAACCGCCGTATGAAGCGGGTCCTGTACGGCGCGCTGGTCCGGTCGGATCGGGGGGACTTGGAGCGTCAGGGCGCGGGAACGGTGCTGACCAAGGCCATTTCCGACGTGGACGACTGCGCCGAGGGGATGCGGAAATTCACCACGGAGGTATTTGACACCGGCGTGGCCTTGGCAGCCTATGCCGGGATGCTGCTGTGGTATGACTGGCGGCTGGCGCTGCTGTCCATGGCCTTTTTGCCGGGGAGCTACGCGTTGGCGGAACGGATGAAGCGGCCCGTCCAGCGCACCGGCGCGGCCTTCAAGGAGCAGGCCGGGGTCTTGAACGCCGCCACCATGGATCGGGCGGTCAACGCCCTGACCTACCGGGTCTTTGGCCGGGAGGAGGAACGCCGGGCGGCCTATGAGGAGCACCTCACCGCTTACGAACACGCCGCTGTAAAGGCAAACCTGTGGACAGCGTCCCTGCCGCCGCTGTACCGGGTGCTCTCCATGATCGGCGCGGCGCTGATCCTGTATTTCGGCGGGAAAAACGTGCTGGGCACCGGCTGGACGGTCTGGTCCATCGCGAAATTCACCACGTTTCTGGCCTGCTTTACCAAGCTGGCCACCAAATCTTCCAAGGCGGCGAAGCTGTTCAACGCAGTCCACAAGGCGCAGGTGTCCTGGAAGCGGATCCAGCCCCTGATGCGGGAGATCCCCGCCGTGCCTGCCGTTTCCGCCGGCAGGGTGGAGCGTTTGGAGATCCGGGACCTCACCTGCGGCTATCCCGGTGACGCGCCGCTGTTCTCCGGGCTGGATCTGACCGCCTGCCGGGGGCAGATCATCGGCGTCACCGGGCCGGTGGCCTGCGGCAAATCCACGCTGGGCAAGGCGTTCCTCTGCGAGCAGCCCTACGGCGGCAGCATCCGGCTGGACGGCCGAGAGCTGGCGGAGCTGTCCCCCTGGGAGCTGACGGGCCTCGTGGGGTATCTGGGCCACGATCCGGAGCTGTTCAGCGGCACGATCCTGGAAAATGTGCTGCTGGGAGACACGGGCGATCCCATGGATTACCTCCGGGCTGTGTGTCTGGACGGCGAAGTGGCGGCCATGACGGAGGGGCTGGAGACCCGGGTGGGCACCGGCGGCGTCCGGCTTTCCGGCGGTCAGGCCCAGCGGCTGGCGCTGGCCCGGACGCTGGCCCATCAAAGGCCTCTGCTGATTCTGGACGATCCCTTTTCGGCGCTGGACCGGGCCACGGAGACGGAGATCTTCGCCCATCTGCGGCGTTTGGCGGCGGACAGTGTGGTGATTCTGATCTCTCACCGGCTGTACCTGTTCCCGGAACTGGATCGGGTGATCTGGCTGGAAAACGGGGAGGCCAAGGTGGGGACCCACGAGGAATTGGTGGGGAATACCCCGGATTACGCGGCGCAGTTTGACGCGCAGAGGGAGGAGAACAGCCATGAATGACCGCAAAAAAGCAGTCCATGTGGGGACTGTGGTACTGGAAACGGTGAAAGGCCACCTCTGGCTGTCCCTTACCATTCTGGCGGTGGTGGCAGGGGCCGTAGGCGCGGCGCTGGTGCCGCCGCTGGTGCTGGGCCGCATTGTGGACGGCCTCACCGCCGGGGAGAGGCTGACCCTCCGCCTGCCCCTGTGGTATCTGGCCTTCACCGCATTGGCGGGAGGGCTGGAATCCGCCCGGGAGAGCGCGTTGACGGTATTCGGCCAGAAAACCACCCACGCCCTGCGGAGCCGTCTGATGGAAAAGGAGGGCCGCCTGCCCGCCGACGAACTGAACCGTCAGGAGCCGGGGGCGCTGGTGTCCCGCTTCGTGGGGGATGTGGACACGGTGGAGACCCTGTTCACCGCCGGGATCATCAGTATGGCAGCGGACGCCTGCCGGATCCTCAGTATTCTGGTGGTGGTGTGGCAGTGCAGCCGGGGGCTTGCCTATCTTCTGCTGGCGCTGCTGCCGGTGCTGTTCCTCTTTACCCGGTTCGTCCAGAAGCGGATGCTGCACAATCAGCTGAAAAACCGGAAGGCGGTGAGCCGGGCCTCCGGATATGTGCCGGAGACGGTGCGGAATCTCCGCACCATCCGCACGCTGGGCAAGGAGACCTACATGGAGACCCGGTATGACGGTGCACTGGGGGAGAGCTACCGGGCCATTGAGGGCACCAACTTCTATGACGCCCTGTATTCCCCCGTGATCCTCACGGTGAACGCCGCTGTGGTGGGCGCGGTCATGCTGCTGTCCGCCTCCGGAGACCCGGCGGTGCTGACGCTGTTCGGCATGACCGCCGGTACCGCCGTGACGGTGATGAACTACATCAGCCAGATCTTTTCCCCGTTGGAAAGTCTGGGCATGGAGATCCAGACCATCCAGTCCGCTGTGGCGGGCGTTCGCCGGATCAATGACTTTCTGGCCCAGCCGGAGCAGGAGACTGTGGCCCCGGAAACGGAAAATCCCGCCGCTCCCATGGTGGAGCTGCGGGATGTGGACTTCGGCTATGAGGCGGGGCAGAACGTTCTGCACCACTTAAATATGGAGATCCGGGAGGGAGAGCTGGCTACCCTGTCCGGTCGGACCGGCGCGGGAAAGAGCACCGTGTTCAAGCTGGTGCTGGGGCTGTATGCCCCCCGGCGGGGCACCGTCCGGATTCAGGGCGTGGATCCCCGGTCCCTCACCGGCCCGCAGCGACGGGCACTGTACGGCTATGTGGAGCAGCGGTTCCATCCGGTCCCCGGCACCGTCCGGGACCAGATCACCCTGTATGATGACACCATCACGGAGGGGCAGGTCCGCCGGGCCGCGGAGCTGGCGGGACTGGCGGAGGCCATCGGCGCCCTGCCGCAGGGCTATGACACCCCCTGCACCCCGGACATTTTCTCTCAGGGACAGTGGCAGCTGTTGTCCATCGCCCGGGCGGTGGCGGCGGACCCCAAGCTGCTTTTGCTGGACGAGATCACAGCCAATCTGGACGCGGAGACGGAGCGGGCGGTGCTGCGGGCCTTGAAGCGGGCTACGGCGGACCGGACGGTGCTCTCCATTTCTCACCGGGTCGGGGCGGGCACGGGACGGCTCATTCCCATTGGGGAGGAGTCATAGCCAGAAACCGGGCCAGCGCGGGGTTGGGGTTGGTGGTCTGCCACGCGGCGATGATCTCCTCCACCTCTCCCTCGCCGATGAGGGGGACAAACACCAGATTGTCGGCGTTGTAGAGCTTTTCCACGCAGTAGGCGGGGAGGATGGAAATGCCTTCCTCGGCGGAGACCATCATGAGGATGCTCTCCGTGTCGGCGGAGCGGAAGAGGATGTTGGGCTTGTAGCCCGCCTCGTTGTAAAGCTGCATGAAAAAGGCGTCGCCGTAGGAATCGTCGGCGGCGTCAGGGGACATATAGAGGATGGCCTCTCCCCGCAGCTCCTGCCGCCGGAGCTGCTGTCGCTGGGCCAGCGGGTGTCCGGCGTACAGCGCCACCACCAACCGGGCCTTTTCCACGGTGCGGCAGGCCACGCCCTCCTGGGTTTTCAGGTTGGTACTGTCCCAGGTGAAAATGATGTCATATTCATGGTGCAGCAGCCCCGCCGCCAACGCGTCGGTGGAGCAGCGGTAAAAGGTGATGAGCACGTTGCTGTTCTGCTGGTGGAATTGGCGGACATGGGCGGACAGGTCGCTGCGCTCGTACCCCCGGACGTAGCCTACCCGCAGTGTGCCGGAGAGGCCGGTGGAGGCGTCATGGACCCGCTCCTGCGCCCGGCTCATCCGCTCCAAGATCCCCTTGGCCTCCCGGAGGAAGATGGTCCCCGCGGAGGTCAGGCTCACGGGCCGGGTGCTCCGGTCAAAGAGGGGACAGCCCAGCATCTCCTCCAGCAGACGGATCTGCTGGGTGATGGCGGTCTGAGAAATGTAGAACTGCTCGGCGGCTTTCGTGAAGCTGCGGCTCTCCGCCGCGGCCACGAAATACTTCAGCTGATTTCGATTCATAACGCCCTCCCACGACATAAAATAAGTTTTTCTTATTTTATCATGAAAAAATCCCCCTTGTAAAGGGGGATTTTTTTCGCTAAGATAAGTGCATATTTGTTGTGTGTAAGCGAGGTACTTAGAAATGCAAAGAGAATCCTTCGGCTCCCGGCTGGGCTTTCTGCTGGTGAGCGCGGGCTGCGCCATCGGCATCGGCAACGTGTGGCGCTTCCCCTATATTACCGGTAAGAACGGCGGCGGCTACTTCGTCCTGTTCTATCTGGTGTGCCTGCTGCTGCTGGGCGTCCCTGTGATGACCATGGAGCTGGCGGTGGGCCGCGGCGGCCGCAAGAGCGCCGTGCTGGCCTACAAGAATCTGGAAAAGCCCGGCTCCAAGTGGCACATCCACGGCTGGTTCTGTCTGGCGGGCTGCTATCTGCTGATGATGTATTACACCACCGTCACCGGCTGGATGGTGAACTACTTCGGCAAATTCCTCACCGGCGGCTTTCACGCCGGTATGACCGGCGACGAGATCTCCGGGATGTTCGGCACCATGCTGGGCAGCCCCGGCTCCATGGCCATCTTCACGGAGCTGGTGGTGGTCACCGGCCTGATCGTGTGCAGCTTCGGCCTTCAGAAGGGTCTGGAGCGGGTGACCAAGGTCATGATGATCTGCCTGCTGGCACTGATCGTGGTGCTGGCGGTCCACAGCCTGACCCTCTCCGGCGCGGCGGAGGGCATGAAGTTCTACCTGCTGCCCTCCGTGGACACCATCCGGGAGCACGGTCTCGGCAGCCTCATCACCGACGCGATGAATCAGGCGTTCTTCACCCTGTCTCTGGGCATCGGCGCCATGGAGATCTTCGGCAGTTACATGAGCGACGAGCAGACCCTCCCCGGCGAGGCTGTCCGCATCTGCATTCTGGATACCTTCGTGGCCCTCATGGCGGGCGCCATCATTTTCCCTGCTTGCTTCACCTTCGGCGTTGCGCCCGGTGAAGGCCCCGCGCTGATCTTTCAGACCCTGCCGCCTCTGTTCGTGAACATGTCCGGCGGTCGCTTCTGGGGCACGCTGTTCTTCCTGTTCATGGTGTTCGCCAGCTTCTCCACGGTGCTGGCGGTGTTTGAGAACATTCTGGCCGTCTGCATGGACACCTTCGGCATCAGCCGCAAGAAGGCCGTGCTTATCAACGGCGTACTGCTGGCCCTCCTGAGCCTGCCCTGCGTGTTCGGCTACAACATCTGGAGCGATTTCCATCCCATTCTGGGCAAGGACGTGCTGGACAGCGAGGACTTCCTCGTGAGCGGCCTGCTGCTGCCCATCGGCTCTCTGGTGTATCTGCTGTTCTGCGTCAGCAAATGGGGCTGGGGCTTCGACAAGTATGTGGCGGAGGCCAACAAGGGCAAGGGCCTGAAATTCGCCAAGTGGCTGAAGCCCTATTTCCAGTTCATTCTGCCGGCGCTGATCGTTGTGATCTTCCTGCAGGGCCTGCTGTAAAGCGGAACAGTGTTACAGCAATAGATGGGGAAATTTTCCCTGTACGGGACATTTTCCCATCAGCCTGCCCAGGGAAAAGACCGGAAAAAACGAAAAATGTAAGAATGTAGGAGGCGTGTCAACAGACACGCCTCCTATGACTTTTATTGGGGGAATTTACAGAGACCGACTCATGCGATGTTACAGCACCAGCGCTTCCTTTAACACCCGGAGGGAGGTCAGGTGGCCCTCCAGCATGGGCATGGTCAGGTCCTCCATTTCCAGAGATACGTCGCCGTCGTAGCCCGCCATCCGCACGGTGGAGAAAAACTCCTTCCACCACTGGGCACCGTGGCCGCAGCCCACGGCCACGTAATTCCACGAACGCGTGCGGAACTGGTCGATGGGCTTCGTGTCCAAAAGGCCGTTTGGTCCGGCCATCCGCCGCTCCGGGCGGGAGTCCTTGCCGTGGACGTGGTAGAGAGCGCCCTGCTCCCCCAGCACCCGGGCGGCCTCGATGGGGTCGCCGCCCATCCAGAACAGGTGGGAGGGGTCCAGATTCATGCCCACCAAAGGGCCCACGGCTTCCCGCAGGCGGAACAGGGTCTCCGGGTTGTACACCAGCTGCATCCCGTGGTTTTCCAGCGCGATCTGACGGATGCCGCAGTCCTCCGCCATACGGACCAGCTCCTTCCACTTGGGGATGGCCACCTCGTTCCACTGGTAGTCCAGAATGTCCTGGGTCTCCGGCGGCCAACTGGTGGTGATCCAGACGGGGGTCTTGTCGCCGGGACAGCCGGCGGGCAGGCCGCTCATCATCACGATCTTCTCCACGCCCAGCAGCTTCGCCAGACGGAAGGTTTTCTCCGTCACCTCCCAGTCCTTCTGGAAGGCGAGGGGATTGCCGGAGCAGTTCAGGGCGCACAGGGCGATATCCCGGCGGCGAAGCTGGTCCATCCAGCGCTGCCGGGCCGTTTCGGAGCCGAGCAGTTCGTCCAAGTCGATGTGGGGCGCGCCGGACCAGTTGCCGGTGCCGATCTCCACGGCCTGAACGCCCTGCGCCACGCAGAAATCCAGCATGGCCGCAAAGGGCATATCCAATGTGCAGGTTTTGATAGAAAGCCGCATAGGGGACCTCCTTGGTCATTGATCTTTTTGGGGGCCGCTGCGGGGCGGCGCATGAAAATCGTCTTTTTTCGCGGGGAGTTGAGGGGCGCTATTCCTTGGTGAACCACAGGTCCAGATCCACAGGACCCTCGATGCCGTCCACAACGCCGCTCTCGCTGTACTGCCAGAGGGTCACGCCCCGGTCCAGCGCCGGGACGGGGCCGTAGCTGGCCAGCCAGACCGGCAGGTGCGCCAGCTCCTCCATGCCGTACATACTTCCGGCCCAGTGGAGGTTCATGTAGACCACCGGCTCATAGCCCGCCTGACGGATCACGTCGCAGAAGGCGATGGCGTTCTGGGTGGCCTGTTCGCCGGTGAGATCGTCGGTCCGGGCCTCGTCCGCCGTGTAAAATTCCAGATCATAGGCGATGGGGCCGCTGACGTTCGTCCCCCGGAGCCGCTCCACCACGAATCGGGCTTCCTCGGCGGCTTCCTCCTCCGTGACGGCCTGAGAGTAGAAGTAAACGCCCACCGTCAGCCCCGCATTGGCGGCGTCGGCGGCGTTCTGGGCGAAGGCGTTGTCCTCCACCAAAGCCCCGGTGCCGTAGCCCCGGAAGCCAACCCGCAGCATGGCGAAGTCCGCCCCGGCGGCCTTCACGGCGGGCCAGTCCACGACACCTTGATAGCTGGAAACGTCCACTCCGGCCCGGGCGGTGACGCCGGGGGCGTCATATTGGTAAAACGGCTCCCTGCGGGTCAGGGCTTCCTCGTTGACGGAGATGCCCGGCCCCGGCGCGGTATGGGCCCGCCATTCCAGAATACCCCAGATCCCCAGGCCCGCCAATACCAGCACCGCCAGCAGCCAGCCACGGCGGTTGGGCGCGGCCCGCTTGCCGCCTTTCTTTTTTTCTTCCATATGTGTTCCCCCTCTTTTCTGCCCATAGACTACCACCGGCGGCGCTGCCTTTGGTGAACAAAGTCTGAATTTGCCGCAAAAAGGGGAGGGGACGGCTCAGGTTTCCTGCGCCAGCATCCGCAGGGCGAACAGGGTGTGGAGCGCTGCGCCGGTGGGGAGAACGTCCTCGTTGAACACCACCGCCTCGTTGTGCATGGGCTTGCCGTAGCGGGGGTCCTCCTGCGGCGTTCCGGCCCCCAGCAGCAGGTAGGCGCAGGGCAGCTCATAGGTGAAGGAGGCGAAGTCCTCGGAGCCCATGCCCCCCTGATCCAGACGGTACACCCGCTCCTTGCCAGCCAGCTCCTCCGCCCAGCCCGCGACCCGGTCCATCAGGGCGGGATCGTTTACCAGCGGCGGCGCGGAGGCGATCTCCTCCACCGTGGCGCTGCCACGGAAGGCCGCCGCTGTGTTTTCCGCGATGGCTTGGATGCGCTCCATGATCCGGGCGGTGAGTTCCCGGTCAAAGGTGCGGATGGTACCCTCCATCACCGCTTCCTCCGGGATGATGTTGGGGGCCTGTCCCCCCTGGAACCGGCCCACCGTCACCACGGCAGGCTCCTTGGCGGAGATCTCCCGGGCAGTCAGCGCCTGCAAGGCAAGATAGATGTGGGCGGCGATGTTGATGGGATCCACGCCGGTCTCCGGCATGGCCCCGTGGCAGCCGGTGCCCCGGACGGAGATCCGGAACAGGGTGCAGCCCGCCATGAACGTCCCCCGGCCGCAGAGCACCATGCCGGAGGGAGTACCGGAGTTGACGTGGAGGGCCAACGCCGCTTGGGGCGTCGGCGCATCCTTCAGGACCCCGGCTTCCAGTATGGACTTGGCCCCGGTGAAGCCCTCCTCATCCGGCTGGAACACAAGGCGCACTGTGCCCTGAAGCTCCGCTTGGTGCTGCTGCAGCAGCGCGGTCTGACGCCCGAGCAGCTCGACGGCGTGTACCTCGCCGGCGGCTTCGGCAGTTATCTCGACCCGGAGAGCGCCGCGGTGATCGGGATGCTCCCGCGCGCCTGCGCAGGAAAACTGCACACACTCGGCAACACCGCGCTCACAGGAGCTGCCGCGCTCACGCTCGACGGTGCGCAGTGGCAGCGCATCCGCAGCATTTCCCGGGCATGCAGCTACCTTGAGCTCTCCGGCCGCGCGGACTTTGCCGCGGCCTTTACCGAAAATCTTTCGTTCCCGCAGCCATAACATTTCACGGAGGTTACGACCATGGAGATCCGTTTTCCCCTCATTCTTGACGGTGCGACCGGCACCGAACTGCAAAAGCACGGCTACGCCGGCGATGTGAGTGCCGAGCAGTGGACGCTCGCGCATCCGGACATCATGCGCGAGATCCAGCGCGGCTATGTCGCCGCCGGAAGCTGGGTGCTCTACACGCCGACCTTCGGCGCAAACCGCCAGAAGCTCGAAGAGCGCGGCATCTTCAACCACACGGCGGATTTTAACCGCCGCCTTGCCGCGCTCTCGCACGAAGCGGCGGACGGCAAGGCATGGATCGCGGGCGATCTCGCGCCGACGGGTCTCTTTCTCGCCCCGCTCGGTGAGGCATCGTTCGAGGATCTGGTCGACATCTACACCGAGCAGGCTGCCGGTCTCGAGGCGGCCGGGGTCGACCTGTTCGTCATTGAGACGATGATGACGCTCTCGGACGCGCGCGCCGCGGTGCTGGCCGTGCGCAGCGTGAGCGACAAGCCCATCTTTGTGTCCTTCACCTGCGACGAGAGCGGCCGCAGCCTCTCCGGAACGGATGTGACCGCCGCGCTGACCGTGCTACAGGGCATGGGCATCAGCGCCTTCGGGCTCAACTGCTCGACCGGTCCGGAGCAGATGCTCGTGCAGCTGCGCCGCCTGCGGGAATATGCCCGCGTGCCGCTGATCGCAAAGCCGAACGCCGGCATGCCCATCACCATCAGCGGCAAGACCGTGTATGACTGCACACCGGAGGATTTCACGGCCTTTGTGCCCGCGATGCTTGAAGCCGGCGTGGCCGTCTTCGGCGGCTGCTGCGGCACGACGGCGGCGCACATCGCCGCGCTGCGCGACGCCCTGAAAGACGCGAAATTCGTCCCGCCCGCCCCGCAGCACACAGATCTGCTTCCCGCCGCGACGGAAAAGCTCCCCTGCTATCTGCCGGTAGACGCGGGACACGGCGCGGTGCTGACGGCCGGCGCCGATCTCGAGGACCGGCTGGCAGATGCGCTCGACGGCGATGCGCCCATGGTCGCGCTGCGCATCGACACGTGGGGGGATATTGCCGCTCTGCCCGACGTGCAGTACCTGCTCACGAAGCCCCTGTGCCTCGTCTGCGACGATGCGGAGCTGCTCGAGGCCGCGCTGCGCGTCTATCAGGGGCGCGCGCTGTATGAGGGCGCGCTCCCGGAGGCGGCGCTGCTGCCCCTGAGCGGCCGGTACGGCCTGTTAATTTGAACACTCGCCGCCCGAGGTGGTAAATTTCACAGTGACCACACGCCCTTGAGGTAAAAAAGAGATGCAGGAGGATGCTGCGCCTGCCGGACGGCCTGTGCAGAAATGCATGTTTTCTTAGCACATTTGTGACAAGAAAGCGCAAAATCGCAACACTTTTTGGTTGACATTGCGGCGATTATATGAAATAATCACAGTGTACTACGTTGGTACATCCGGTGCTGTGGGGTACACCGCGTGGGACAACCGTTATGAGAGGACACCCCCTCATAAACAGGAACGGAGCAGATACATCCCCCCGTATCTGCTCCGTTTTTCTTTTTAAATCACTCCGGCAGCCGCTCTGTGTGCCGCTTGCCGCCGAAGGACAGCACCACCAGCATT
>ENA-UEQP01003167-UEQP01003167.1-human-gut-metagenome-genome-assembly--contig:-NODE-3167-length-11110-cov-4.819904_pt1 | contig 11110 bp, 8 predicted proteins | sample MGYA00242951_ERZ507951 | MGnify/ENA primary metagenome ERZ507951 (study PRJEB26167, sample SAMN06115539) | human gut metagenome | host: Homo sapiens | place: China:Shanxi | collected 2015-11-18...
TTTTTAAAAACAACATGCCCCCCGGCAGCGTACAGCTTCCGGGGGTCGTAACGTTCTGCTCTGCGCTTACAGATGCAGCACGATCTTTGCAACATTGAAGTAGATCAGCAGCGTGGTGGTATCCACAATGGTGGTGATCAGGGGTGAAGCCATCACGGCCGGATCCACATGCAGCTTTTCTGCCGCCACCGGCAGAATGCCGCCGATCAGCTGCGAGAGCAGAACGGTGCAGATCAAGGTCAGGCACACCACCAGCGCCACCGGAGCCGCAATGCGGTCAAACACCAGCAGCTTTACAAAGTTGCATACGGCCAGCGTGCCGCCGCACATCAGGGCTACGCGGCTCTCGCGCCAGAGGATGCGGGGCAGATCGTGGGGCTGGATATCACCCACTGCCATGCCGCGGATGATGGTGGAAGTGCTCTGGCTGCCCGCGTTGCCGCCTGCGTCGGTCAGCATGGGGATGTAGGCGGTCAGCACGGTCACAGCGGCCAGTGCATCCTCGTATCCGCGGATGACCATGCTGGAGAAGGTGGCGCTGATCATTAAAAACAGCAGCCACGGTGCGCGGCTCTTGTACAGGTCCCACATGCTCTGCTTGAAGTAGGGCTTGTCGGAGGGGCCGATTGCGTTCATCTTTGCAATATCTTCGCTGGCCTCGTCCTGCAGGATGCTGATAGCATCGTCAATGGTCACGATGCCCACCAGCCGGTTCTCGGCGTCCACCACCGGAATAGCCAGAAAGCCGTATTTCTCGAACAGGTTGGAAACATCCTCCTGATCGGTGGTGGTGCTCACGCTGACCACATTGGAATCCATCAGGTCCTTGATAGGCTCTTCTGTGTTCTTTGCCAGCACCAGCGCCCGCAGGGACACCACGCCGATCAGCCTGCGGCTGTCATCGGTCACATAGCAGTTGTTGATGGTCTCCTTGTCAAAGCCATTCCTGCGGATGGCCTCCATGGCCTGTGCCACGGTCATGTCCGGCCGCAGCTCCATCAGCTCGGTGGTCATCACGCCGCCGGCTGAGTCCTCCGGGTACTTGAGCAGCTCATTGATCATGCGGCGGGTGGCGGGGTCGGCCTGACCCAGAATGCGCTTGACCACGTTGGCAGGCATTTCCTCCACAAGGTCGGTGGCATCGTCCACGAACAGTTCGTCCACAACAGCCTTCAGCTCGGTATCGGTCAGGCCGTCGATCAGCTTCTGCTGGGTCTCAGGGGTCAGTTCGGTGAACACATCTGCGGCCAGATCCTTCGGGCACAGACGGAACAGCACCGGAAGCTTTTCTGCGGGCAGATCCTCAAACACCGCCGCAAGGTCGGGCGCGGGCAGAGTTTCCATCACATCCCGCAGGCTCTGGTATTTCTTGGCATCGTCCAGATTTGCCAGCATGGTCTTGAGGGTATCGATCGAGATTTCAGACATAAAAAAGCTGCCTCCTTTTCAGTGGCAGCTCTCGTTTCTTCTTTTCAGGGAACGCAAACACGCACCGTGTGCATTCGCACACAGCAGGGTCTGCGCAAAGCAGAAACGGCGGCTGCCATCATATAAAATAATCGGGGAGAAAGACTGCTGCTACTGCCAGCAGGTTCCATGACAACCACCTCGTTTTCCTGTTGTAAAAAGACACTTTTTGCCTTTTCCGCCCATTACTTTACCACTGCTTTTTTGCCGCGTCAACCCTGCTTTTTAAATTTTTCCGTTTCTTTACAAAAAGTAAAAGTGCCCGATGACATTTTTCGTATCATCAGGCACTTTTATCCTGTCAGAGCATGTCCCGGGCGGGATGGAAGGCTCTTTGCTTACAGGGTCTCTACCGTATCAAACATTTCTTTTGCGGCTTCCACAGCATCCCTGCTGCCAAACACCACCCGCACGCCGTTTGCCATGGCGGCACCCAGCTCTGCGGCCTGCTCCTTCAGCAGTGCGGCATCCACCGCACACAGGGCTTTGCGGTCTGCCGCCATCATTTCATCAGTGATGCCGCAGAAATACCGGCGGTCCGTCTCGCGTGCCTCAGCACGCGGCTTGCGGGGGGTGTCCAGCTTGGCCACAGTACCCACAATAAAATCGTTCAGGTCTTTTTCGGTGTACTCCCGTGCTGCCAGCTCTGCCGGGCCTTTTGCAAAGGCGTCGTAGCTTTCCTTTACATGGGGGTCGCGGTAGGTGTACAGGTATTCCACGCCGTCCGAGGAGAGCATTCCGGTGCCGTAAGCGCCGCCCACCTCGCGGATGTTGTGCCACAGGTATTCGTAGCTCATCACGCGGGCCAGCGCCTTGCGGTCGCTGCGGCGCTCCATGGGCCATGCCTGTACATCGTAGTTCACACCGCCGTCAATGATAAACGCTTCGTTCACCGGCGGTGTCAGCGGCTCCACATAGGGCTTTGCCGCAGCGCGGCCCTCGGCAGCAAAGCGGCTGTCCGGCAGCAGAGTGCGCAGCTTTGCAAGGGCATCCTCGCTGCCGTACAGGCTGACCGTCAGCTCCGCGTGCTGCAGCACCTCTGTGCGCAGGGCATCCAGCTTTTCGCCCAGTGCTGCCCAATTGCCGCGCTCCTGCACGCCGCACAGGAACTTGTAATAGCTCACACCGCTGCAGCGTTCACTCACCGCACCGTCCACCGTGTAGTGGGCACTGGCGCGGGTGGCTGCGTATACGTTGCCCTGCTGGATGAACTGCTGTTCCATGTTCAACTTCTGCTGGCTCAGCACCCGTGCAAAAGCAGCTTCTGCCGCCGGGCCGGTAAGGATGGTATCATACAGCCATTCGCCGCCCAGCTCCACAGCCTTTTCCAGACTGCGTTCCAGCAGGCTCAGGCACAGGCTCAGCTTGGCATGGCAGGGTGCACCCTCCTGCCGCCCAGTCCAGATGTCCAGCTGGGTGCGGCTGTCGCCCAGCCATGTGCTGCGCAGAGTGTTCAGTTGCTGAGCGGTGTGTTCGGTGCTGTCCAGCTCGTCCAGCACATCGGTCAGCAGGTCCAGATACGGCATGTCCTCGGGCTTCACATTGCCAAGGTCATAGTAGAAGTTCAGGTACAGGCTGCCTGCCGAAGGGTGATGCACCAGCTGCGCACCGGCCAGAAGTTCCCGCTCGCCTGGGGCCGTCCTTGCTCCGTCGCCAAGGTCGGCAACGGTCAGCGGGTGCTCCAGCACAAGCTTGCCGTCGGTGCGGATGGGTTCGCCCTCCTCCTTTTCAGGCAAGGTGGGCACCTGCACCACCTGCACCGGAGCCGGTGCAAACAGCTCACGCAGCAGCTCATCGAACCAGCCATCGGCCATCTTTTCCCGCAGGGAAGCAAACAGCCTGTCCGTGTGCAGCAGCAGAGTGGGGTCGCCGGTGTGCAGCCAGCCGGTGGAAGCGTTGATGGCATCCAGCACGCCGTCTGGCAGGGTGCCCGGGCGCTCCAGCGATGCAAACTCTGCTGCGTTCAGCGAAGCCAACAGCAGTTCCTGCGGGATGCCCTCGGCCAGAATGCCGTCCACCGCCTTGCGCACAGCGGCAGCAAACTTGCGGGCGCTCTCCTCGGTGGCACCGCGCAGCACCAGTTCCAGCACCGGCTGCAGGGTGCTGTCATCAAAGCCAATGTCAATATCTGCGCCCAGCTTTTCGGCCAGCAGCGCCGCCTTCAGCGGGGAGTTATTGGTGCCAAGCAGGGCATCCAGCAGGATCTGCACGCCCAGCTGACGCTCCCGGTCTGCAAAGGCACCGGTGTACCATGCCAGAGCACACTGCACCTCGTCCGGCTCCGGGTTTTCGGTATAGTAGGGCAGTTCCACGCAGGCACCCGCCTGCTCGTGCTGCACGGTCAGCTGCGGACGGCTGGTGCCCTTGGGCATTTTGGAGAGATAATCCCTGTCCAGCAGTTCCAGCTTTTCAGCCATATCCATTTTGCCATAGAGGGTAATGCAGCAGTTGTCGGCGCTGTAGTGGCGGTGATATACCCGCTTATACTTTTCATAGGTCAGCGCCGGGATGCTGGCCGGGTCGCCGCCGGAAACAAAGCCGTAGGCCGTATCCGGGAACATGGCCCGTTCCAGTGCATTTTCCAACTGAGCATCCGGTGCAGCCAGAGCGCCCTGCATCTCGTTGTACACCACTCCGCTCACGGTGCCGTCGGCACTGCGGTGCCAGCCCTCCTGCTCAAACACGCTCCTGTCCACCATGGCCAGCGGGCAGAACACCGCGTTCAGGTAGACATCCATCAGGTTTTTGAAGTCGGTCTCATTGGGCGTAGCGAACGGGTAGACCGTCTTATCCGGGAAGGTCATCGCATTCAGGAAAGATGCCATGCTGCTTTTGAGCAGCTGCAAGAACGGCGAGGTCACCGGGTATTTTTCGCTGCCTGCCAGCACCGAGTGCTCCAGAATGTGGAACACGCCGGTGTCATCGGACGGGAAGGTGCCAAAGCCGATGCCAAACGCCTTGTTACTATCTTCATTTTCCACCAGCAGCACCGTGGCACCGCTCACATCGTGGGTAAGCACGGTCAGGGTTCCGTGCTGTTCAGGGCAGTCCTCGGTACGCACGAGGGTATAACCGGGAAATCGTTCCATTTCGTTTTCTCCTTTGTGGTTTTGAAATCGTTTGACACTATTGTATCATTCGAGGGCAAAAAACACAATTACAGGTTTGTTAATTATAACCAGAAGAACGGTTTTTGATGATTTGCTTCCCGTGCAGAGCGTTTTCGCGTGGGGCAGGTTCTATGGCTTTTGCAAAAGGCATTGCCGCCGGGTACGTTCTCTTTTGCGTGCCAAAAGAGAACCAGAAAGGACGGCGGTGCCCGCAGGGCATGAAAGCCCCAGTGGGGCTTTTAAGCCGCAGACCGGTTTGCGTAGCAAATACCGCGCGTTCAGCGCGGCAAGGTCTCCGCTACTTTCGAGGCGCGGGAGGCGGCGGGTTGCGGCTCCCTGCGTCTGCTTCGTGCCTTGCGCGGCACTCGCATCCTGCAGGCCGCTGCCCCAACGGCTCCTCCCTGTTTCGGCCGCTGGCCGCGGTCGTCGCCGTTGCGAATTAAGGGCTGCTCGCCCTTAATAATCCCAAAGCAGATGGGCTCCATACAAAAAATCCAAGTCGCTGCGCTAGAGGATTTTTTGTGTTGCGCCGATTTTGAGTCGCTTGCGCGACGAGCCGTGTGGGTGAGTTTACGCTTTATCTGCTGCGTGACAGCCGCAGGCTGACAGCAGCAAGATGCCGCTTGCCATTACGACCCCTCCCGTGAAAAAAGCAGCTCCGAAACGACCGCAGTCGTTTCGGAGCTGCAAATTATAAAAATAATTTTCCGCTGTTATTGTCAGAGCGAAGCGGAGACAATTTTAAATCGTCAACCCTTCTGGATATAGGTAAAAATATCCTCCGGTACCGCTGCCAGTGCATCCGCACCGGCAGCGGTCAGTTCTGCGCGGCCCCGGAAGCCCCACAGCGCGCCCATGGCGGGCAGCCCGGCATTGTGCCCGGTGAGGATGTCCACATCGCTGTCGCCCACAAAAAGGGTGGCAGAGCGGTCTGCACCGATCTCGTCCATCAGCGCATACAGCCCGGCGGGGTTCGGTTTGGTGGGCACGCCGGGCCTGCTGCCGCGCACGGCAGCAAAGCGGCCTGTGCCGAAATAGTGGGCGATGATCTTGCCGCACAGAGGGTCGGCCTTGTTGGAGAACACTGCGCACTGAACACCCTGTGCCCGCAGCTCGTCCAGCAGCTCCGGGATGCCGGGATAGGGGGCCGTCTTGTCCTCCTTGTGGGCGTCGTACCGGGCAGTGAATTCAGCCAGCGTGGCCGCCAGCTGCTCCGGCGTGCGGGCATTTTCCGGCGAGAAGCGCTCCACCAGCTTCGGGATGCCGTTGCCCACCATGTGCTTGAACTGTTCCACCGTAAAGGTGGGCCAGCCGTGCTGTGCACACACCCAGTTGCCTGCATCGGCAAGGTCGTCGATGGTGTTCAGAAGGGTGCCGTCCAGATCGAATAATACAGTTTTTATCACAGAAAAAGACTCCTTACAGTTTCAGAAAAGCAAAAAAGGCAGTTCGCTGCACTTTACGCTGCGCACCCTGCACTTCACCCCGCCCGGAAAGGTGAGGGTGAGGTTCGTGCGGTGCACCGCCGCAGCCCACGGCGACTGCATGGCCGTCAGGGCCGGTGCAGGGCAGAGCACGCAGATGTCGTGCAGATGGAAGCCGTGCTGCCAGCGCAGGGTCAGGCGGCCGTTTTGCAGCCAGATGCCCTCTTTGCGCCAGCCGTTGTACGCACCCACCAGCAGGGCCGCAAACACGGCGGTGACCACCAGCAGCGGCACCGTGAGGGCAGGCAGGGTGTAGCGGGATACCGCTGTCAGCAGCAGGCACAGCCCGCAGGGGATGCCGGCAGGCAGAAAAAACGCCGGGATGCTGCGGCCTGCGGTATCCACCGGGGCTTTTGGCGGCAGGACAAAGCCGGGCAGCAGCTCCTGTAGAAAAGGGCCGTCCTCCCGCCAGACCAGCAACGGGATCTCCGGCTGGCAGCTGCCTGCTGTAACGAACACCGGGCAGCAGCCCAGCGCCCATGTGGCAGGCGAGCGGCGCAGGTCCGCATAGCTCAGATGTTCCAGCGCAAGGCGCATCTCGTACTGGCGCACAAAGCCGCCCCTGCTGCCAAGGTGGCTCTCGGTGCGCCACACGGTGTAATGGGCCGCATGGGCCGCACTGCGCACAAGGCTTGCGCAGAACAGCACACCGCCCAGCACCAGCAGCCATGCTGTGCCCATGGGCAGCCAGCGCGCCGCCCACGCCGCAATGCGGTTCAGGTGGGCAAAGGCCGCCGTCTGGGCATCCGGCGCATAGGGCCTGCTCTGTTTGATGGCCAGCGCCAGCAAAGCAAGGGTGGAAAGGCCGTTGGCACCCAGCACCGCAAAGGCCAGCTTTTCGCCGCCGCGCGGGGTGTGGGCCACAGCATCCCGGCGCGGCATCATGCGGTCAGCTAAAAACTGCGCGTTCTGCGCGCTCAAAAGCAGGGTCAGGGTGCGCTTCTGCCCGGCAGGGTACAGCACCACCCGGCTGGCACCGGCCAGCCGGTAGAGCAGGGGCCGCTCGATGGTGAGCGCTGCCAGCTGGCTGGCTTTCAGGCAGCGGTCCAGCCGCACGCCCAGCCGCCAGCGCACCCGCAGGGTTCCCTGTGCATCCACCCGCCAGCGGCCTGCGTGCAGCACGGCAGCACTCACTGCAGCGATCACCGCCAGCAGCGCCGCGCCCTGCACCAGAGCCGTGTGCAGTGCCGCCCAGTTGCGGGCAAACAGCACCTGCAAAAGCGGCAGCAGATAGAGCAGGATGGTCTTGCGCAGAAAGTGCAGCACCGCAAACGGGTGAAAGCCGCGTTCGGTCATGGCGTGTCCTCCATCAGCACAGCGGCAAGTGCCTGGGCCTGCAGGGCGTCCACGCCCGGCAGGAACAGCTGTACGCCCGGGCCGCGCACCACCAGCACGCTGCACCCCGCCAGCCACAGAAGCGGCGTGCGCAGGGCCCACACGCCGGTCACGGCCCGGCGGGGCAGCTGCCGCGTGACGGCAAAGGCGATGCCTGCCTGCACAGCCAGATCCTGTGCCGTGAGCAGTGCTGCAAAGCTGCAGGTCCGTGCCCACACAGCGAAGACCAGGCCCGCCCACAGGGCGCAGAAAATACATCCGGCAAAGCGGCTCTGCCAGAACACGAAGGGCGCGCAGAACACGCCGGGCACACTGGCCCAGCTGCACACAACGGCCCGGCCCTTGGGCGGGATGATCAGCGCGGTGCGCAGCAGATCCCCCTCGGTCATTTGCCGGAAAGGCCCCATGCGTCCATCAGCAGGTGCAGGGTGTCATCCTGGGTCAGGCAGAGGATGCGGTCCCATGGCAGCAGGGTGGTGTTGCCGTGGGGGATGATGAACTCCGCATCGCGGGTGATGCACACCAGAATGACGTCGCCCGGCATGGGGATGTCCTTGACCGCCTGCCCTGCAAACTGGAAGTTCTCCGGCAGCAGGATCTCGTTCAGGCTGGCCGTGCCGCCGCCCAGCGACAGCAGCTGACGGATGGTGTCGGTCTCGATCTCACGCTCGAGGATGTGGCTCAGGTTGTCGGTGCCGCACACCACGGTATCCACGCCCAGCGTGTGCAGCAGCTCCCGGTTCTTGGGGTTGGAGGCCCGGGCCACGGTGCGGTTCACGCCAAACTCCCGCTTTGCGATCTGGCAGGCAACAAGGTTGTTCTCGTCCGCACCGGTCACGGCCACAAAGGCATCGCAGCTGGCAACGTCGGCCGTGCGCATGGTGTCAAAGCTGATGGCATCGCCGCAGATCACCGGGATATCCAGCGAATCGGCCAGCGAACGGCACAGCATTTCCTGCGGTTCAATGATGGTCACTTTGTGGCGGTGGGCCAGCAGGCTCTGGGCCAGATACATGCCCACCTTGCCGCCGCCTGCGATACAAACTTTCATATGCTTCCCTCACTTTTTACTTTGCCAGTGCGCGGAACACCGATTGCTCGGTGAGCACCGTGGGGCAGATGGTGTCGATCTCGTAAGCCTTGTGGTACAGCACCTGCAGATGCGGGTCGGACACGCGGCAGATGACCTTTTCCCGGCGGAAGATGCTTTTTGCGATCTGTGCCGCCATCAGGTTCACCGAGTCGTCCTCGCTCACAGCGGCCACGGCGTCGCAGTTGTCGATGCCGCCCTGCCGCAGGGTATCCGGGTCGGTGGGGTCGCCCACCAGTGCCGTGCCGCGGAAGCGGTAGTCGTCGAAAGCATCCAGCCGCTTGAGCTGCTCGGGGTCTTTTTCGATCAGGGAGATATCGTGTCCGATGTGCTCCAGATCACGGACCAGAGAAGCGCCCACCTGATCGCAGCCGATCACCAGAATGTTCATGCAGTTCACCTCATTGTAAAATAACCTGATAAAAATACGAGCAGTGTTTGCTTTCTGCTCGGTTCTGCGGATAAAACCGGAGACAAAGGGTCTTTGCATCAGTATATCACATTTTAGGGCGCAGTTACAGCCCGCAGAGCGGCAGAGGGCCTTCCGGTAAAATTTTCGCATTCGGCGTGCGCAGAAAGGCATAGTATGGTATACTGGTACAAAATAAGCGCTGTGCTTTGGCACAAGGAGGGGTTTTTACGTTTTTCGAGATCATCAAAGCGATCCTGATGGGCATTGTGGAGGGCATTACCGAATGGCTCCCCATCTCGTCCACCGGTCATATGATCCTGCTGGAGCAGGTCATCAAATTCAATGCAAGTGAAGAGTTCATGTCCATGTTCCGGGTGGTCATCCAGCTGGGTGCCATCATGGCGGTGGTGGTGCTGTTCTGGGGCAAGCTGTGGCCCTTTGGCATGAAGCGGGGCCGCGTCATTTCCAAGCCCAGCGTCTGGAGCCTGTGGTTCAAGGTGGTGGCCGCCACCCTGCCGGTGCTTGTTATCAGCCCGCTGGACAACTGGATGGAAGATCACTTCTACAATTACATCACCGTTGCGGCCATGCTGATCCTGTACGGCATCCTGTTCTTCGTGGTGGAGAACCGCCGCATCACGCCCCATGTGACAAAGTTGGAGCAGATTACCTACCGCGATGCCCTCATCATCGGCCTGTGGCAGTGTCTGGCCATCATCCCGGGCACCTCCCGCTCCGGTGCCACCATCGTGGGCGGCCTGCTGCTGGGCCTGTCCCGCGCCTGCGTGGCAGAGTTCACCTTCTATCTGGCCATCCCGGTCATGGCGGGCGCATCCCTGCTCAAGGTGGTCAAGTTCGTTGTCGGCGGTTCTGTGATGACCGGCACCGAGGTGGCTGTGCTGGCAGTGGGCTGTGTGGTGGCCTTTGGCGTCAGCCTTGCCGCCATCCGCTTCCTGATGGACTATGTGAAGCGCCACGATTTCAAGTTCTTTGGTGCCTACCGCATCGTGCTGGGCATCATCGTGCTGGCAGTGGCGGCTGCAACGGCCATCTTCTGATTTGGAATGCTTCCCGCAGGGAGCCAGCGCTGCAAGATGCCGCTGCCCGCCACGACTCTTTCCCGTGAAAAAAGAAAGCCGGAAATCCGCAGATTTCCGGCTTTCATTGCTTATGAAATAATAGTTCCGCTAAATATGGCCAGAGCGATCAGCGGAGGCCATTTTGATCGTGGGACGTGGAGGGTGTGCCCGCCGCCCTTTACGACAGCACTTTTTCTTTGCGGAAAGATATGCTATACTACAAAACAAGAGAATATGCGGCAGCGTGCCGCGCAAACAAAATGGAGGAAACTGCTATGGAAGCATCCAAGGTCTATTATACAGATTTCCGCTGTCCCGTGGGCACCAGCCTGCTGGACAAGCTGCGCCGCGTGTGCATCGCCGCCGGGATCAAGGATATTGATATGGATGGCAAGTTCGTTGCCATCAAGATGCATTTCGGTGAGCTGGGCAATCTGGCATTTCTGCGCCCCAACTACGCCAAGGTGGTGGCCGACCTGTGCAAGGAGCAGGGCGGTCTGCCGTTTCTGACCGACTGCAACACCCTGTATCCGGGCAGCCGCAAGAACGCACTGGAGCACCTTACCTGCGCCCAGCTGAACGGCTTCTGGCCCATGACCACCGGCTGTCAGGTCATCATTGCGGACGGTCTGCGCGGCACCGATGAAGCAGAGGTGCCGGTGCCGAACGGCGAATACTGCAAGACGGCAAAGATCGGCCGCGCCATCATGGATGCGGATATCTTTATCAGCCTGACCCATTTCAAGGGCCACGAATCCACCGGCTTCGGCGGTACTCTCAAGAACATCGGCATGGGCTGCGGCTCCCGCGCAGGCAAGATGATACAGCACGCCGCCGGACACCCGGAGGTGCAGCAGAGCCTGTGCCGCGGCTGCCACCGCTGCGCCAAGGAGTGCGGCTCCGATGCCATCACCTATGATGCAAACAACAAGGCCGTCATTGATCAGACCAAGTGCAAGGGCTGCGGCCGCTGCATCGGTGCCTGCAACTTTGACGCTATCTATTCCCAGTGCGACAGCGCCAACGAGATGCTGGACCGCAAAATGGCCGAGTACGCGGCTGCCGTATGCGCAGGCCGTCCCTGCTTCCATGTTTCTCTGGTGCAGGACATCAGCCCCAACTGCGACTGCCAC
>ENA-UEQP01003174-UEQP01003174.1-human-gut-metagenome-genome-assembly--contig:-NODE-3174-length-11096-cov-4.713858_pt1 | contig 11096 bp, 10 predicted proteins | sample MGYA00242951_ERZ507951 | MGnify/ENA primary metagenome ERZ507951 (study PRJEB26167, sample SAMN06115539) | human gut metagenome | host: Homo sapiens | place: China:Shanxi | collected 2015-11-18...
CTCTTTTTTCAACAAATGTATTCCAAATTTCGTCAGAGTACCAGTTATTATCGTTTTTCTCATTAACAGCATAATAGCAAGTATAGCCGGCACCACTTGGGCTTATCCACGGATTCTCATAAAAATCCTTTAATTCATCATATTTATTTTGTAATTCTATACTCTCTGTTTCTTCCGATAAAGATAAAATTTCTTCTGCCAACTTATAACTATGGTCATAATAGTAATATGCGTACGGCTTTTTTCCACCGGTAGATGAAATATCCATCTTTACTTTTAACGCATAATTATAAATATACGAATAACTGCGTGACACCGCTGAAACAGAAAAAACGGCGGTGCTTGCAATTAATAATACAGCAAGTACTAAAGCACTTATTTTTTTAATACTCATAATAATCTCCTTTCAAAAAAGCGAAAAAGTAAACTCACGACCATACAATAAATTCGTTGTAAATTTATTGCATTATTTAAGACAGCTATATCTTATTTGATTCTAATAATATCACTTTCAACAATATTTGTCAATAATTACAAGAATAAATTTTTGAACATTAAAAATTTTATTTAGTCAGACAAAATTATACACCGATTCTTTTGCCGCAAGCGACAAAATTACGCTTGACTTTATAGAACACTTGTTCTATAATTGAATAAAAACAAATGTTCGAGGTGATGCGTTGTGAATATTAATTGTGCCGTTGACAAAAGCAAATATAAAAAAGACAGGGTTATTCTTCACAGCGACTGTAACGGATTTTATGCGAGCGTTGAGTGTTTGCATCATCCCGAAATCAGAAACAAACCTGTTGCCGTGAGCGGTGATGCGGAAAATCGGCACGGAATTATTCTTGCTAAAAATGAGATTGCGAAGAAGTACAATATAAAAACAGGCGAGGCAATCTGGCAGGCAAAGCAGAAATGTCCCGACCTCATAACCGTTCCTCCCCACTTTGATTTGTACAAGCGATTTTCAAAAATGGCGAGGAGAATTTACAGCGAATACACCGACAAAATCGAGCCGTTCGGACTTGACGAGGCATGGCTTGATGTTACCGACAATAAGAATATGAACGGCAAAGAGATTGCACTCGAAATTAATCGCCGTATAAAGCAGGAACTCGGAATAACCGTAAGCATCGGAGTCAGCTTTAATAAAATTTTTGCCAAATTCGGAAGTGACTATAAAAAGCCTGACGCTATAACGGAAATCACACGGGAAAATTACAGAGATATTGTGTGGAACTGTCCTGCAAAAGACCTTTTGTATGTTGGCAGAGCAACGGGCAGAAAGCTTGAATCTATCGGCATTTATACGATTGGAGATATCGCAACTACCGATGTTACACTGTTGCGGTCATATCTTGGAAAATGGGGCGACCTAATTTACGGCTTTGCAAACGGATATGACTCTTCCCCTGTTGCCCATATGAACGAAAACAGCGAGGTAAAGTCAATCGGTAACTCAACCACAACTCCGAAAGATATGGTAACCTTTAACGATGTAAAACAGGTTATATTCGTTTTGTGTGACAGCGTTTGCAGAAGAATGCGTGAACAGGGATTTATGGCAAAAACGGTTTGCATTACGATTCGTGACAACGAGCTGATGTCATTTAACCGACAGCACACAACGGAAATCCACACAAATCTTACAAAGGATATCACAAATGCGGCTATTGAGCTTTTCAAAAAAAGCTATAAAATGGAAAAGCCGCTGAGAAGTATCGGGGTAAGCGTTACGGATTTTATTCACGATGATCAGCCGCACCAGATGAGCCTTTTGCGTGATGAAAAGCGACTTATTCAGAACGAACAGCTTGACAAAACACTTGACAGATTAAAAAAGCGATTCGGCAATTATGCTGTTCGCCCTGCCGTTTTGCTTGATGACAAGGAGCTTTCGCATTTTAACCCAAAGGAGGATCATACAATTCATCCTGTCGGATATTTATGATAACGATGCATCTTAGGCGAAAAATTAAAGATGTTTCTCTGATTTTAAGGGAGGTAACAAGCTATGAAAAAGTATGTTAAAGTTACTGCCACATTTGATTGTGACGGAGATCTTATCCCAGAATATATTGTGTGGGATGACGGAAGAAGATACCGCATTGACAAAATTTCCGATGTGCGGTATGCGGCGTCTCTCAAAGCAGGCGGCGCGGGAATACGCTACACCTGCCATATCCTCGGCAAAGAACGATATCTGTTTTTGGAAGAAAGCAGGTGGTTTGTCGATGCCAAACAATAAGCGGAGGATTATATGCATAAGGTCAAAGCAAAAGGAATTTTATCTGCCGTAAACGGCATGAACATTTACAGAGGATGTCAACACGGATGCATTTATTGTGACGCACGCAGTAAATGCTATCAGATGAATCACCGATTTGAAGATATTGAGGTGAAAGAAAATGCCCCGGAATTGCTTGAAAACGCTTTAAAAAGGAAACGCAGAAAATGTATGATTGGTACGGGTGCGATGAGCGATCCGTACATTCCCCTTGAAAAAGAACTGAAACTGACACGAAGATGTCTTGAAATAATCGACCGCTACGGATTCGGTGTAACCGTACAGACAAAATCGGCATCTGTTATGAGAGATATTGACCTGTTTACGAAAATAAACGATAAAAGCAAGGCTGTGTTACAGATGACGCTTACAACGGCAGACGAAAGTCTTTGCAGAATAATTGAACCGAATGTTTCCGTTACTAAAGAAAGATTTGAAACACTCAAGGCATTTCAGGAAAACGGTATTCCGAGTGTTGTGTGGTTTTCTCCGTTTTTACCGTTTATAAATGATACAAAAGAAAATATCGACGGACTTTTAAAGTATTGCATTGACGCAAAGGTTCATGGAATAATATGCTTTGGCATAGGTCTTACTCTGCGTGACGGTGACAGAGAATATTTTTACAGCCGGCTTGACAAACACTTTCCGAATATGAAAGAACGATACATTTATACATACGGAAATTCATATCAGCTTACGAGCGGCAACAATAATGTTCTGATGAACAGAATTTCAGAAGTTTGCAGAAATCACGGAATTATGTTCGGAGTTGAAAATGTGTTTTCGTATTTGCATAAATTTGAAAGCAAAACCGAACAGCTAAGTCTGTTTGACGGAATATAGAAAAATAAAAAAGATATACGGCAGAAAATTTTACCGTATATCTTTTTGTTTTAAGTATTCACTGTTTTACAAATGTGATTGCATAGTCGTTATAATATTTAAGCACAACAGCCGAAACTTTACCGTTCTTTTGTGTGAGTGCGGCGGAAGTATTTGTTCCGTCATCAAATGACAAATTGACTTTGTCCGAAGCTGACACGGTATATTTTCCGCTGTGAGTTCCGTCATCCGGACTTCCCGGCGAAAGCCATAAAGTAAAAGTGCCGTCATCGGAAAATGACATAGAACCCTGATAAGCGCTGTAATTCGTGTTGTAAACCTCACTCATTTCAACCTCATCACCGCTCGAATTCTTTGCACCTTCGGGAACCCATGCAGACGAGGTAAGCTCGGCGGTTACTGACGGTGAAAGCACATTAACGGCAACGATTGCCGCAATGATAAATACGCAGGCGGCAATAACCGATGAAACGATTGCTGTTGTTTTCTTTTTCTTATTCTTCTTTTTTACAGCCCTGTTAGCCTCAAATTTTGCATAGTCAGGCTTTTTAACAGATTTTTTACTCATTTTAATCACCGATATTTTACTTAAAGGATACAATAATTCCGCCGTAGTTTACGGTAATTTCAGCAGGAACATCACCGTTCCATTTGGTTACGGCAGCAATAACATTTTTATCGTTGGAATATGTTATTACAACGGAGTCGCCCTCAACGATGTACGCACCCGAATTTGCCGAGGCACTTGTGATTCCGTCAATGAATGTTCCGTCCTCGTTAAAAGTAAATCCGCCGCCTGAATAAGCAGAGCCAAAAAGATCTCTTAAAGAATATTCTTCAGAAGAATTTTCATCTTTTGCATAGTACGGAATAAGAGTTGCACTGAATTTTGGCTTTTGCTCTTCTCCGCTGATTGTCGGAACAACAATTTCACTGTCATTTGAAGAAGTTTCGGCTGTGTATCCCTGTTCTGTCGGCTCTTGTGAAGCTTCACCCGATTTGGTTGCAGGCTGTGTGGTTTCGGATACAGAGTCGGAAACGCTCTGTGTTGAGTTTGTATTGTCGGCGGTTGTTGAAGCAGCCACAGTCGGTGCTGTTGTTGCCGAATTATTATTTTTACCCGAAAGATTCATAAACAGAATAACCGCACCTGCAATTACTGCAACAAGTACAACAACACAAATAATTATTATCAATGATTTTTTTGAACTTCTAACTGCGTGTTTACCACTCATTTTGCGTTCTTCCTTTCTTCAGCCTCTTTTTTAAGCTTTAAAAGATAACTTCTTTTCATCATTTTTCCGTTATAGAAAATAAATTCATCACCGTCAGCCGATTCATCAATTTCAAGATCCGAATAATCTTCTGCAACAGGCTCTTCATCATCACGGAACTGACCTTTGCGTCTGTTCTCCATTTTCTTATCAATTGTCTTACTCTTTGAATCCCTGTCAACAATCATTGAATACATATTCATATAAACTGCAGAGTTGATTATAAAAGATAAAATTGACGGAACAATGAACAATGCAAGAACAATTGTGAAAATGATGAGCAGTACCGGAGTAAAGCTGCACATAAGCACCGTTGCGCAAACGAGGAATAAAATAAGTATTCCGAAAACTGCAAACAGATTGTGTTTAAGCTCGCCGAATGTCATAAGTGCGCTGTTTTTGTAAATATCCTTCATCTTGATATCAAAAGTAACCGTCATAGGCGGAACATAGAAGAATATAAACAGAAAGAAAATTGCAATTAAAATACAAATAACAAGCGGAACATAAAACATTCCGTTCTTTGAACCGAGTCCGAGATAAAGCACAATTGAGTAGTAGCTGATAAAAACAGCGGCATACATCACAACGCCGTGTATGAGGAATCTTAGCAGATTTTCTTTTATTCCGCCGATGAAATTTGAGAAAACATCAACATTTTCCTCTCCCCTTACCATATGGGAAGTAACCTGAGTTACGCCGGCATAAAACGGAAAAAGCGGAATTATCGTAAGAAAATATATAAACATTGAATTAAGACCCGTAAGGGTATTAATCAAAAAGAAAATTCCGAATATTACGGCAAACGGCAATGCAAAAAGCACATTCGTTAGCAAAAGTCGTGGTAAATTGTGAAACAATGACGAGAAAAAGCCTGTCAATGCTACAGCGTTCTTTTCCGATGCCATAGCGCCCTCCAAAATTAAAAATTGAATGCTCTCGAAAACAGGCACCACAAAGCCGTGTCCAGCAAGGTTGAACAAAAGGTCATTATGAGTGCCGAAACAGATCGGGAACAAAAATCAATCACCTCATTTTTCAAAGAATTGGTTTGATGAGAATGACCGATTAAGCTGAAAAACATCTGTTTTGAAATTTCAAAAGCATATGCCGACAGCTTTACAAGTGCCAGACAGAACAAAAATGTTCCCGGCAACACAACAAGCAGATAAAAACCTGCTCCTTTAAGTGAATATGTAATAATAAGATATGCCGCAGTAAGTCCTGTTCCAAAGCCTTTGAATGCTGAAACAAACGGCAAAAACGGTATTCCCCACGGTGCAAGTCCCAAGAGGAATACAACCGTGAGAAATATAAAATCAGATGCAAAGCAGGCACAAAATGTGCTGACGGCATTCTGACCTAGCCTTGCATCAAGATTTGTAGTAAACAGAAAATCAAGGGAATCAAGCATTTGCTTATCGGCTTTTGATGCATAAATTGAACCGAAAACAAGTCCGGCAAGAAAAGCCGAAACAAAGATAAGCACAACGGAATATCGCCTTATAAAAAATCTGACATCAGACGGTGAAATTCCCTTTGATCTGCGAAAAAGATAACGCTTTTTAAAAGAAAATACAATGCTTTTCATAAAATACATTCCTCTCATTGGTTGTCCGTTAAAATATATGAGGAATGTATTCATTTTATGTTAAAGCAAAATTATTTGCCAAGCTCCTCTGCCCTCTTTGTACAAGCGTCCATGCCGTCAAGAACAGCCTCATAGAAGCCGTGTTCTTTAAGCTTATCCATAGCGGCAATTGTTGTGCCTCCCTTTGAGCAAACCCTGTCTATGAGTGTTTCAACAGGCTCACCGCTGTCACGGAGCATTGCAGCCGAACCCTCAAGAGTTGCACAGACAAGGTTCATGGCTCTGTCATAGTCGATTCCGCAATTCTTTGCGTAATCAGCCATAGCCTTTGCAAAAAGATAAATATAAGCAGGGCTGCTGCCGTTTACCGCAATTATTTCATTCATATGGCTTTCGTCAATATATTCGCAAACACCGCTGCCGGCAAACATATTGTAAACGATCTCTTTATCCTCGTCACTGATATTCTCTGACGGGCAAAGAGCTGTTGCACCCTTTTTGAGCAAAAGAGGTGTATTGGGCATAACCCTTACAACAGGGCAGTCACATTCAAGACCTTTTCTTACATATGCAATAGATATGCCTGCGGCAATTGATACTACGGTTTTGGCTGTTGTAATGCTGTTTTTGAGAGATTCAAGAACTTCGGGATAATTCTGCGGCTTGACTGCAAGAACAACAATTGAGCTGTTCTTTGCAATTTCATCGGCAGATGTCATTACATTTGCGCCCATATTTTTCATAGCGGCACACTTTTCTTCGCTTACATCAAAAACATTGATAAAATCGGCCTTGCCGTCGTTTTGTGCCATAAGTCCTTTTATAATGGCTGTTGCCATATTGCCTGCACCTATGAAACCTATTTTTTTCATTTTAAGACCTTCTTTGCAAAAATTAATATCAGATACCGAAACTTGGGTTTGAATAACATGAGAAACGGAAGTTGTGGTAATTGTGCTGACCGTCACGGTCATAATCGCCGTAGAGGAAGGTTTCCGCCTCATCAACCCGTCTGTACAAAAGTCCCCAATAGCAAGAACCTGCCGCATGGTGATACTGCAAAAGTGCATTAATAAGATTCTGCTTATTGACATTATTCAAATCTCTTGAACCGCCCGAAGCAGAAACATAGTCCTTGTGGATATATCCTGTTGTGCCGTTTGAAAGCTTAACTTTATACCAGTTTGTGTTATAACGCTTGCCGTCAACAAAAGTGAGTTTTGTTCCGTAGTTCATACAGGTAATAACAGAGTAGTTAGTTCCTGCACCTCTTCTGAGGTTTACATCGGAAGCACTTACAGTACCCGCCGCTCCTGCCTTAATTGTTCCGCTTGAACCTGTGTTCAAGAGAACCGACTGAAGCTCGGAGTCATTGTAGAACACACCGCTGCCTACATTGTATGCAAAGCAAACGAGTGCGTCAAACTGCTGTTGATTGAACTTTATGCCGTTATTTACAAGGTAGGAATTTGTTGTTGTGGTATATCCGCCCTTGTTCACGGTCTGACAAAGATAAGCATATGCCTGATTTGAAGTTATGTTGTTGTAGAACTGTTCGCCTGAAACTACAACCTTGCCGTAACCGAGTGTAGGATCGGTTGTAATGTTGTCTGCTGTGACTTTCGAGAGAAATCCCTCATAGTTTGCAATAAGCTTGATTACCTCGTCACTCGCTCTGCGCTCGGCACAGGCTGTGGTGGTTTTATTGGTTGTTGAGGTTACAAACACCTCGCCCTCACCGCCGCCTGCCGTGGTGTAATACTTTGATTCGGTTTTAAATTTAGAATATGCCTTTACAGACCATTTGCCTGATTTTGAAAGCTTTTGTGTACCTGTCCAGATATAGGAGTTACCGTCTTTAACTTTATTTTTTGCGGTGACCTTATAAGAGGTTGAGCCGTTTGTAACTACAAAATACACGCCTACCCTGTCCGTGTCGGTAATAGCCTTAAAGCTTACATTTGAATTTAGCGGAGCTGAGTTTGGTGACGCATAGCAGAAACGCACACTCTCCCTCGGCATAACATGAATGAGGCAGGTTGCCGCACCGTATGATGTTGAGGCTGTGATTGTTACATAGCCCTTGCCTACCGTGTCAACAACACCGTTCTTAACTGTTGCGATCTTTGTATTTGAACTTGACCATGTGACGCCGCTTGTTCTTGATTTCAAAAGCATTGACTTCTGCCACGGAAGATTTACATTGCTGTTGGATATATTTACCGATGAGCCGGATTTTACGGTAATTTTGCAGGTTGCAGAATGCGAACCGCTTTTCGCAGTAATTGTTGCAGAGCCTGCTTTCTTGGCTGTTACAATACCACGAGAGTCAACGGTTGCAACGCCTGTATTTGAGCTTGACCATGAAACGGTTCCCGATGCAGTAGCTGTAATTGCAAATCTGTTGTTTGTGAAAATTGATTTGCTTGATACGGAAAGCTTAACAGATGAACCTGTTGACGGTTTTGTGGTTGTAGGCTGAGTCGTTGTAGGCTTTGTCTGACCGTTCATCTTGACATAGTCTTTTTTTACATAGCCTGTTTTTGAATTTGATGTAAGCTTAATATTATACCAGTCACCGTTATAAAGCTTTGTGCTTACAAAAGTAACCTTTGTATTTACTCTCATACACTCAACGACAGAATAATTTGTGCCTGCTCCTCTTCTGAGATTTACATAATCGTCTGTTATATAACCGCTTACGGTTGACGCTGACGCAGTCGGCTGAGTTGCAGGCTTGGTTGCCTTTGTTGTAGCTTGGGTTGAGCTGTTCATTTTTACATAGTCTTTTTTTATGTAACCTGTTTTAGCAGTTGAAGTAACCTTAACCTTATACCAAGCCGAGTTGTAGAGTGAAGTGCTTACAAAAGTAAGCTTAGTATTCTTTCTCAGGCAATCAACAACAGAATAATTTGTGCCTGCTCCTCTTCTGAGATTTACATAATCATCAGAAACATAGCCTGTTACAGATGTTGTCGATGATGAAGAGCTTACCGCAACATATTCCTTTGTAACATAGCCTGTCTTTGAATTTGATTTAAGCTTGATTTTGTACCACTTTGAGTTATAGAGCTTTCCGTCAACAAAAGTAAATTTTGTGTTCTTTGCCATACAGGTTATGACCGAATAATTCGTGCCTGCACCGCTCCTCAGATTTACATACGAGGCATTTATATAGCCTGATGCACCTGCTGATACGCTTGCGGAAACCTCCTCGGTTGATTGAGCCGCATTAGCCGAAAATGCAGTTATTGCAACAGCACCTACCGATACTGCCATAAGAACCACAAGGACTACGCAGACTATGCGGACAAACAGTTTTTGCTTTTTCATTTGGGTCCACCTTCTCAAAACTTCTTTAAATTATAATTACTTGTGAAAATTACCGAATATTTTTCCTCTTAATCTGCGAACATACTGCATAACAAATACGGTAATTGCATAATCATAGAGCAAAAAGAAAATATTTCCGGCAATCAAAAATGCCCACGGAACATAAAAACCGAAAACGGTAAATTCATCTGTCGGAATTGACAACAGCCATGTTGCGACAAAGAACGAACCGATGGCGGCAACATTAAATACCGCAAACTTGAGTATGTATTGAACTGCCCTGTTTTTGATTTTAAATTCAAAAGCGCCCTTTAAAATGGGATAATAGCCAAAAAGTGCAATGAAATATATAACAGCCTCTTTATCGCCGGCAAGGAGCGTTGAAAGCACGGCAGTTACACAAAACACACCGATTGCCCATCCATAGCCGTATTCAACAACTATGCAGGAAATGAGAATTCCTGCAAGACAGGGCAAAGCGTATGTTCCAATCGGAACGAGAGATGTCATCATCATAAAAACGAGTGAGAGCGCCGCAATAATTCCGCAAACCGCAATACGCATTGTCCCCTTTTTGATACCGTTTTTCTTCATATTAACATCCCATTCTGCAACAATCACACAAGCAGTTTGCACACATCATTCCTGCACAAACATCGCAGAAGGATGAGCCTGTTGCGTTAGGATTTGTTTGAGTATAACCGCCGTAGTTGTATACTCTCTGACTCTGCATATTGTTAAGAGCGGCTCGGTATTCCGTGTTGTTAGGATCCATATTGCACGCAGTTGTGAAATATGAAAAAGCCTGTTCAGACCAACCTCTGCGGTATGCAATCATGCCCTTGAGATAATGCCATTCGGCGGTTCTCATTGACTGTGCCGTGTTTTCAAGAATCTGATCGGCCTGATCAAGAAGTCCTCTCTGAATGTAAATTCTTACATTGTAGAACTGTGAGCTTGAAGAATTTGCGTTATAGGACGAGCTGCCTGTTGAGCCTGTACCCTTACCCTTCTGACGCATCTGATTGATCATATCGTATGCCTCATTAATCTCCTTCATTTTCTGCTCCGCAACATCCGCAAGAGGGCTGTCGGTGTAGTTATCGGGATGATATTTTTTAGCAAGGCTTCTGTACGCTGCTTTTACTTCTTCATCGGTAGCTGTTTCGGACACACCGAGAACCTCATAAGGATTATTCATTATTAACCTCCGTATTAAGTTTGCTTGTTACTCTGTTTTGTGATGCAGGGAATCCCAAAAGCATCATATTATCTAAAATTCCCTTAAAATCGGTAAAGTTCAAAAGATTGTAGGCATCATATGCCCTTGCAAGCGACTGATTCAGCACCGCTGTAATATAATCCGATGATTTTACCTCACCTGTTTTCTTGTTTACAAACGGATTAAATCCGTTTGATTTGATATCTTTTTCTATATCATCTGCGGCATCGACAAGATAAATCCACCTGCCGATATGATAGCCGAATTCATAGAGAACTCTTTTTTGAATTTCATCATGAGCCTCAGCCGACAATACAGCAGCGAGCATTAATGCCGTTGGATGAGCCGACATATCTACAGACGGCTTTTCCGAATGTTCTGCATCATACTGCATTTTCATCATATCAGAAACCGCTTTGTCCATATCGGGATACTTATCTGCTGCCTTTTTCCTCTGATGAGAAAAGAAAGGCTTTATGATTCTGCACAAAAGCTTTTTAAAAAATCCGCTGTCCTGAATATCATCAATGATTTTAT
>ENA-UEQP01003182-UEQP01003182.1-human-gut-metagenome-genome-assembly--contig:-NODE-3182-length-11072-cov-3.335061_pt1 | contig 11072 bp, 9 predicted proteins | sample MGYA00242951_ERZ507951 | MGnify/ENA primary metagenome ERZ507951 (study PRJEB26167, sample SAMN06115539) | human gut metagenome | host: Homo sapiens | place: China:Shanxi | collected 2015-11-18...
GTTGATTTACATTGCCACCGACTATTTGTTTGTCTACTAATGCGCTACGCCCAATAGATGCTCCTGTAATATTAAGCAATACGTCATTGAATTGTAGCTCTGTGTTCTTTTGGCGTAGATGCGTTTCTTCATCAATGAAAGCAATATCATCCAGCAGAAGATTTCCTAAACCAACGTTTTGGCTACGTACAAAAGGATGTCCTTCTGTCTTATATACAGCTTCCCCACCTCTTGGCGTAACACCACTACCCACTTTTGTAGTTAGTTCGCCTATAGTACACATTTTCCACTCTCCACTGAACTCCGGGAAACGCAAAGGTGGAACTTAAAGTACTCATTTGGCTATGAGTATATAATTAGAGAGCGTTGTTGCTCCGAATTATATACCATATCATTATGAATCTGAAAACAATTAAAGAGATTGCGGTCGCATGGCTCGAATACAAGCGACCATTTGTGAAAGATTCCACCTTTGCCGCTTATGCACTCACCGTGCAGAACCATATTGTTCCGGCATTTGGAGAATCGTGTGAATTACCCGAAACTGATGTGCAGCAGTTCGTGTTGCAGAAGTTGGCAAACGGTATCAGTGTCAAGACCATAAAGGATATTCTCATAGTCCTTAAAATGGTGATGAAGTACGGGGTGAAGCAGTCGTGGCTTCTCCATGCCGAATGGGATATAAAGTACCCCACATCATCGGCTACGAAACCGTTGGAAGTGCTGTCTATTACCGATCACAAGAAAATCTTGGCGCATATCCGTGCCAACTTCAACTTCCAAAGTTTAGGCATCTACCTTTGCTTAACTACGGGCTTGCGCATCGGTGAAATCTGCGCTTTGCGGTGGAGCGACATTTGCCTTGAGAAAGGTTCTTTGACCGTTCAACGCACCATTGAGCGAATCTATGTTATTACTCCCGATGAGAAGCACACCGAAATAGTTATCAACACACCGAAGACGGCAAACTCGTGCCGTGAAATTCCCCTTAGTCGAGAAGCCTTGTCACTGATAAAGCCGTTGCTGAAAGTCGTAAATCCTGCTTTCTATGTGGTAACAAACGATACGAAGCCCACCGAACCGCGCACATATCGTTCGTTCTACAAGCGTTTCATGGCTTCACTCAATATGCCCGACTTGAAATTTCACGGACTGCGCCACTCTTTCGCCACCCGTTGCATAGAATCGGGCTGTGATTACAAGACCGTCAGCGTATTACTCGGTCATGCCAACATATCCACAACGCTTGACCTATATGTTCACCCTAATATGGAGCAAAAGAAACGATGCATCGAGCGAATGGTAAAATCAGTGAAATGAGAGAACGGCTTAATTCTCATATCAATCACGGAAAGTAAAAATAAGAAATCCGCCATCAGTCGTTATTCGTAAAGATAAATTCTGATGACGGCTTTCTTTTCTTGATTCAAACATCCGTTTCACGGCACGGTTCACACTTTTTCAATATTTCCCAACCGCTTTTCCTTGGTGATTTTCGCATAAATTTGAGTCGTGGAAATGTTCTTATGACCAAGGATAGAGCTAACGGTTTCAATCGGTACTCCGTTGGATCGCAATATAGTAGTCGCTGGTCTTTTGTCGGTTGATTTTTATCCATTGGTGGTCATCGAGGTAAGTCACGATATTTTCCTCTTTCAGATTGCGCATATCCGAAAAGCTCAATCCCGTGAAGATGCAGAACAGGAACATATCCCAGTAGAGTTCCTGCTTGGCGTTCTTCAGCTTTCCGTCCATCAGCATTTTTTCGTATGACTTTTTGGACTTCATCCCGGCTTCCACCATCTCAGCCACTTATTGCTTAATATTGTGCCATAAAGAGCCTGATTTCCGTTGGTCACGAATAGGTAACGCGACTCAGGCTTCAATTGGCGTTTTCATGGTTTTTCGTGGCGTTTACACGCCAATCAAAAATCCTTTAATTGTCTGTATCTCAAATCATCTTCCTCGTTCTTCTGTATTCCAAGAAAAAGTAGTACTTTTGTTGAATAAAGAACAAAAGAAGATGGTTGTCGAAGAGAAATATATGGCCCGCTGCATCGAGCTTGCACGGGGCGGAGAAGGCAATACGGCTCCGAATCCGATGGTCGGTGCGGTGATTGTGCATAAAGGGAAGATCATAGGGGAAGGGTTTCATCGCAAATGTGGCGAAGCGCATGCCGAAGTGAATGCGGTGGCTTCCGTCTGGGATGAAGCGCTTTTGCGGGATTCTACTATCTATGTAAGTCTCGAACCCTGTTCCCACTACGGAAAGACACCTCCTTGTGCGGAGTTGATTATAAGGAAAGGTATCCCGCGCGTCGTGGTCGGCACTTTGGACCCGTTTCCAGAAGTGTCGGGACGAGGAGTACGCATGTTGCGCGAGGCGGGTATCGAAGTCGTGACGGGTGTGCTGGAAGAAGAGGCCCGTGCCTTGAATCCTGCTTTTATGACTTTCCAGATACGGAAACGTCCTTATGTCTATCTGAAATGGGCCCAGAGCGCAGATGGGTTTATGGATATCCGGAGGGAAGATGCTTCTGTGCCTTCGGTGCTTTTGTCTTCAGCCGAGACTCTCCGAAGGGTTCATCGGCTTCGTTCCGAAGTGGCGGCTATTATGGTCGGGACACGTACGGCGTTGTTAGACAATCCGTCGCTGACTGTGCGGCATTGGGCTGGCCGTTCTCCGGTCCGGGTGGTGCTCGACCGGACGTTGAAGTTGCCGGTCGGTTCGCATCTGCTGGATGGCGCGGTGCCTACGCTCGTATTTACAGCTGTCGAAGTCGAAAGCCGACCGAATGTCGAGTATGTGCAGATTGATTTCGGGCAGGAGGTCCTGTCGCAAGTCTTGCAATATTTGTATGGGCAGAATTTGAATTCGTTGATGGTCGAAGGAGGTGCGGAACTGCTGGAAAGTTTCCTTGATGCCGGCCTGTGGGACGAGGCCTGGGTTGAGACGGCTCCGGTCGTTTTGGGTGCGGGTGTGAAAGCACCTGCTGTTCCTGGCGTGTTGACCGGTACGGAACAGAGGCACGAACATCTTTTGGAAACTTGGAAACAAAAGGCTTAAAATGAACTTATAATTCGTAACGACACTAAAATATTATAAATATTCTCCTATATGGGGTATAAAGCAAAAAATGTTTCTACTTTTGTGCCTTTATATGCAACAAACTTATTTTTTGATGAAAAATAGAATAGTACTGTTTATAGCCGGATGTTGTGCTCTGTTATTGTCGTCTTGTTTGGGTTCGGATGATACGCAATATGAGTTGAGTAAAGATTGTCAGATTCTATCTTTTTCTTTGTCGAATGATTCTATCCCAGGTTTGAAAGATGTCGTTTTCACGATTGATCAGGTGGATGGGAAAATATTTAATATCGATTCAATGCCTTATGGAACAAAGCTGGATGAAAAAGTGATTTGTACGGTTAAGCTGGCTTCTACGGTGTATACTTGTCAGGTCATGCAGGAAGCTATCAGTGATACGTTAAGCTACTGGAACCTGGAAGACTCGCTGGATTTCTCCAAACCGGTTAAGTTCGTGAACACATTGTGGGATGGCAAAACCACAAAGACATACATCGCGCAAGTCAATATTCACCAGGTTGTTCCCGACTCGATGGTCTGGGGTGTTTACAAGGAAGGTATTACGGACGGTGCTGTCAAGGAAGAAAAGGTAGTTGTTTTCGGTGAAGGAAGTGGCGAGTCTTATTATATGTATACGCAGCCTGTAAACGTAAACGAAGGCTACCGGTTGTACCGTTCGGCTGTTACGGATGGAAAGAACTGGACGGAACTGTCTGTATCGGGGCTTCCTGCCGGAGAAGTCCGTTTGTCACAGATTACTGCTTATGAAGATGCGTTTTATGCTGTTACGACGAAAGGTTTCCTTTATAGTTCAGCCGATGGCCAGACTTGGTCGCTTGTCGAAAATGCACCGGTGATAAAAGCCATTTTGGGTGCTATCGATGTGGACGATGATTTTACGGCAGCCGGAAAGCAGCCGTCAGCCCTTAGTGCGGTTATCGACAAGAATGGCACGTTGGTTTACGGGTATATGAATGAAGCGAAGGAATGGAACGAAGGAACTCTTCTGAACGAAGGCTTCCCTTTGACCGGTTTCGGTAATCTTTCTTATAATTCGATGTTCCGTGCCCGCCTGTTAGTGGTTGCCGGAAGAGATAAGGACAATAAACTGACGAATACGGCTTGGGCGACGGATGATGGCAAAGTCTGGGCGAAGTTGACGGACGATGAAACGGCGCCTTTTGATAAACAGGAGGGGGTCGCTGTAGCGGAATATGACGATAAAATGTTTATGTTGAGTGGTATCAATGAAGCAGGTAAGGCCTCTTCTGACATTTACCTGTCACGTGACGGCGGCGTAAACTGGAGTCTGTCGGATACATTGGTTGTAATGCCGCAGGAATTCAAGGCAAGAGGGTTCTCTTCTATCTACGTGGATAAGGATAATTATATGTATCTTTTCGGTGGAAAAGAAACCAATAGTTCGAATGTATTAAATCAAATCTGGCGCGGCCGTATTAACCGTCTGGGTTTTTAAGTATAAAGAAAGTTCGTGGAGGACCGTATAATTTTATGAGTGATTCGGCGTTAGAAAAGAAGGTATAGATTATAACAGAAAACGATTATGACTTCAACTTTCTTTCAGCGCATACTCTTATTAGTCCTTTTGGCCGGTTGCATGACCGGTCTTCACGCACAAGAATATAAATATGAGATCGGAGGAATGGCAGGCGGAGCCTTTTATATGGGCGATGTCAACAAGAACGCTTTTTTCAAAGGGTTGAATCCCGCGTTCGGAGCCGTTTTTCGCTATAATCCCAATTTCAGGTGGGCTTTAAAGACCAATCTGATGTGGGGGCAGGTTTCAGGTACGACGGAAGGGCAGCAGAATGTTTTTCCGGACCATGCACAAGGTTCTTTCAGTCGGAGCCTGATCGAACTGGGCGGGCAGATGGAGTTCAACTTCTTTCCGTACAGTGATAAATTTGCGTATTCAAACGCAAGACGTTTCACTCCCTATATTTTTATGGGATTGGGGGTGACGGTAGCGCCGGGTAGCGGGAAGACTTTTGCCGGTCCGAACATTCCGCTCGGTGTAGGTTTGAAATACAAGGTTAAGAACAGGATCAACCTGGGATGCGAGTTCTCGTTCCGTAAGCTATTTGGCGACGGTCTGGACGTGACGGACGACAGCAATGCGTTTTTGGATGATCCCTACCATATGAAAGGTAGTTTTTTGAAGAATAAAGATTGGTATTCTTTTTTGTTGTTTACGGTTACTTGGGATTTCGGTCCGCGGTGCAGGACTTGCAACAATGCGAAGAATATAGATAATATACAGTAGTTATAGATGAAAACACTATGTCGCTGATTGAACAAATAGATAAAAATCGATTGCCGCAGCATGTGGCGATTATTATGGACGGTAACGGACGTTGGGCCAAAGCGAAGGGAAAAGACCGGAGCTATGGACACCAGGAGGGCGTTGTCTCTGTCCGTAAAGTCGTGGAAGCCGCTACAACCGTGGGTTTGAAATATCTGACGATGTACACGTTTTCGACAGAAAACTGGAATCGTCCGGAGGCGGAGGTACAGGCGTTGATGAGCTTGCTGGTCGCAGCTATCCATCGCGAGACTCCCGATCTGATGAAAAATAACGTCCGTCTGATGGCGATCGGCAATCTGGATCGCTTGCCGGCAGATGCATATGCCACTTTGCAGGATTGTATTGCACAGACTTCAGCCAATACGGGTGTTACGCTCATATTGGCTTTAAGTTATTCGGCCCGTTGGGAAATAACCGAAGCCGTGAAGCGTCTGGCCAGGGAGGCGGTGGAGAAAAAAATGAACCCTGACGATATAACCGAGGCTGTCGTCTCGGATTATTTGACAACCAAAGGTATTCCCGATCCGGATTTATTGATCCGTACCGGAGGAGAACAACGCGTCAGCAACTTCCTGCTTTGGCAGTTGTCATATGCCGAATTCTTCTTTACCGATGTGTATTGGCCGGATTTTAGAGAAGAAGAGTTGTATGGAGCTATATTGTATTACCAGCAGCGTGAACGGCGCTTCGGTAAGACAAGCGAGCAATTAATCTTATAAACAATAGCTGTTATATGTACAAAAGAATAGTGCTGTTTTTCATGTTTCTGGGATTTGCTTTCGGGGCTTTTGCTCAGGAAACTGACACTACCAAGGTTGAAGAGCCGGCAGAAGTGCCGGTCATTTCCTATTCGTCACCTCCCAAAAAGTATAAAATTGCGGATATCAAGGTGACAGGGATTAAGAATTATGATGATTTCGTGTTAATAGGCTTTTCCGGTTTGTCGGTAGGGGATGAGGTTACTATACCTGAGCCGGGCGGGGCGATTACAGATGCTGTAAAGCGTTTCTGGAAACATGGACTATTCTCGGATGTAAAGATTCTGGCAACTAAAATAGAGGGAGATCAGGTTTGGTTGGAAATCCAATTGAAACAGCGTCCGCGTATTTCGGAAGTCAACTATCATGGTATCAAGAAGGGGGAACGTGAAGATCTGGAAGCCCGTCTGGGGTTGCGTAAAGGATACCAGGTGACTCCTAACCTGATCGATCGTGCGACCACGCTGATCAAGAAGTTCTTCGATGGCAAAGGCTTTAAGAATGTGGATGTCGAAATCCTTCAGAAAGACGATATCGCACATGAAGGTGAAGTGATCGTAGATATCAACATCAACAAGAACGAAAAGACCAAAATCCACAAGATCCATTTCGAAGGAAACAGTGCGTTGACTGATCGCGACTTGAAAAAGGCGATGAAAAAGACGAACGAGAAGTTCAGCCTGTTTAACGACTGGAAGAGCAGTATCTTGGAAGCATTCAGCACGAAGAAATTTACGACTGAAGAATACGAAAACGATAAGAAACACATTATTGAGAAATATAATGAAAAGGGATATCGCGATGCTGTTCTTGTGGAAGACAGTGTTGTGAACTATAACGATAAACGTGTGGATATCTTCCTGAAAGTGGAAGAAGGTGACAAATATTACCTGAAGGATATCAACTTTGTCGGTAATACGAAATATCCGACGGAACAGTTGTTATATATTTTAGGAATGAAACCAGGCGATGTTTACAACCAGAAGAAACTGAATGAACGATTGACGACCGACGAGGATGCCGTTTCCAACTTGTATTATAACAACGGTTACATTTTCTTTGGTGCCGATCCTGTTGAAGTGGATGTCGAAAACGACTCCATCTCTTTGGAAGTACGTATTCAGGAAGGTCCTCAGGCGACTATCAACCGAGTGATCATTAACGGTAACGACCGCCTGTATGAAGATATCGTGCGCCGTGAACTCCGTACGAAGCCGGGTATGTTGTTCAGTCGTGACGATTTGATGCGTTCAACCCGTGAAATCGCACAGATGGGACATTTCGACCCGGAAAACTTGGTTCCGCAACCAATACCCGATCCAGATAACGGAACGGTGGATATCCAATACAACCTTGTGTCTAAGGCAAATGACCAGATCGAGTTCTCTGCCGGTTGGGGACAAACTGGTGTGATCGGTAAGTTGAGTTTGAAGTTTACGAACTTCTCCATGAAGAACCTGCTGAATCCGAGTACATATAAAGGCATTATTCCGCAGGGTGAAGGACAGACGCTAACGTTGAGCGGTCAGACAAATGGACGTTACTATCAGGCATACAGCATATCGTTTATGGATCCGTGGTTCGGAGGCAAACGACCGAATACATTGTCCGTGAGCGCCTATTTCTCCAAACAGACGGATATCAGTAGTAATTATTTGAGCAATAACAGTTATGGTTATAACCCGTATTACGGTTATGGCGGCTATCCTTACTATGGCGGCTACGGTGGCTATGGTTATGGCTACGGTTACGGTTATGGTTATGGCAATTATGGTAACTATGAGCTGGCCTATGACCCGGATAAGTCGATCATGATGTTCGGACTTTCTGCCGGTTATGGTAAGCGCCTGAACTGGCCGGATGATTACTTCCAGTTTATGGCGACTCTGAACTATCAGTTGTATATGATGAAAGACTGGGATTACTTCCTGGTAAATAACGGTAACTGTCATAACATCAACTTGGAATTGAACTTGCAGCGTAACTCTATTGACAATCCGCTGTACACACGTAAAGGCTCCCAGTTCATGTTCTCGGTTGCCGCCACTCCTCCTTGGTCTTTATGGGACGGCAAGGACTATAAGAATATGAGCGATCAAGATGAAGCCAAGTTCCGTATGATCGAATATCATAAATGGAAATTCAAAGCGAAGATATTCTCTCCGCTGGCTCCTCTGACAGTGAAACGTACGCCGGTATTGATGACACGTGTCGAATACGGATTTCTGGGTTCTTACAACAAGTATAAGAAATCGCCGTTCGAAACCTTCTATATGGGGGGTGACGGTATGAGTGGATACTCAAGTACCTATGCAACCGAAACGATCGGTTTGAGAGGTTACGAGAACGGTAGTATCGCCGGTAACGGTGGCTACAATTCCTATGGTTACGCTTACTCCCGTCTGTCGATGGAGTTGCGCTATCCGTTCCTGTTGGAACCGTCTTCGACGATCTACGGTCTGGTATTCGTGGAAGCGGGTAATGCTTGGAGAGATTTGAAAGATTTCAATCCGTTCCAATTGAAGCGTTCTGCCGGTGTCGGTGTCCGCATCTTCCTCCCGATGATCGGTATGATGGGTATTGACTGGGCTTACGGTTTCGACCGTCCTGATGGATACGATCAGAGAGGTGGTAGCAACTTCCACTTCATTATCGGTCAGGAATTTTAGAAAATTGAATGTTCAATATGAGATAGAAAAGACAATCGGATTTGTTTCCGGTTGTCTTTTTTGCGTTTGGGCATTCTTTGAACCGTACTTGGCAAGTCTGTTAAATTGTTAATTGTATCTTATTAATTTTCAATTTTCAACTTTCAAATTTCAATTCTCTTATCTTTGCAGTCAGAAGGTGTAACTATAAATGACATGTGTATGAAAAAGATTATTGCCTTAAGCTGTCTGTTGTTCCTCTGCTCGTTTGCAGGGCACGCACAAAAGTTTGCATTAATAGATATGGAATATATATTGAAAAATATTCCGGCTTATGAAATGACGAATGAGCAGTTGAGCCAGGTTTCCAAAAAATGGCAGAACGAAGTGGATGCTATCCAGCAGGAAGCGCAGAACATGTACAAGACTTACCAGAGCGATCTTGTATTTCTGTCTGCCGAGATGAAGTCGAAACGTGAAGAAGCGATCGTTCAGAAAGAACAGGAGGCACAGGATTTGAAACGTAAATATTTTGGTCCTGAAGGCGAACAGCCGGATAAGTTGCTTATCGTTGACTACTTTAGTGGAACACCACCAACAGACATCATACCTTATTGTGATTATATCGTTCAACAGGCTTATAGTGATCAAGTGGGGTTCTTGACTCAACCCAGTAACTTTCCACCCGAGAAGATGATTTACTGCGAATCGTTCGGAGTATTCTATGCCGATGGGGGACAACTTATGAACTATGCACGTTGGGAACCGTCGAAAGGCCGTAAAGGCGGTTGTGGAGTATTCTACTTAGGAAGAAATTATTATTCTTCATCGGGTATACCTTATAATGAATTCCGGGAGGCTATTCAGATAATGAATCCTGCTGTAAATGAGTAAACAATGAATAAATAAGAATCATGATGAAAACATATATATTTAAACATTCTTTGTTGGGAGTTATATTAGGTTTATCCATTCTGGGTTGTACAGAAGGTGATAAGTTTGATTATAACAAGAATATGGCTTTTATTACAGGGACAGAGACTACTCCTGTAACCAAGTTTGTGGTAGAAGATACCCCTTCTTCGTATGCCGTCACTGCTTCTACTACTGATAAAGTAGATAAAGACGTAAATGTGAAGTTTGCCATTGACAGGTCACTGGTAGAGACATATAATAATGAGCATAATACTAAATATTATGCGATTCCGGAGGGCGCTGTGACTCTTGAAGATGCTGATGCTGTGATTCAGGCAGGTAAAGCGTTTTCTACTCCTGTTACAGTTAAAGTTATTTCTACCGAAGACTTTGCAGAAGGGCGAGTATATGTAGTTCCAGTTACTATGGTAGAAGTGGATGGACTTGAAATATTAAAACCTTCGAAAACTATTTTCTTGCAGATATCTCGTGTTATTCATTTCACCTCATTGAATATCAGCAATACGAATCTTTATAGTAACTTTATTTTCTCAGATGATAAGAAACAGGAATTGTCTAACTTCACCTATGAGATCAAATGCTATTCTCAAGAGTGGCATCGTATAGCTCGTCTGTGTAGTTTCACTTCTGCTGACGAACAGCGCTCAAGTATGCTGCGATTTGGAGAAAATGGATTAGATATCAATGCCTTGCAGTGGGTAAGTCCAAGTGGAAGTATTGTATCGAGTACACGTTTTAGCACTGATCGTTGGTATATGATCTCGTTGACATATGATGGCAGTAAACTGACTATGTATGTAGACGGAGTGAAAGATGCACAAGGCGATGGTGATGGTAAACCGGTCGATTTCCAGCGTTTTGAACTAGGAATGTCGTGGACGGGATATCGCGGATCTCAGTATTTTCGTGGCCGTATTGCTGAAGTTCGTGTCTGGAACCGTGCTTTGAGTACAGGCGAACTACAGATGAATCTTTGTGGCGTTGATTCACAATCAGAAGGTTTGGTTGCATACTGGAAAATGAATGAAGGCGAAGGACACATCTTTAAAGATGCAACAGGACATGGCTATGATATGGATTGGACGAACACTGCCCGTGAAATAAATGAAGGAGCTGGATTAACATATAATCTGAATTATAGCAGTGCTATTGCATGGGACAGTGATGATAATAACAGATGTAACGAGTAACGAAATAAATGATTGCTATGAAAATAAATACGCATATCTTAGGATTGTTGGTTGTAGTCGGATTATTTAGTCTTCAGTCTTGTGATGACGAAAGTTACGATATCGAAGGAAGCAACCAAAATTATG
>ENA-UEQP01003186-UEQP01003186.1-human-gut-metagenome-genome-assembly--contig:-NODE-3186-length-11064-cov-3.002730_pt1 | contig 11064 bp, 14 predicted proteins | sample MGYA00242951_ERZ507951 | MGnify/ENA primary metagenome ERZ507951 (study PRJEB26167, sample SAMN06115539) | human gut metagenome | host: Homo sapiens | place: China:Shanxi | collected 2015-11-18...
TCATAACGTTAATACACTTTTCGGCGTTATAATCAATCAGGTCAATAGGTTTAACGTCATATTTGATTTTGCCGCTATAAAAGCCAAAAGCCTTAATTACATTTTCAACATTAATTTTTTTAGTACCGTAAACTTTTTTCGCAAAGTCATTGCCCGTACCGAGAGGTAAAAGAAGCAAAGGTGTATCCGTGTTTGCAAGGCCGTTTGCAATTTCGTGCACCGTGCCGTCGCCGCCGCAGGCGTAGAACCGCAGCTCCTCGCCGCTTTCACACAGCTTCTGTGCCAGCTCTGTGGCGTGCCCCTGCTTCTTTGTCAGGATGCACTGCACATCCAGCCCGTGCTTCTGCCGCAGCGAATCCGCCATGTCGTAGATCTTCTGCCGGCTGTCGGACTTCCCCGCCGTGGGGTTAATAATAAAAATATGCTTCACCGAGGTTCTCCTCCTCATGTACATATATCTGTATGTCGGTTCTGTCTATTCTATCAGCATTTTTTCAGAGAAAGTGAACAAATTGAAAATAAAGTCGTCTGTCGGAGATTTATTAAGCAGGGGGGATAGAAGAATCCGTTCCTCTCTCTGCGGAGAAACGGATTCCCACGCCGGTGACACGGTCACTGGCTCGGAATGACAGCGCTTCGCGATGACGGGACGCCGGGGACGCCGTCTACAGCCGGTCTGCCGCCTCCGTCCGTAGGGCGGGACCCATGTGTCCCGCCGCAGAACACGCATTTTCGGCGGGGCACGCGGGCCCCGCCCTACAGAGTGCAGCGATCACGCGGCGGCACGGGCGTACTTTGTGTACGGCAAGCCGCCGCAACAAAGTATCAGCGGAAAAGATCCCGTCAGACGTTGCCGTACATGAATACGTCGCACTTGATCATGCCGTTGTACAGCTTGCGCTTTCTGTCCGCCGGGCGGCCGAAGCAGCGCTCGAACTCCGTGTGGCTGCTGAGCACCAGCGTGCGCCAGCCTGCGGGCAGCGTGCGCCACGCCTTGCCGAAGGCGCGGTACAGCTCCTCGGCCTCCTGCCGCTCCATCAGGCGCTCGCCGTAGGGCGGGTTGGTCACCAGCTGCCCGTAGGGGCTGTCCCGGTGGAACTTGCCGGCGTCCGCCACCTCGAAGCGCACGCAGTCGTCCACGCCGGCTTTGCGGGCGTTGTCCCGGGCGATGTCCACGGCACGGGGGTCGATGTCGCCGCCCCAGATGTCGTACTGCCCGTGAAACTCCCTGTCCTGCGCCTCGTCCGCCGCGTCCATCCACGCCTCGGCGGGCAGGAACGCCCAGCGCTGGGCGTCGAACCGCCGGTCAAGGCCGGGGGCGCGGTTCTTGGCGATAAGCGCCGCCTCGATAGGGATGGTGCCGCTGCCGCAGAAGGGGTCGCAGAAGGGGTCGCGTCCCCGGTAGCGGCTGAGCGTCACCAGCGCCGCCGCCAGCGTCTCCCGCAGGGGCGCCTCCACGCCCACGGCGCGGTAGCCCCGCTTGTACAGTCCCTCGCCGCTGGCGTCCAGCCCGATGGACACCTGATCCTTGAACACGGAGAAGCGCACCTGATACTTCGTCCCTGTCTCCGGGAACTGCTCGATGCCGTAGTGCGCCCGCAGGCGCTCCACCATGGCCTTTTTGATGATGCTCTGGCAGGCGGGCACGGAGTGCAGCTGGCTGGAGATGGAGTAGCCCTTCACCGGGAAGGCGGCGTCCTGCGGCAGGAATTCCTCCCACGCGATGGCTCGGACGCCCTGAAACAGCTCCTCGAAGCTCCGCGCCGGGAACTGCCCCAGCAGGGCGATGACCCGCGCGCCGCAGCGCAGGTTGATGTTCAGCCGGGCACAGTCCGCCCAGCTGCCCCGGCAGAGGATGCGGCCGTTCTCCGCCCGCACGTCCTGCAAGCCCAGACGCTTCACCTCGTCGGCCACCAGCTTTTCCAACCCCAGCAGGCAGGGGATCTCGTATGTTATCATCAAAAGCACCTCGTCTCGTGTGTAGGGGCAGCGTCCCATTTTATCCTACACAGTATACCGAAAAACGCATGGCGGCGCAACCACAAAATCCAGTGGATTTTCCTGTGCAAATCCGGTATAATGGCTATGTAAACCTCAGGTTGCGCCGCCTGATATGAAATTTTACCCCGGCGCAACCTCAGGATGATAGACTTTTTCCCCGCCGGTGCGTATACTGGCGGCACAGGGAACGAAGGAGGAAGCGTATGGCATTTGGTGATCGGCTGGCCGAGGTACGGCGCGGCCACGGCCTGACACAGGAGCAGTTCGCCGAGCAGCTGCAGGTCTCCCGGCAGGCGGTGAGCAAATGGGAGAGCGGCCGCGGCTATCCGGAGATCGAAAAAATTCTGTATATCTGCAACCGCTACCATGTGTCCATCGCCGACCTGTTCGCCCAGGAAGCACCCATACCCGCCGCAGCCGCTCCCGTGTCCGAGGCGCTGCCGGAGCCGGCGGCGCTGCCCCGCGCCACGCTGCGCGGCGCCGTGGGCGCGTTCCTGACGAACCTGTCCCCAAAAAACAAGTGGCTGGCCGCCGCCGTCCTGCTGGGTATCGGCGCGCTGAGCCTCATCATCGGACTTATTCTGAAAGGAGGAAACGCAGATATGGCGACTACGATCTGGATCGCCGCCATCATCATCTTCGGCGTGGCCGAGGCCGCTACCGCCGGGCTGACGTCCATCTGGTTCGTGCTGGGCGGCGTGGCCGGGCTGATCGCCGCGGTATGCAGCGCGCCTATATGGTTACAGGTGGCGCTGTTCTTCGCGGTGTCCATCGCGGCGCTGGCCTTCACCCGCCCGCTGGTGGTCAAGCTGATGAAAAAGAACATCAAGCCCACCAATGCCGACCGGGTGCTGGGCGCTGTGGGGCGCGTGACGGAACGCATCGACAACGCATTGCCCTCCGGCGCCGTCTATATAGATGGTAAGACCTGGACGGCGCGCAGCGCCGACGGGGAGGTCATCGAGCCGGACGCCGCCGTGCGCATCCTGCGGATGGAGGGCGTGAAGCTCATCGTGCAGAAGGAGCAGTGAGCCATGCAATATGTTCTGGGCGGACTGGCCGCCATCCTGCTGGGCGTCATCGCCCGGATCGTCCATCTTATCCGCAAGCACGCTCTGCCCACCGAGGCGGAGGAGGGCGCGTAACGCCCTGACAGCGCATACATCCCGTCACAACAGGAAACCACATAAACAGGAGAAATAAGGAGGAAACACTATGCCTACACCCGGAACCATCGCCATCATCATTCTGGTCGTGCTCATTCTGGCCGTCGTGGTCAGCTGCATCCAGATCGTTCAGCAGTCCAAGGCCTATGTCATCGAGCGGCTGGGCGCCTTCCACAGCGTGTGGGGCGTCGGTATGCACTTCAAGCTGCCGTTCATCGAGCGCGTGGTGAAGAAGGTCAGCCTGAAGGAGCAGGTGGCGGATTTCGACCCCCAGCCCGTCATCACCAAGGATAACGTCACCATGCAGATCGACACGGTCATCTACTTCCAGATCACCGACCCCAAGCTGTATACCTACGGCGTGGAGTACCCCATGAGCGCCATCGAGAACCTGACGGCCACCACCCTGCGCAACATCATCGGCGAGCTGGAGCTGGATCAGTCCCTGACCAGCCGCGACACCATCAACGCCAAGATGCGCTCCATTCTGGACGAGGCCACCGACCCCTGGGGCATCAAGGTCAACCGCGTGGAGCTGAAGAACATCCTGCCGCCCCGTGAGATCCAGAACGCCATGGAAAAGCAGATGAAGGCCGAGCGCGAGCGCCGGGAGTCCATCCTGCAGGCCGAGGGCGAAAAGGCCAGCAAGGTGCTCATCGCCGAGGGCGAGAAGCAGTCGGTGCTGCTGCAGGCGGACGCCGCCAAGCAGGCCAAGATCATGGCCGCCGAGGCCGAGGCCACGTCCATCCTGAAGGTGCAGCAGGCGCTGGCGGACTCCATGCGCATGCTGAACGAGAACGCCCCTAACGACCAGGTCATCAAGCTCAAGGCGCTGGAGGCGCTGGAGAAGGTGGCGGACGGCAAGGCCACCAAGATCATCATCCCCAGCGAGATCCAGGGGCTGGCAGGTCTGGCCGCCAGCACCAAGGCGCTGGTGGAGGGCGACAAGGCGGAGTAAGCTATGGCGAAGAAAGAGCAGCGCTTTATCAAGGTCATGGAGGACAGCGGCTTCATCAGCAGTAATGAGGTGCTGGTGGACACCCATACCGGCGTGCAGTATCTCTATCACGCCGTGGGCAACTCCGGCGGACTGACGCTGCTGGTGGACGCGGAGGGCAAGCCCCTGCTGTATCATAAGACCCCGGACGCACCGGAGTTCTGAATAGGAGGAATCGCTATGATCATTACCACCACCCCCACCGTAGAGGGCCGCCGCATCACGGAGTATAAGGGGATCGTATTCGGCGAGGTCATTGCCGGCGTTAACGTGGTCAAGGACATTGCCGCCAGCTTCAGCAACTTTTTCGGCGGGCGCTCCGGCACCTATGAAAACGAGCTGATCAACGCGCGGGAGCAGGCGATCCATGAACTGGAGCAGCGCGCCCTCCAGCTGAACGCGGACGCTGTGGTGGCCGTGGATGTGGACTATGAGGTGCTGGGCGCGGACAACGGCATGCTGATGGTCACCGCCAGCGGCACCGCCGTCAGACTGGATTGATGCGTTCTGACAGAACCGCCATGGAAGAACGCAGACGTTCCTGCCCCTTCTGCGGGGCGGAAATGACGCCGCCCCGCTGCGCCAGCTATCTGACCACGGTGGATGACCCAACCCTGCCCCTTATGGAGCGGCACATGAAGGTGCTGATCTACACCTGCGAGGCGTGCCGGTACGTGGCCATGTTCGCGCCGCCGTCACCGGTGGAGGAATTTGAGAAGCGGCAGACGGAGGAGCAGGCCATCACCGACCCGGTGGAGAAGTTCATGTATAACTTCCGGGACTACCCCGACGAGAAGCTGCAAAGGGTCGCCGACGGCAAGGGCTACACCCCGGAGGCCAAAAAAGCCGCCCGCAATCTGCTGTACCGCCGGAAATACGGAGAATAACGCAAAAAAGCACCCATTTTGGGGTGCTTTTTGCGTCTTATTCAGGACTCCTCCTGCGCGGGCTGGAACACCAGCGCCGCCATGTCAGACAACGCGTCCTCCGATGCGCCGCTGTCGGTGGTCAGGCTGTAGACAAGACCGGGGGCCATGTCCCGCCAGATGATGCAGCCCGCGCCGCCCTCGTCCCAGCGCAGCAGCGCGGTGCACCAGCGCACGGTGCTCTCCGCCGTCAGGCTGCCGCCGGTGAACTCCGAAATGTCCGGGATCGTCTCCGACACATCGTCGGTGGGCGCCATGCGATACTGCCAGGTGATGCCGTTCAGGGTGAAGCGCACCTGGGTGACGGTCTCGCCGTCCAGATCGAAAAGGTCGTAGCCCTGCACCGCCGCGCCCTCCGGCGCGGTGGGCACGGTGTAGGACTGGGCGTCCATCAGGGCGAAGGCCGTGACCAGCGGCTGACCGCCGTCCCACGCCACGCAGTACCACTGGATGCCGGCGGCGGCGTCGTACCAGCCAACGGCGCCGTCTGCGTACAGCAGCAGCGTCAGGCCGCCCACCTGCCATGTGACCTCCGGCAAATTGCCGTCCGGGGCGGGCATGGGTGCGTCGGCGTACACCGCGCTGTAGTCGTAATCATGTCCGCCCAGCACGATGGTGCAGGCAGCGAACTCCGGTACGTCGGCGGAGGGCTCGTCGGTACGGGAGGTGGGCTGTATGTCACCGGGCGCCAGCTCCGCGCCCTCCGGCAGCACCAGCGTGGCGCTGAGGGCTTCCGGCTCGGCGGAGGCAGAAAAGCTCTTATAGACGGCGGAGCCATCCGGCGCTGCGCCGCAGTCCTCTGTTTCCGCCGCGCCGTGCCCCGGCAGCGCCAGTGCCAGCGCCAGCGCCGCCGCGCACAGGCAGGCGGCCAGGCCGCCCCAGCGCAGCGCTGCGCTCCCGCGGGGCAGGGGACGCTGGGCTTCCTCCAGCAGGTCGTCGTCAATGGACGCCTGCCAGCGCTTTATTTCTTCTTCGCGGTTCACAGCATCCCCTCCTTTTCCAAAGCTGTCCGCAGCCGCTGCCGCGTGCGGAACAGGGAGGATTTTACCTTTTCCTCCCCGGCGCCGCAGCTGTCGGCGATCTCGCGGATGCTCTCGCCGTACCAGTAACGGCGAATAAAATATGTCCGGCTCTGCCGGGTGAGCTTGCGCAGGAAGCCGTTGAGTACCCGGCGGAAATCCGCCTGCTCCAGCGCCAGCACCGCGCTGTCCTCGGTGGACAGGCAGCCCTCCAGCTCCTCAAAGGCCACCGTCAGGTCGCTGCGGCGCTGGGCTGCCCGGTTGTAGTCGCACTTATCCAGCGCCACCCGGCGGGTGACGGTGGTGATATACGCCGCCAGCGAGCGGGGTCGTTCCGGCGGTATGGCGTTCCACAGGCGGAGCCACACGTCGCTGACGCACTCCTCCGCGTCCCTGCGGTCAGGCAGGATATGTCCGGCGGCGGCCAGACAGCGCTTTTCGTATTTTTCCTGTACGGCGGTGATGGCCTCCGGGTCACGGCGGAAAAATCCGTCGATGATCTGGGCGTCCTCCATAGGGCACTCCCCTTTCCGTGTATCTGCCCGGACATCATACCACACGGAAAGAGAAAGCGCCATAGGGAATCAGAATTTTGCCAGAAATGCGTCGGGCACGGTGCAGCCCTCCGGCAGCACCTCCAGCACCACGTAATTGCCGTTGACGCTGACGGTGGCGTTGTTCTTCCACATGCCGGCCTCCTCGGGATAGGTGGTGTCGTTGGCCATGCTGTCCACGCGAGCCTGGAAGCTCTGGCGGACGATCTCGGCATCGGCGGCGCTCTCCGCCTCCACCATAGACACCTCGCAGGAGGTGGCGGTGGGCGAGATGAAGAACACGCCCTGCTTCAGCTTGGCGTTCTCAAGACCGGGGTAGTAGCTGTTCAGCAGCTCCACCGCCGTCTCCTCCAGCAGCACGGGGGCGTTGTCGCCCAGCTCGTCCTGCACCTGCTTGATGGCGGCATCGTACTCCGCCCGCAGATCGACAGATTGCCCGTCTGTCTGCGTCTGGCCGTCCTTCGTCTCGCCGCCGATGTTGTCCTCCTTCTGGCCGCAGGCCACCAAAGCCAGCGCCATCACCAGCGCCAGCAGCAATGCAAATATCTTTTTCATGATGTAAACACTCCTTTCGGGCGGTCAAACGCCGCTCCCTGCCTATGCTGACGGCGGAGAGCGGCGTTTCGTTGCGTATTCCGTTATCGCTCGTGGGGCTTCGGGTCGTTCCAGCCCTCCGGGAAGTTCTCCAGCACCCACCGGCGGGCGTGGTCGATGAACACCTGCGTGGAGTGGGACAGGGCGTTTTTGTCCTTGACGCATATTCCGATATCCCGGTGGAACCGCCTGGGCAGGGTGCTGCTGGCCAGCGGATAGGCGCACTTATAGAGCATCAGCTCCTCCATGATGCTGATGCCCAGCCCGCCGGACACCATGGCCAGAATGGTCTGATCCTGCTGCACGGTGTACTGGATGCGGGGGTGGGCGCCGTAGTGGTCGAACACGGCCTGTATCTCGTAGTCGTCGCCCTCGTCCAGCAGGATCAGCGGGTATTTCTCCAGCGCCTCCGGCGGGAAGGGGTCGCGCCCGGCCAGGGGATGGTCGCAGGGCATGATGACCTTCCACTGATCCCGCTGCAAAAGCCAGCAGTCCAGGTACTTCTCCGCTGGGGTGGGCAGGGAGATGAAGCCGCAGTCCGCCTGCCCGTGGAGCACCCAGTCGGATATCTCGTTGTTGAAGTTGGAGGGCAGCAGCTCGAATTCAATGCGGGGATACTGCTCCTGAAACGTCTTGAGCATACCCGGCAGCCATTTTTCCGACACGCTGGTGAACGTGGCCACCCGCACAAGGCCGGTATCCAGCCCCCGCAGGTCGGCGGCGTGCTGCTCCAGCCGGTGCTGGGTGGCGCACATCTCCTGAAAATACGGCGTCAGGGCGCGGCCGTCCGCCGTAGGGGTCACGCCGCCGTGACTGCGTACCAGCAGCGTCACGCCCAGCTCCTGCTCCAGTGCGCCGATGGCGTGGCTGACGCCGGACTGGGTGAAGTTCAGCGCCCGCGCCGCCGCCGTAAAGCTGCCCAGCTCCACGGTTTTGAGGAATATCTGATACTTGCCTATGCTCATGGGCGGCACCTCCCGATCTCTTTGCGTCCATTGTACCACGACCCGCACTCGCATGCAAAGAAAATTTCATGGTTTCAATGAAAATCATTCGTTTTACAAATTGCACATCCTATGCTATATTAAAAACACGTTAAGGAACCCATCAGAAAGGAGGCGCTGAACATGGGTCTGAACATTTTGCTGGCTGGTCTGGCGGTTCTGCTGGTGGTCGTTGGCATCGTCAGCAAGGTCACGGATAAGTGATCTTTTTCTCCGGTTTTCTCCCTATCCCCCTCTCAAAATTGGACAAAGAGGCGGCGTATCCCCCCCCTGCGCCGCCGAAAAGAAAAACGCCGCTTCCCAGCGGCGTTTTTCTTTTTATCACCGGCACAGGAAGCTGTACCAGCCCTCGCTCTGGCGCTGTTCGATCACGTCCCAGCCGTCGGCCTTCAGCTTTTCCAGCACCTCCTGCGCCCGGTCGTCGATGATGCCGGAGCACAGGAACAGGCCGCCGGGCTTCAGGAAGCCCCGCACACGGCCGGACAGACCCATGATCACGTCCGCCACGATGTTGGCCACCACGATATCGTAGCCGCCGCCCATCTCCCGCCGCAGAGCGTCGTCGGTGAGCACGTTGCCCCACCGCACGGTGTAGCGCGTCCGGTCGATGCCGTTCAGCGCGGCGTTCTCATAGGCCACATCCACGCACTTCTCGTCGATGTCGCAGGCGAAGGCGTACTCCGCGCCCAGCCGCAGCGCCGCGATGGACAGGATGCCGCTGCCGCAGCCCAGATCCAGCACCCGCTCGCCGCCGTGGATGTGGGTGTCCAGCGCCTGTAAGCACAGGCGCGTGGTGGCGTGGCTGCCGGTGCCGAAGGTCAATCCGGGGTTCAGCACCAGCTTGACCCGCTCCGGGTCAGCGGCCTCCTCCCACTCCGGCACCACCAGCAGTCGGCTGCCGATCTCCATGGGCTTGTAGAACTGCTTCCAGTTGTTCTCCCAGTCTTCGTCCGCCGCATCCTCCATGGTCAGCAGCATCGGCGCGTACTCCGGGTGCTCCTTCTTCAGCGCGGACATGGCTATGCGCACGGCGGCAACCGTGCCGTAGGCCGCCTCGTTCCGCTCCAGATAGAACGTCACCCGGCACACGCCCTTTTTCTGCTCCAGCAGCTCCTCGTCCACATAGTCCCAGTACTGCCGGTTGTTCTCCAGAAAGCTCTGGAAATCCGCCTCGTCGTCGATGATGAGGCCGGTGACGCCCTGCTGCTCCAGCATATCCGTCACCGCGTCCAACCCCGCGTGGCTCGTGTCAATGTTCAGCTCCAGCCATTCCATGCCGCGCCCTCCTGCGTCGTTGTTATCTCTGGGTGCCCACGAAGAACAGACCCATGGTGTTCGGCCCCGTGTGGCTGCCGATCACCGGCCCGATGTAGTTGATATAGACCTCCTTCACGCCGTAGCGGGCCTTCATCTCCTCGGCCACGGCGCGGGCCTCCACCTCGCAGTCGGCGTGGCAGATGAACATCACCTGCTCGCTGGGCTCAATGCCCAGCTCCGCGATCTTGTCGATCAGCGCCTTCAGGCTGGCCTTGCGGCCGCGCACCTTGCTGACGGGCACCAGCTTGCCCTCGTCGGAGGTGTGCATCACCGGCTTGATGGACAGCATGGAGCCGAAAAACGCGGCGCCGGCGCTGAGCCGCCCGCCCATCTTCAGATAGTTCAGGTCGTCCACGGTGAACCAGTGGTCAATGTGCAGCTTATTGTCCTCCACCCACTGCACCAGCTCCTGGGCGGACAGACCCTCCTGCTTCTTGTGCGCCGCCAGATACAGCAGCAGCCCCTGACCCAACGAGGCGGACAGGGAGTCCACCACATAGATGTTGGCGTCCGGGAACTCCTCCTTCATGTCCTGGGCGGCGATGCACGCGCTCTGGTACGTGGTGGACAGGGCGCTGGAGAAGTTGATGCTCACGATGTCCTTGCCCTCGGCCAGAATGGGGCGCATGGCCTCCTGAAACTGTCCCACGTTGGCGGCGGAGGTGGTGGCCAGCTCCCCAGCGCGGAGCCGGGTGTAAAACTCCTGAAAGCCGATGTCCCGTCCGTCCGGGTAGTTGCGGTAGCTTTTTCCGCCCATTTCAAGGCTCAGGGGCAGAATCTCCACGCCCAGCTCCGCGGCCATTTCCGCGGAGAGGTCGCAGCAGCTATCGGTGAGCAGCACGTAATCACGCATGGTCCTTCCGCTCCTTTCCGGCCTTGGCGGCTTTGTCGACTGTGGGGGTTTGCGCGCGGAGCTGCGCCACATAATGCCGGCTCACAAGCCCGGCGGCATAGCTCAGAAGGCCGAAGTGCACGGCGGCGTCCGCCGGGTCGGCACCGGACTCATAGGGTTCCATCTCCTGCGCGGCGGCGGTGAGGGCGCTGTCAAGACTATCAAGAAAGGCGCCGTAGCCATCCTCCACGGAGCGGTCATCCTTCAGCTCAGCGCGGATGAGCAGGTCCATGTCCCGAACGGACATCACCTGCTTGAGAATGCAGATAAACGTGAGATCGGCCAGATGTTCCCGGTTGTAGTTCTTGCCCTCGGCCCGGGGGAGCAGGGCATTTTTGGCGTAATTATTTACCATGGAGGCGGTGAGGGCGTCATCCTCATCCAGCCGGACGGTCTGCCGCTCCATATAGGAGAGGACCTGATCCATGTACAGCGGGAAATCAGGCAGATGCTCCCAGTCCGACGGGCGGCGGGAGGATAGTTGGCGGCGAAAATCGGTCATGTCTTCCATATTGGTGCTCCTTTCGTTGGAATCAAGGAAAGTATAGCACGGCTGTATGGTTTTGTAAACGAAATCATGCGTTCAATAAAATG
>ENA-UEQP01003199-UEQP01003199.1-human-gut-metagenome-genome-assembly--contig:-NODE-3199-length-11025-cov-5.488126_pt1 | contig 11025 bp, 9 predicted proteins | sample MGYA00242951_ERZ507951 | MGnify/ENA primary metagenome ERZ507951 (study PRJEB26167, sample SAMN06115539) | human gut metagenome | host: Homo sapiens | place: China:Shanxi | collected 2015-11-18...
TTTCTTCCCATTTTTCTCCTTACGCCTTAGATATTGAGCCATTTGAAAAAACGTCAAAGAAAAAATAGGAAAATTTGTGTTTTTTGAATGGAACGCGGAGCTGGCTTTTGAAAGCTCCGCGTATGTAAACTGGAAGAATTTGATGAAAGTTAAACTTCGTGGATTTCACCTTTTTTGATATCATAGATAAGCTTTTTTTTGTAACTTTCCCCGCTCTTCGCCTTTGCAGCTTTTTCAATAGTCTTTCCTGCGAGAAGCTGTTTGACGTCTTTAGCAGTAATGTTTACCCAGCAGGCATTTTTCCATAAACCATTCAACTGACATCCGTTTTTGTAGTTGGAACAGAAATATCCTTTTGGTCCTTCCCGTACTTCTCCGCCGCACTTCGGGCAGATGATCTTATCTCTTCCTGCATCAAAATCAAAGGAGAGTTCCATTTTGTTCTCCAGCTTGTCTACTTTTATCCGGAGGGCAGCGTCAAATTTCTTTCCACTCTTTGATAACCAGCCTTTAATCTGTCTTGTGACTCCTTTTTCGAGTAAATCATTCAGATCCCTGTCTCCAATCAGAATTCCAAGAATCGGTCCAATACGGAAACTGCAGCCTTCATCTTTTTTGATGTGTTTTTCGCATTTGTAACCATATTTTTTATGGAAGAGAATCTTTCCTCCGCACAGCGGGCACTTGAAATTTGTTTCCACCGCGGTGGATTCCCCTTTGTAATTCTCCCCGTTATTCTTTTCTTTGATCAGCTGGATCTTTTCTCTCACAAATTCGTTGATCTGGTTCTGGTAATCCTCTCTGGAGGCCATGCCATTCTCAATCTCGGATAACCCCTGTTCCCATTCGGCGGTCATCTTCGGCGATAATAACTCCGGAAGTGCGTCCTTCATGATGTCGTAGATGATGCAACCGTCTTCTGTTGGTGTTAAGACCTGTGTTTTCTTGTCTGTCTGGATGTACTTGATTGCCAGAAGCTTCTTGTAGATCTCGCCTCTTGTGGCAGATGTTCCGATGCCACATCCTTTAATCTGCGCACGCAGTTCCTCATCTTCCAGCAGGTTCCCCGCGTTTTCCATAGCAAGGATAATGGAGCCGGAGGTGTATCTACTTGGCGGGGAGGTCGTCCCTTTATCAATACCGTATGCACTGTCATAAGAAGAACCGGATACAATACCCTCGTAAATGGAAAAGTCTTTCCCTTCCTTATCCGCTTTTGGAATTCCGGCAACTTCATAGAAGCCTTTTTCTGAGAGCACCTTGTCGGATGTGAAAAAATGTTCTGTTCCGGCAATCATCTCGATGGATACCTGCTCGTAGACAGCCGGCGGGTAAAAAATACTCAGGAATCGCTTTACAATCAGTTCGTAAACGTCCGCTTCCTCTGTTTTCAGACTGCTTAACGCGCTGGTGTCGCCAGTTGGAATAATGGCGTAGTGATCGGTTACTTTTGAGTCATCAATGTATTTGGTCTTTACAATACCCTTATACCAGTGATTGTCCAGAATAGCTGATGCAAAGAATGAGACCGTGCTGTATCCGGTCAGCCCCTTGATGTTCTTGTCAACTTCTCCTGCCATAGCCGTAGTCAGCACTCTCGCGTCTGTTCTTGGATACGTGGTGAGCTTCTTCTCGTAGAGGCTCTGTGCTATTTCCAGTGTCTTATCCGGACCAATTTTGAATAATTTGGAGCATTCTGACTGGAGCTCTGCAAGGTTAAACAGCAATGGTGCGTTCTTTTTTACCGGTTTTTTGGAAAAAGTCTTTACGGTTACCTGGGATGACAGTCCGGAGATCATTTTTCTCGCGTCGGTTTCCTCCCGGAACCCCTTTTCCTCATATAAAAGAGGGGAATCCTTATACTTGGAGTCATCGGTAATTTTCCAGTTGCCGGTGATTGTTCCGCCAGGGACAGTCACTTTGTTCGAAATCTTGTAATATGGCACCGCTTTGAAATTCTTGATTGCACGTTCCTTTTCAACAATCATGCCAAGAACGGCTGACATTACCCTTCCTGCCCGGATCGCTCCTTTTGTGTCTGTTTTTGACTTTGAACGGAACATGTTCCCGTATTTAATGGTTAATGCTCTTGAAAAATTGATACCGATTGCGGAGTCTGCAATCGCACGCATGTATCCGGCCTGCATAAGATCCTGATAGAATTTCGTGGAAAGAGGCTTTGCTTCCCGAATGCCGCGAAGGACTTCTTCGTCCGTATGCGTATCAATCCATACCACTTTTTCCTCGATTCCTGCTTTTGTGCCCGCCTGTGCCCTTATGAGCATCTGGATGTATAAACCTTCACGTCCAGAATCTCCTGCGTAATAGATCGCCGAGATGTCATCCCGGTGGTACAGCTTCTTTATGATTTCAAACTGTTTCCGGACATCATCGATGACTCGGTAATGGTATGTTTCCGGTAAAAATGGAAGCGTATCCATAGACCAGTGTTTCAGTTCCGGGTCATAATCCTCCGGGTAACACAAAGTTACAAGGTGTCCGACCGACCATGTGACGATCCATTCATCACTTTCCATGTAACCATCTTCCTTGTTATGGACGCCGAGCACCTGCGCATAGGTGCGTCCAACAGATGGTTTTTCTGCAATAATGATTTTCATCTAAAAACCCTTTCCCAGATAACTAACGATCTGGTTCCTTTCTCTTTAACTCTGGAATACAATCCGTATTCCATATTGTGGGAGAAGTTTCACTTTTCTTTCCCATTCTTTTCCTGTTAACCGCTTTGTGTATTCTCCCCATGTTCCCTGTAGTGTTGGTGGTTTCCCATGCAACATATCAATTTCTGTGATTGTTTCCACGAAAGAATCCATATCAATAACCTCGATTAAATCCTTAAGTCTCATCTGTTATGCCTCACATTCTGTGTGTGTTTTGCATGCAGGCCTTGTCTGCATCTACCTAACTGATCTGCACGCGAAGACGCGGCAGCTTCCAGCTTAGTTTTTTTGTGATTTCTCTCCTTTTTCCATAAGAAAAAGATAGCCATATACAGACTACCTTTTTCAGTTTTCTTAGCCCTGACTACGGAATCAGATTTATCCCATTGCGAGGATTTCCGTTGAATCGAACTGGAGCTCATCACACAGAATCTCTTTGAGGCGTGCAAAGATGCGGTTCTGTCTATAATTGATACACTGTTTAGTCACTCCAAGGTCTTCAGCAATCTCGTTGTAGCTCTCCCTTTCGTGATTAATGCCATAGTGCCGCATGATGATCTCGCGATCCATTTCGGAAAGTCTCTGGAGGGCTGCATACAGGGTATTTTCCTGTTCCCTCTCAAGGACGATTTCCATTGGCGAACGGGTTGTCCCTTCAACCCAGGAATCATTCTGCACTTTGATACGCTCCGTGCTGTCCACAAGAATCTTATCTTGTCCTTTTCTCTTCTGCCTTTTGGCGCGTTTATTCTGCTGTGAGCCATAAGGGACGCGGATTGGGGCATCCTCGGATGTTGCCCGGATAAGTGCTGCGCGGATAGCCGGATTTACATAACATGCAAAATCGCGCCCGCGGTTGGAATTATTCCATTTGATGGCCGTCTGAAACAGTGTTAATGACGCAATCTGAATAAGATCATCCCTGTCAAGGGAATAATTTTTCCGCTGCGCCCAAAAACTAATAATGAGTCGAAATTCATTTTTGTAAATTCCCATCATTTCTTCAAACGCCTGATTTGTCTCTTCCTGGTTTCCGTTTCCGATTTTTTCCGCCAGCTTATTCAGGCGGTTTAATTTTTGTCTGTTCATAATCTTTTCTCCTTTCAATGAACTAAATGTTTACAATATTAATGTGAAATGCTATTTTTTCAGCGATAATACAAAACTAGAATCTGGAAATCTATTGGTAAAAATTTCCAGTGATTTTATATAGAAAAAAAGCACACATGAAGTGCAATATGTGCATTTAAGATAAAAAACATATTAAATTATCTGTCAAATATAGGAGAAAAGTCTTATGTGTAGAAATTTTAAAAGATGAGAAAAAAGAAAAGTATGATACAAAAGGGCAGCTACTGCTGCCCTCTGGTATACAATGCGTATGGTTAATTTATGCCCGTGCTTCCAAATCCTCCGCGGTCTTTTCCTATTAAATGTTCCACCTGCTCGAAAGCAATTTTCGGCTGATTCTCCACGATACGAAATTGCGCAATGCGGTCATTGATATGGATTACAGTGTCCCTTGTCGCATAGACCGACATGCACCACATGTCATTATCGCCGCAATAGGAACCATCGATTACACCGATACTGTTTGTTTGGATGATTCCCCAGTTTTTAAAGGTGGAACTGCGTGGTACCAGATGTGCTTCATAGCCTTTCGGCAGTTCCATGGCTACACCAAGCGGGATCAAAGCGAACTCTCCGGCATGAAGCGTCACTTCTTCGGATGCACGCATGTCGATCCAGTCGGACGTCCCATCGACGTATTTTAACTTCTCGATTTTGTCTGTAAAATATTTGATTTTAATGTTCTGCATATTCTTTTTCCTCTCTTTTCTAGTTTGATACATACAGGTAAGCTGCAAAAACAATAGCTCCCACGATCAGGATAAACCGGATCATCTTGAAGGGAATCCTTGCGATACGTGGAAGAGCATATCTTACGATCAGAATACACAAAAGAGCAATGATCAGATATGCATATATTCCGCTTGATGCAATTACATCCAGCATTACCTCACCTTCTTTCTTAATCTTCCGAAACAGTTATCCGATAGCATGCGGAAACTTTCCAAAAGCATAATACTTTTTCCTTTACTATACATTGTGAAATAAAAATATTGTTCTGCCCTACATCTTCGCTTTTTGTTACCGAAAAAACATCTTTTCTTTTAACTGTGTTTGTGTTGTATAAGACATCCTTATACCGGATGCGTTCCGTTGACTGTGCATCCGTCAGAAAGGTGTCATCTTTTGCAAGGGAAAGGTTTTTCGTATCTGCCGGCTGGTCGTAAAGAACCATAACGTCATTTTTGTCCAGTGTGGTTGAGAGTATCTTTACTGGTTCCCCGTAAAACTGTCCTTCTATCTGGAGGATCACGATGGACAGCACGGTGAAAATAAGGAATAAAAGGAACAGAATGCAGGATATTTTCTTTCTTTTATCCGGAATTTCCAGCTCCTTTTTCCTTTTTCGTGCAGTCATGCCACCGGCAGTAAAAAAGATCACGGCCATCACGGGTAAAATATATACAGGAATTACCATATACTGTCGCCTCCCTCTTCTTCCGCGTTTTCCGTATCAGATTCCTGGAGCGCCGCTTTTTTTAGTTCAGATACATAATCTGCGGCTTCATTATAGACGTTTGTCATGCGGTTTTTCTCCGTATCATCCTCGATCTTCATAAGCGCGTTATATGCCTTTTTCAGAAGTTTTTCTGCAGTATTGGAATAAGTGTCCAATCCCTTTACCATATCAATGTAAGACTGGCATTTGCTGACTTCAGAGGCAATCCGGTTCTTCCGGTTTTTCTCTTCCTGTTCCTGTAATGCTTTTGCCTGGGAATCCTCTTCCTTCTGTCTTTCGTAGGCAGCCTTGGAACTGCTGACGTCCTTCCAGTCTTCTGCTTCATCTTCCAGTGCGGCAGCTTTTGTGTTAATCCGTTTCAGATACGGTTTCCTTGCATCTGCGTCATCAATCGCGGCAACCGCATCTTCGGCAGCTTTTTTAAGGGAGTCATATCCGACATAATAATCGTCCAGTGAATCAATATGGAAATCCTCAAATGCTTTTACCGCCTTATCTGCGGCAGCTTTCTGCTGTTTGAGGTAATAGCTGCTCTTTTCTTCCTCTGCTGTTTTCTTGATTTCTACTGCGAACAGATCTTTTTTGGATGTTTTTACGGATGTTGGATATCCTCTGCCATCCACGTAGCTTTTCTTTATTGTCTCCGGAACGGAAAACTTTTCTTTTCCTCCACTTGTTGTTTCCATATATTTCTTCCATATGGCACCAGCGTTCGCTGCTCCATAATTGCCCGCCACTTTGGAATTGTCATCGTTCCCTACCCATACGACACAAGTAACATTCGAAGAATACCCGCAGAACCATCCATCTCGCAAATCGTTGGTGGTTCCTGTTTTTCCTGCAACGATCTTTCCTTTTGGTGTCAGTCCGTGTCCGGTGCCATAATCTTTCATGGTATCCTGCATGCAGCTTGTGAGCATGTAAGCAGTTGCCGGGGAAAATACCTGTTTCCCTTTTTCTTTTTTCCCATCGTAAACAGTGCCATCCAGTTCGCTGACGATTTTTGAAATGCAGGTGAGGTCACGGAATTTTCCGTCATTCTCTACAGCTGCATATGCCCTGGCCATATCCGTAATATGTACTCCGTTTGTAAATCCTCCAAGAGCGATCGCGGAATTGTGGTTGTCCAGATAAGAAAGCGTCGAAAACTGCATATCAGAAAGGTATTTTAAGCCATTTGAAATGCCGACCTGCTGCAATGTCCGGTATGCTATGGTATTGATGGATTCCGCAATGGCGTACCGCATGGTGACGTTCCCCTTGTATCCTCCGCCTGCATTCTTCGGACCATTATCAATCGGGGAATCGGAGACGATAAGTGAAGGGAAATACTTTCCTGTTTCAAATGCCGGTCCGTAATCGAGGATTGGTTTGATCGCCGATCCGGACTGCCGGGATGCTAAAAATGCCCGGTTGTACTGGTCATCTGTACCTCGTCCGCCAACGATAGCGGTGATATATCCGGTTTTGTTGTCAATGGCAACGGCCGCTCCCTGTAACAGATATTTACCATTTTTCTGTTTTTCCTTTGACCGTTTGTTGAGGACAGAATCCACGCTTCTCTGCAGGTTTTCCTGCTCATCTGCATCAAAAGACGTATAGATCTTGTAGCCGCCCTCCCTGATCAGGGAAGAAAACTGCTTGTATTTCCGGGAGTATTTCTTCCGGTATTTGTTATAAGAATCTTTATCTTCGAAAACATACCGGAATTGGAACCCGTCTTTTTTCATAAGTTCGATTGTTGCGCAGTAAACCGCATAGGAAGTCTGGTAGGTTTCAGGTATGGACTCCGAGGAAATCTGCTTTGCCGTAATATCTTCCTTGTTGGCAGCAAGCTCCTCTTTTTTCGTAATCACTCCAGCTCTTTCCATTTTGGAAAGAACTGACTTCCGCTTGGAAGTGGCAGCCTTTTCACTCGCAACAGGATTTACATTGTTCGGGTTGTTGGACATTCCGACCAGTAATGCAGCCTGCGCGGGGGTGACATCCTCCGGCTTGCAGTTAAAGTAATATCTGCATGCACTTCCTACTCCATAGCAGCCATTCCCGTAGTAGCAGGAATTCAGGTAAAACTCCATGATGTCAGCCTTGGAAAATTTTTTTTCAATGTCCATGGCAAGAAATATTTCCACAGCTTTTCGGGAAATCGTCTGCTTCTGCGTAAGCAGGGTGTTTTTAACTACCTGCTGTGTGATGGTCGATCCTCCCTGGGTGATGCTCCCTCTGTTTTTTACATATGCAGCACCCGCACGGAGAAGAGCCTGTGGATCAATTCCATTGTGCTCTTTAAACCGTACATCCTCTACTGCAATATATCCTTCCTGTATCAAGGAACAAATATCCTTAAGCTTCGTGTACTGAAAATCCGCGGCCTTGATCTCTCCAATCTTATTCCCGTTCTTGTCATAGATTTCCGTATTGCGCATACGGCGGAATGTTCCTTCGTTAAGGTTGCTTAAAATCTTATATTCCTCTTCTCTTGACTGTTCGTACAGGTTGTGCAACAGTAACCATCCCATGCCTGCGGTAATCCCGGATACGATAAGGAGAATAACAACAGTCGTAATGATGATTCTTATTGTTTTGTTTACAGCTTTATAAAATTTGCTTACAATCTTGTATGCAGTGTTCCAGATCACTGGTTCTTTCCTCCCCTCTTTGTAATGTCTGTCCGATAGAACTTATGTGTTTTAAAGTTTGCTTTATAATACCGGATTTTGTCTGCCGACAGGTCTTTTTCATCCACATCCTGGATGGGTTTTGTGATTATAAAACTTACAGTATCTGCAGATACCCCGGCTCTTTCCAGAACATCCTTGTCATCAAGCAAACACTTATGGCAGAAATCTGCAAGTACATCGGAGTTTTCATCCGTATCAATCCGGCTTACCCATGTGGGTACGAATATATAATCTTCCTCTTTTGGTTCGGTATTATTTGTCAGCTGGTTAAACACTTCTCTGTAACTGTAGGTGTCTTCTATAAGTATATCTGCATAGGCATCTTCAAAATCTGAAATTGGTATTACCGCAGAAATCTTTTCACCTGCATCTAAACTTAATAAGTTTACAATCGCAGTTCCTTTAGCAGTTCTACCTGCTTCTGGAATTTCATATCCTCTTAATCTATACAATTTTCCTTTATTGCTAAAGAACAATACTGTATCATGAGTAGAAGTTGTGAATATTTGTTTAACGAAATCTTCCTCCCTTGTAGAAATACCACTAATACCTTTTCCGCCTCTTTTTTGGCTTCTATAAGTATCTATTGGCATTCTCTTTATGTAACCAAAGTGAGTTAATGCAACTACCATTTGTTCTTCTTTTATAAGGTCTTCCTCATTAAATTCACCTTCAGCAGCAACAATCTTTGTTAATCTTTCATCACCATATTTTTCTTTAACTTCTGTTAATTCTTCTTTGATGATTTCGAATACAAGTTTCTCGCTACCTAATATTTCTCTTAAATGAGCAATTAACTTCATTAACTCATTGTACTCTTCTTCAATCTTTTCTCTCTGCAATCCAGATAAAGTTTTTAATCTCATATCCAATATTGCTTGAGCTTGAATATCCGAAAGGCCAAATCTTTCCATTAATCTTTCTTTAGCATCATCATATGATGATCTTATTATATTAATTACCTCATCAATATTATCTAATGCTATTTTTAAACCTTCTAATATATGGGCTCTTGCTAATGCTTTATCAAGTTCAAATTGTGTTCTACGTAATATAACACCTTTTCTATGATCTATGTAGTAATCTAAGCATTGTCTTAAAGTCAGTATTCTAGGTTGACCATCAACTAAAGCTAACATTATTACTCCAAATGTATCTTGCATTTGTGTGTTTTTATATAACTGATTTAATACAACTCTTGCATTTGCATCCTTTTTAAGTCCAATATGAATTCTTACAGCATTTTCTCTATCAGACTCATCTCTAAGTTCTGATATTCCTTCAATTCTTTTTTCTTTTACAAGGTTTGCTATATTTTCAATCAATTTAGCCTTATTTACCTGATATGGTAATGATGTTACAATAATCTTTTGTTTTCCATTACTCATTTCTTCAATTTCAGCTTCAGCTCTTACAGTTATCTTTCCTTTTCCTGTTGTATATGCCTGTTTGATTGCTTCTCTTCCAAGAATCATTCCTCCAGTTGGAAAATCTGGTCCTTTAATTATTTGCATTAATTGTTCATCAGTTACATTGTCATCATCAATAATTTTAATAATACCATTTATAACTTCTGTTAAATTATGTGGTGGAATATTTGTTGCCATACCTACAGCAATTCCTGAAGAACCATTTACTAAAAGTGCTGGAATCTTTGCTGGCAATACAGTTGGCTCTTGAAGTCTATCATCAAAGTTAGGCATAAAATCTACTGTATTTTTTTCAATATCAGTCAACATAATTTCTGCAATTTTAGACATTCTTGCTTCTGTATAACGATAAGCAGCTGCTCCATCACCATCGATTGAACCAAAGTTTCCATGTCCATCAATTAATGGGTATCTAAGTGAGAATGTTTGAGCCATTCTAACCATTGCATCATATACAGATGAATCTCCATGTGGATGATATCTACCTAAAACGTCACCGACTGTAGTTGCTGATTTTCTATATGGCTTATCTGATGTTAAACCATCTTCATACATAGTATATAAAATTCTTCTATGAACTGGTTTTAAACCATCTCTTACATCTGGTAAAGCTCTAGATACAATAACACTCATTGCATAATCTATATATGCAGTTTTCATTTCGTCTTCGATGTCTCTCTCTATTATTTTACCATCTCTGTCTTCTAATTCTGTGTCTTTTGAGTCCATATATTTACCTCTTTTCTAAGTTATATCTATGTTTGTATTATACTAAAAGAATACTTTTTTTGCAAGCAAAACAGTCTATTTTATCTAGTTTTTTTTAGTAATTTAAAGCATTTTTGCAAGCTCTAATTCCTCACTCGTCAAGTCGAAATTTTTTCCATTATTTTTTATTAATTTATGTAAGTTTTCTATCACTCTTGCTGTTTTTATTGTATTTTCTATTGGTGCAATTTCTTTCATTTTCCCTCTAATCTTATCATACTCTCTCTGCATTCCATCAAAATCTTTATTGTTAAAATAATCCTTCCAATTATTTGTATATTTATTTAATTTTTCAATCTGATTTACTTGATTTTCAAACTCGCTTTCTATATTCTTTGTTATATTATTTAATATAGCATTTTTTCCCGTTTTGATTGCACTACCTAAGGCATACGGAATCTTTCCACTATTAACTACCTTATTAATAGTAAAATTTAATACATTTGAAATTCCATCTATTATTCCTCCAGATTTAACTGCTGTTTGCATTTGTTGTATATTTTCAAAATTTCCTGTTACAATTCCTAGTGCACTTTTTCCAAAATTAATTGCTGAATCAATTGCTGTTTGAATTCCCTCTTTAAATCCATTTTGTAAAAAACTATCTTTTATTTCTATAACTTGGTCTTCTATTACATCCGGAAGAATATACCTAAGACCTATATTCAATCCAGTATTAACGGCTTTCCCTATATTTGTCTGCAAAAAATTTCTCTGTTTATTTTCAATAGAAACGTCATTTGTTATTTGATTTTCAACTTCTAAATTATTCATAAACTTTCTCCTCTAATTTTTTTATTTTAATAAAAATTATTTAATAAATATTTCATAAAAAAATTTAAATCATATATTTTTATAAAATATAATAATATTTA
>ENA-UEQP01003208-UEQP01003208.1-human-gut-metagenome-genome-assembly--contig:-NODE-3208-length-11000-cov-3.736977_pt1 | contig 11000 bp, 11 predicted proteins | sample MGYA00242951_ERZ507951 | MGnify/ENA primary metagenome ERZ507951 (study PRJEB26167, sample SAMN06115539) | human gut metagenome | host: Homo sapiens | place: China:Shanxi | collected 2015-11-18...
GATTGTTCAATCAACACATCGGAAATACAGGCAAAATTTCCGGAAAATTTCTTTGCCGCTTTCTCTTTCGCCCCGCTCCTTTCTTCGCCAATCGACGCACTCTCCTCTCCCCTCTGGCCGAAAATGCGCCATTTTCTTCAACAGCACAGGCTCCCCCCCAGATCGTGAAGAAATTTTCACCGCCATGGATCTTCTTCCGTCCTCTTTTCGACAACGGCCCGCAACAAAAAAGGGAGCCCGAAGGCTCCCCTTTCATGCGAATCCACGGCAATGCCTAGGCGGCATAGCTTTCCTGCAACACCAGGCGACGGCGGCGGGCTTTCTCCAGCTTTTCCTTTTCCCAGAAGAGCGGGGCCAGACGACGCGTCCAGCGGGAGAAAAAGCGGACGCTCATGCCCACCAGCACGGCCGAGATGATGGTGCCCTCGCGCAGGCCCACGATGGTATGCAGGACGGCCAGGCTGAGCAGCACCGCCGCCAGCACCATGGAGGAATCCACCAGGACCTTGATGTTGCCGAAATTCTTGTGCGTGCGGAAGACGATGGCCACGACCATGCCTTCACCGGGCAGCACGGTGGCGTTGCTGATGATCTCCAGGCTCACGCCCAGACCCAGCACCATGGACCCCACCAGGCACATGAGCATCTGCTGCCAGTAGACATCCGTGACCAGATAGGAGGTGGCCCACATCCAGCCGTCGATGAACAGGCCGAACAGGAAGACGGCTGGGATCTGCATCAGATGCCCCACCGTGAAGTAGCGGCCCAGCAGGACCTTTTGAACCACGAGAAAACAGATATTGGACAGAAAAGTAACGGTCCCCAGGCTCAGGGGAAAGATGGCGCTCAGGGCATACGGCAGGCTGGTGATGGGCGAGGTACCCAGACAGGCATTGGTCACCAGCGCGACCCCCAGGGCACAGACCAGCAGTGCCACGGTGAAGCCCGCATAACGTTTGCACAACACAGATTTGTCAACAGTCACTTTCATTCTGAAAACTCCGACCACGTCCATACACAACGCGGTACTCCGGCGATGAACCAAGGGGGGCGCCGCCTCCGCCTCCATGCCTCTCCTTCCGGCGCCGGTCGGGAAGGCAGGGCAAGGGGACGTTATCGAAACGACGTCCGCCGCGGGCAACGTCCCGCCGCCTTCCAGAAGAGAACAGAAAAGCGACGGCGCCGTTACCGGCGCGGCACAAATTGGAGCCGAGCTCCGGGAAGAACAGAAAAACGTTGCCTTCGCAACCATGCGGATGCGACAAAAAGCAGCGCGGCTGTTCTTCGTGCGCCTCTCAGCGCAGTAAAAGGTTGAGGTGGCGGTAGGCTTTGGCGGTCACCATGCGACCACGGGGGGTACGCTTGAGCAGGCCGCACTGGATGAGGTAGGGCTCGTAGATCTCTTCGATGGTACGCACTTCTTCGGAGCAGGCCACGGCCAGCGTCTTGAGCCCCACGGGTCCGCCGTCGTAGTGGGTGATCATGACTTCCAGCAGGCGCCTGTCCATGCGGTCCAGACCTATCTCGTCGACGTCCATACGCCGCAGGGCTTCGGCAGCCTGTTCGGCGGTGATGACGTCGTGGCCGCCCATCATGGCAAAATCCCGCACGCGACGCAAGAGGCGGTTGGCGATGCGCGGTGTGCCGCGGGAGCGGCGGCCTATCTCCTCCGCACCGTCAGGCGTGACGGCGATGCCGAGGATGTGCGCCGTGCGCAGCACCACCCGGGCCAGTTCGGCAGGGGTGTAGAACTCCAGCTGCGAAAGGATGCCGAAGCGCCCGCGCAAGGGCGCGGAGATCAGGCCCATGCGCGTGGTGGCCCCCACCAGGGTGAACGGCTCCAGGTCGATCTTGACCGTGCGGGCCGCCGGGCCCTGCCCGATGACCAGATCCAGCTTGAAGTCTTCCATGGCCGGATACAGCACTTCCTCCACAGCGATGGGCATGCGGTGGATCTCGTCCACGAAGAGGATGTCGTTGCGGGACAGATTGGTCAGGATGGCGGCCAGATCGCCGCTGCGCTCCAGCACCGGGCCCGAGGTGCAGACCAGGTTGACGCCCAGCTCGGCAGCCATGATCTGGGCCAGGGTCGTCTTGCCCAGACCGGGATTGCCGTAAAAGAGCGTATGGTCCAGCGCACCGCCGCGTTCACGGGCCGCGCCCAGGTACACGCGCAGATTGGCGCGCAGTTCTTCCTGACCGATGAAATCATCCAGACTGCGGGGCCGCACGCTCTCTTCCAGCGCAGCGGTGCTCAGGCCGGGGTCTTCCGTACCGGCCGCGGGTACGGGCGTGTGCTGTTCCGCAGGGGCATCCCAGTCATCATTGCCGAAAAAACGGGCTGCGGGAGAAGGGGAAGATTTCTGTGCCATGATGTCCAGTCGGTCAGGATTTGCCCCCTGCACAGGCCGGGCCTGCGCGGGGAACACTCAAGAAAAAGAAAGCGCCGGTCTACATACGACCGCGCGCCAGCGCCTTGAGCGCCGCCCGCAGAGCGCCGGTGACGTCAAGGTCGGGCTCCTGCAACAGGATGTTTTTGACCACAGGAGCGCATTCGTCCTCAGAATAGCCAAGATTGGACAAACCATCAAGCACGTCCCGGAACACGGAGCCCGGACGGCCGTTGGGCGCCAGCACCGCCGCCTGCGGCACGTCCTCCACCTTGAGCTTGTATTTGAGCTCCAGAAAGACATGCTGGGCCGTCTTCTTGCCGATGCCGCTCACCCGGGTGAGGGCATCCACATCCTCTTCCAGCACGATGCGGCGCAGGTCGTCGGGCCGGTACAGGGAAAGGATGGCCAGCGCCGTACGCGCGCCCACCTTGGAGATGGTCAGCAGCACCTCGAAGACCTGGCGTTCCTCGAAGGTGGCAAAGCCGAACAGCTGCTGGGCATCCTCGCGCACCACCAGGCTGGTGTACAGGGCCACGCTCTCCCCGCGTCCGGGCAGGGATGCCATGGTGTGGGCAGGCAGATCCAGCTCGTAGCCCACGCCACCGCGCGTGACCACGATGCAGGAAGTGCCCCAAGTCTCGGCCAGCAGGCCTTCAAGATAGGCGATCATGGATGCTCCTTGATGTCATCGAAAAAACAGGGGACGAAGGCAGCCCCTTACAGCACCAGCAAAAGGGCCCCGGCCGTGATCAGGATGCCGCCGGCCACGGTCTTGGGATCACAGGGCTCGCCCAGGACGAGTACCCCCAGCAGCATGGCCAGAGGCACGCTGAGCTTGTCCAGCGGCGCGACCTTGGAGACGTCGCCCAGTTGCAGGGCCTTGAAGTAGCACAGCCACGACAGGCCCGTGGCCACGGCGGAAAGGAACAGGAAAAGCCAGGTATGCCCGCCGATCTGGCGCACTTCGCGCCAGGTACCGGCATACAGGCTCATGCCCCAGGTGAGGAGCAGGATGAAGCCCACCCGGATGGCCGTGGCCAGCCCGGAATCCACGTCCCGGACGCCCAGTTTGGAAAAAATGGCTGTCAGGGCCGCGAACACGGCCGCCAGCAAGGCATAGACCTGCCACATGGCACTTTCCTCCCCCTGTCGCCGGGGGTCCCGGCCCTCAGGCCTCCGGGAACGATCTGCGGGTACACGTGACGTGCCCCACTGCCCGGCGACTGCAGCCCAGCCCTTGCGGGCAGGACGCTTTTCCCGCTGGGGAGCAGCCGGCCCGGGGGCCACGCCTGCTGCACGCACCGGCAGGCCACATCACGACCGGGGCCGGGACGCACTCCGCGCCATAAGCGCACGACAGGCATGTCCGCAAAAAGGACTGCCTGTATCATTTTGTATCAATATATAAGGCAAGGTCGCTTTTTCCTGCCGCCTTGCCACACAGGCCACCTTGCCGCGCGGCAGGAACGCCCTGCCCTAACCGCCGATGGAGACCATCTTGCTGCTGGCTACGGCACCGCCCTGCCGGGCCGCCAGCAGATCCGCCCCCACGGGCTTGCTCTTGCAGGCCTGGGCGATGACCCGGGCGATATGCTCGTCCGTGACCTTGGGATGACGCAGCAGGGGCCGCAAGGGATACTCCCTGTCGGCGAACAGACAGGTACGCAGATGCCCGTCGCTGGTCAGGCGCAGACGGTTGCAGGACAGGCAGAAATGGTTGGTCAGGGGCGTGATGAAGCCCATGCGCCCCTTGCCGCCTTCCAGGGCGAACATGCGGGCCGGGCCGCGCTGGCCTTCGTTGGCGTCGCCCAGCGGCACCAGGCGCACATGCTGCTCCACGGCGGCGCGGATGTCGCCGGCGGGCCAGAAATTCTCGGGGCTCCACAGGGTATCGCTGCCCATGGGCATGAATTCGATGAAGCGCACGTCCACGGGCAGGGTCATGGCCGCATGGACGAAGTCGGCCATCTGGCTGTCATTGATGCCGCGCAGGCCCACGGCGTTGATCTTGACCCGGATGCCCGCGGCCAGCATGGCGTCCAGGGCCCGCAGCACTTCCGGCAGCATGTCGCGCCCGGTCACGCGGGCAAAGGTCTCGCGGTCGAAGCTGTCCAGCGACAGGTTCACGGCGCTGATGCGGATACGCTGCAGCAGGGGGATGTGCTCCTCCAGCAGGGTGCCGTTGGTGGTGATGCGGATGTCCAGATCATCGAAGCGCTGCCGCAAACGCAGGAGGAAGTCGTCGCAGCCCTTGCGCGCAAAGGGTTCCCCGCCGGTCAGGCGCACCTTGCCCACGCCCATGCCGCGCACGATCTGCACCAGACGGATCATCTCCTCGTAGCGCAGCACCTTCTCGTGCGGGATGCACTGGTGCCGGGCATTGCTGTGGCAATACAGACAGCGCAGGTTGCAGCGGTCCGTCAGTGACAGGCGCAGGTAACGTACCGTGCGGCCGTGGTCGTCGTGCAGGGCATGGATGCTCATCGTCCCTCCGGGGCCTCCTGTTGCCAAGAAGCAAAAATGGTTTTACACATGCAGCCATGAAGACACTCTTACGCAATCAGCGTGTCCGGCGTCTGCCGGCCGTCATCGCCCTGTGTGCCTCTCTGGCCCTGCCGCTGCCCGCGCTGGCCTGGGACGGCTTTGATGCGGATTCCGCCGACCTGGTGGAGATCATCCCCGATGCCCTGCCCAACAAGGGCGACACCGTGGACGTGCGCAACTACAGCAATGACGAGACGACCACCTGCCTGGTGGTCTCCGTCACCCGCAACAGCCGCACCGTGGAGATCGTGGTCCGCACGCCCGACGGCGAAGCGCACACCCTGGTGATGGAAGGCCGCTAGCCGTCGCGGACGGACGCGCCGGAACCCCGTGGCCCCGGCGCGACCGGGTCATGCCTATTCGTCGGCGCCCTGCTCGTAGCCGGGCAGCACCACGCTGGCAGCCTCGCTCTTGCCCTGTCCCTTGGGGCAGTTGGACTGCAGATGGCAGATCTCGCAGCCGCCCTTGAAGGGATAGTGGGTCACCAGAGCAAAGCGGCGGTTCAGGGTGGGGGCATCTTCACGATATTCCAGGCCCAGGCCGGACAGGGCCTCACGCAGGGCCTCGGTGGGACGCGGCGCGGGCGCACAGCCGGCATCCTCCACCTGGGGCAGCACTTCCTGCACGGCGGCCATGCACATATACTGGGCCAGGTTGTTGTCCTGCCAGCCGTCCGAAGGGGATTTTTCCCAGGCGGCGTCCACCTGCTGCTCCACGCTCTCGGGCAGCCAGACGGCCAGATAGGAAATCTTGGCCGTCTTGATCTCGCAGACCTTGAGTTGCGGCATCCACTCTTCCCACAGCTTGCACAGCCGTTCCAGCGTCGCACCGCCCAGGCGCGATTCCTGGCTCAGGGTCATGAAGCCTTCCATATCGAAATAGGGACGGATCTCGTGTTCCGTAACGGTAATCTCGCTCACAGTCTCTCCTTGCGGGCATCAGGATGAGCCCTTCTTTACCGTGCTATTGTAACCAAGGAAAGGCGACCGTCAAGCCTGCACATCCTTTCACATGCGCCGGGCCGGCCGGGCTTTACTATTGCGGCCGTCTTCTTTACCATCCCCCATATTTTTTCAAGGAGCCTGCATGAGCAACCAACCCGAGCTTCCCAAGAAGATCCGCTACAAGTACGTCATGGACGACAGCGTGCGCATGAGCACGGCCCACGGCGTTTGGGGCGGCATCAATCCCCAGGGAGAGATCGAACTCAATTTCTATGAGGAAAGCGACTCCCTGCCCCAGTGGTCCGAATGCCTGGTGGCCCCGGACGGCTCGCTGGGCCCCGAGATGATGGACGAGGAGAACCTGGAAGTGCGCGAGGTGGTGCGCCGCATCAATACCCGCGTGCTGCTCAACTACAACACGGCCCGCGCCGTGCTGGAATGGCTGGAAGACCGCGTCGCCGCCCTGGAGATGGACGAAAGCGGCATGGCCGTCTACCCCCGCAACATCACCGGCCCCGAACAGTAGAAGACATGATCGACAACAGCTTTCACATCATCACCTTCGGCTGCCAGATGAACGTGCACGACTCGCAATGGCTGGCCCGCGCCCTCGAAGCGCGCGGCTTTTGCGAGGCGCCCCTGGAAGAGGCCCGCGTGGTGGTGGTCAACACCTGTTCCGTGCGCGAAAAGCCCGAACAGAAAGTCATGAGCACCCTGGGCCGCATCCGCCAGGTCACCGGCAACTCGCCGCGTGTGCTGGTGGCCGTCACCGGCTGCGTGGCCCAGCAGTTGGGCGAAAAACTCTTCAGCCGCCAGGTGCGCCTGGTGGCGGGCAGCGACGGCATCAGCGGCGCGCCCCAGGCCATCGAACCTGCTGGACGAGCCCGCCCTGCGTCTTTCCTTGCTGGACTTCACCAGCCATTATGTAGAGCGCGAACCCGGCGCCGATACGCCGTCCGCGCCCGTGGGCTTCGTGAACATCATGCAGGGTTGCGACAATTTCTGCGCCTACTGCATCGTGCCCTATACCCGCGGCCGCCAGAAGTCCCGCCTGACCCCGGCCATCCTCGACGAATGCCGCCACCTGCTGGACCGCGGCGCGCGAGAGATCACCCTGCTGGGGCAGAACGTCAACGCCTTCGGCCGCGATACGCACGGCGACGGCGTCAGCTTTGCCACGCTGCTGGAAAAAGTGGCCGCCCTGCCCGGCCTGAAGCGGCTGCGCTACGTGACGCCCCATCCCAAGGACATGGGCCCGGAAGACGTGAGGGCCTTCGCCGACATCCCGCAGCTCTGCCCGCGCCTGCACCTGCCCCTCCAGGCCGGTTCCGACGCCGTGCTCAAGCGCATGGGCCGCAAGTACGACAGCGCCCGCTATCTGGAGCTGGTGGCCAGCCTGCGTGATGCCCGCCCGGACATCGCCCTGTCCACGGACCTCATCGTGGGCTTCCCCGGCGAGACCGAGGAAGACTTTGCCGCCACCCTGGAGCTGATGCGCGCCAGCGACTTCATGTCCAGCTTTTCCTTCTGCTATTCGGACCGCCCCGGCACCCGCGCCAGCCGCTTCCTGGACAAGATCGCCCCCGACGTGCAGCAGGATCGCCTGCTGCGCCTGCAGGCCCTGCAGGAGGAGCTTTCCCAGCGCTGGCTCGACGCCCGCGTGGGCCAGGAGTGCGAAGTGCTGCTGGAGAACGCCAGCCGCCGCGAGGCCACCGCTGACGACAGCCTGCAAAGCTGGCAGGGCCGCGACATCTACGGTGCCCTGGTGCATGTGCCCCTGCCCGCCGGCGACCATACCGGCCGCCTGGTCAACGCCCGCATCGTGGAAGCCAAAAAGCACAGCCTGGTGGCAGAAGCCACGGGACAGCCATGGTAGAGATGCACGTGGAGGGCCTGAGCCTCGATCCGCAGACACGAAAACCCATCGTCATCCTGCGGCAGAACGACGGCAAGGGCCTGCTCCCGCTCTGGATCGGCGCCATGGAGGCCATGACCATCTCGCTGGTGCTCAACGGCGAGGAACTGCCCCGCCCCCTGGCGCACGATCTGCTGCTCATGGTGGCCAAGGCCCTCAACGGCACGCTCACCGGCGTGGACATCGTGGACTACAGGGACGACATCTACTACGCCGTCCTCTCGCTGCGCGGTCCCGCGGGCCTCATCAGCGTGGACTGCCGCCCCTCGGACGGCATCGCCCTGGCCCTGCGCGCCTCGGTGCCCATCCGCGTCAAGACCGAAGTCTTTGAAAAGGCCGCCCGCGAGCAGGAACCCGGCAGCATCCATCCCGCCACCCGGCATCACGCCCGTTCCGATGCAGCCACCGACATGGCCCGCACCGCCGACGCCCGCAAGGAGGCCGACACTCTGGCCGCCCTGCTGGCCAAAGGCGCCGTGCCCGAAGACCTGGGCGAGGCCGCCGGGCCGGAGCGGCTGCGCGACCTGTTGCGGGCCCTGGAGCCCGTATCGCGGAACAAGATGTAAAAAGCCTCTTTCCGGGGAGGTCTCTGTTGCGAGGCATGCAAAGATCCCAACGCATCAAGACAGCAACCGGCCATCATTTGCCTTGGAATGCAAAAACAGCCCGAACCGTCTCGGTTTCGGGCTGTTTTTTAGACATGTTCAGGAAATGTCTGCGCTCCCCGTCATCAGGCCTGCTGCAATTTGGCGTGGGCCATGGACATGAAGAGCTTGATGCGGTTGAGCTGGTTGGCCTCGCTGCTGCCGGGGTCATAGTCCACGGCCATGAGGTTGGCCGCGGGACGCAGGCGCTTGAGTTCCTTCATGACGCCCTTGCCGGTGATATGGTTGGGCAGGCAGCCGAAAGGTTGCAGGCAGAGCACGTTGGTGGCGCCGTTGTCGATGAGTTCCAGCATCTCGGCGGTCAGCAGCCAGCCCTCACCGGCCTGGTTGCCGCGCGAGATGATGCCCTTGACGCTGTGCGACAGGTGCCGGATGCGGGACACGGGCATGAAGATGCTGCCTTCCAGAGCCTTGCGCATGGAGGTGCGCAGCATCTCCACCCGCATGATGAACAGCCAGCTGCCCAGCGCGGGCAGGATGCGCCCGCCCAGCCGCTGCCAGCGGTACATGGGATCCATGAAGCAGTAGAGGAAAAAGTCCATGATGTCGGTGAGCACGGGCTCGCCGCCCTCTTCCATGATGTGCCGGGCCACATGGTTGTTGGCATCGGGGTGGTACTTGAGCAGGATCTCGCCCACGATGCCCACCTTGGGCCGGACCACGCCGTCACGCGGGATCTTCGTGAAGTCCTCCACGATGCGGCGCATGTCCTTGCGGAAGGCGCGGGTATCGCCCTTGCCCACCACCTCACGGGCACGCTGCGTCCAGCGTTCCAGCAGCGCGTCGGTATCGCCCTTGTGCAGCTCGTTGGCCCGGCAGGACATGGAGACACGCTGCAGCATGTCGCCGTACAGGCAGCTCAGGATCATGCGGTGCAGCATGCTGCCCGACATCTTGAAGCCCGGCTGCTTGTTGAGGGAACCGCTGCTCAACGTCAGGATGGGCACCTGCGGGAAGCCCGCTTCCTGCAGGGCCTTGCGCAGCAGGGCCGGATAATTGCTGGCGCGGCAGGGGCCGCAGGTCTGGGCCAGCATCAGGGCCGTGCGCTGCGGGTCGCACTGGCCGTTGAACAGGGCGTCCAGCATCTGGCCGATGACCACGATGGCCGGATAGCAGGCATCGTTATGGACGTAGTTCAGGCCCAGCTCGATGGCCCGGCGGCTGACCACGGGCAACACCTGCAAGCGGTAGCCCGCGCTGTTGACCGCCGCCTCCATGATGGAGAAATGCAGCGGCGCCATCTGCGGGGCCACGATGGTGTGGGTCTCGCGCATGTCCTCGGTGAAGTACGGGCTTTCCGGACGCGGGGACTGCCGGAACTCCGGCGCCCTGCTCTCGCGGCGTTCCCGCACAGCGGCCAGCAGCGAACGGATGCGGATGCGGGCCGCTCCCAAAGAGGCGCCTTCGTCTATCTTGATGAGCGTATGCAGACGGCCATGGTGGGTCAGCAGTTCCGCCACCTGGTCGCTGGTCACGGCATCAAGGCCGCAGCCGAAGGATGTGAGCTGCACCAGCTCCAGCAGGGGACGCTCGCAGACCAGGGCCGCGGCCCGGTACAGGCGGGAGTGATAGCTCCACTGGTCCACCACGCGCAACGGATCGCGCAGCACGCCCAGATGGGCCACGCTGTCCTCGCTGAGTACGGCCGCGCCCAGCGAGGCGATGTAATCCGGCAGGCCGTGATGCACGGCCGGGTCCGCATGGTAGGGACGGCCGCACAGCACGATGCCCAGCCCCTGTTCACGCTCCACCTGGGCCAGGATGCGTTCGCCCTCGGCCCGCAGTTCGGCCCGGTAGGCCTCCTGCTCGGCACGGGCCGCGTGGGCCGCCTCCCACAGTTCCAGCTTGGGCAGGCCCAGCACTTCGTGCAGGCGGTCCACCAGGGTGTCCAGATGCTCCAGCGAGACGAAGGGCGTGTACAGATGCGCGCCCAGCTCGCGCACCTCGTCGGTGTTCAGGCGGATGACCTCGGGATAGCCGGAGACCACGGGGCAGTTGTAGCCCCGCACCGAGGTATCCTGTCCTTCACGCGGCAGGCAGGGGAAAAAGATCTCCCGCACGCCCTGGCGCAGCAGGGCCGTCACATGGCCGTGGGCCAGCTTGGCGGGGTAACAGACCGTCTGGGACGGCATGGACGAAAGGCCCAGGTCGTACAGCTCCTTGCCCGATGCCGGGGAAAGCTCCACCCTGTAGCCCAGACGGGTGAAAAAGGTGAACCAGAAGGGATAATGCTCGTAGATGTTGAGCACACGGGGAATGCCCATGCGGCCGCGGGGGGCCTGCTCCGGTTCCAGCGGTTGGTAGCGGAACAGGCGCTGGGCCTTCCATGCGTAGATATTGGGCATGACCGGGACATCGCCCTGCGAATGCCCCATGCCGCCGCGTTCGCAGCGGTTGCCGGACACGAAGCGGTGCCCGTTGGAGAAGCGGTGCACCTTGAGCAGGCAATGGTTGCCGCAGCCACGGCAGCGCACGGACTTGGTCGTGATCTCCCGCGAGCGCAGCCCGGCGGAACTCAGGGGCGTGCGCTCCTCCTGCC
>ENA-UEQP01003213-UEQP01003213.1-human-gut-metagenome-genome-assembly--contig:-NODE-3213-length-10984-cov-4.518658_pt1 | contig 10984 bp, 9 predicted proteins | sample MGYA00242951_ERZ507951 | MGnify/ENA primary metagenome ERZ507951 (study PRJEB26167, sample SAMN06115539) | human gut metagenome | host: Homo sapiens | place: China:Shanxi | collected 2015-11-18...
AAGCCTATGGCCTGCCCATAGACCCAGTCCATGAGCTGATCCAGGACTGTCGCGGCGACAAAATCCCAAATAAATATCTTCGTTCACCTCCAGAGACGCAACAAGGCCGCCGCCCTTTCGGGCGACGGCCTTGTCGCGATAATTGGTATTATGATTTGTGGGAAAAGTTCTCGTATAGGGGGATGCCATCCCGCTTGATTTTACGCTCCATTGTCACGCCTTGTGCGCGGCGGAAGAATGTATCGGCACGGTATACGAGTATATCCAAAGACATGGTTTGCAGCGGCAGGAGCGCACGGCGGATCGCCTTGACCGCATCCACCGGACGCATGGAATTTTCCGGGATAATGACGCACAAATCGTAGTCACTATCATCGGTTGGCGTACCATAAGCACGGGAGCCAAAGAGATAAATCGCCTCGGCTTTGACTGTCTCCGTGATAACCCGGCACACCGGCTCCAATTCTTTTTGCAAGGATTCCGTCTTTGCTAAATACTCGTTTTCTGTCGACATATTCATCATCCCAAAACAGTGATCACTTCAAAAGACGGGGATAGTCTGTCGTGCCATTGACGATCGCATAAATGTAAACGGTGTCGCCAATCACTTTGTAGACCGCCACATAGGTTTTTGTCAAAACCAGTTTTCGGTATCCGTTTGCGGCAAGGATCGGGTCCGGATGCGTTTGCTCCATCAGCGGGAAATCCCGCAGACGGTTTATGGTCGTTTTCATCGTGCTGTAGATTTTTCGCGCGTAGGGAGTTCCTGCCTCCGTAATGTGATACTTTACGATCTCCTCGAAGTCGTGTTGAGCAGGTGGAAGATAGACCAGTTTACTTTTCGTAGGCACGGAACAGCTCCTCCATTCTTTCGTCAAGCTCCTCCGGCGTGCAGACAGGCTCTCCGCTCAGTCTGCTGAGTTCCGCAGCATAAATTTTGTCGCGGTGTCGGAACATTTTTTCCCGCTCCTCGTATGCTGCCATGCTCATATAAACACCGTCATCTTCACCCTTGTTCGTGATGAAGATCGGTTCACCGGATGCCTTTGCCAGCTCAGAGATCTGCGTGTACTCATTCCGCAGAGCAGAGGATGGTCTGATTTGCATAGAAAGCCCTCCTTATCAATTTCTTGATAGTATTATATCAAGATAACACTTTTTATGCAAGCCTATCTTTGTGAGGTGTAAAAGGTGACTTTATAGGCCTACAGCATTCGCCGGCAAAGCAACCATTGTGTCTTATTCGTTGCCTCTGGCAGGAGAGTCTGGATTCGATTTTTGAATTCTTTCTTCACGTATTAGATCCCGATGATATTCCAGATGTATTTCGGCGCAACCAGGCTGAAAATCAGGCAGGCAAAGAGGATGGCGGGGCCGGTCCACTCAAACTGTCCTCTCTGGCGATAATCAAAGTACGCGCCGCCAAGTTTCACAAAGAATGCGATGGCGAGGATCATATCCAATGCAGGGAACACCACCTTCTCCACCACGCTCTTGATCTGCTTGGCCGCCTCCGTCCATGTCTGCTCCACCGCTCCCGCCACATCCCCGCCTGCGGCGAGCGCCGAGGTGCAGCAGAGGGTGGTCAGAAGCAGAAGCGTCAATGTCAGAATAATCATTTTTCTGTATTTCAAGAAATCTCAACCTCCTTAAAATGGGGATGCCGCCCCTTGCGGAGCGGCATCCGTTGTTAGTCCTTAATAACCGGTGCGAGGCAGGGGCTTGCTGGGGGCATAGACGCGGGTGACCCAGCGGGAGGTCGCCATGATCCACTGCCCGTTGTAGACGCCGCCCGCGTCCGACGTGTTGACGAACTGCGTACCGCCGGTGAGCTTGGCAAGTGCCTTGCAGTCCACGCGAGGGGCCTCCACCTGCCGGAAGTTTGAAGGTACAATACCGAACGCAGCCATAAACTCCGTCACATACTCGTTGGCGGCAAGTCCCAGCGCCGCGGGGGAAGCATCCAGCACATAGTTTTTGGATGTGCTCAGGTTATCCGCCAGCGTGCGCCAGGTATCGCCGCTGAGATTGGTTTTGTACACGATCTTATAATTTCCAGGGGTATTCCATGTGCCGGTGTAGATGGTCTGAAGCCGAACCGCCTTGACGGGCAGGGTATCGCGCCAATAAAAAGATTCAAGCGCCGTGGTAGAGTTGTTGGCGATGCCGGTGAAATTGTAGCGGACGAGCTGCCCCGGCATGACCTCCACATAGCCGGTTTTCTTGATGGAAACGTTGGTAGACAGGCTCTTGTTGGTCATGCTTGCCTTGACGATCTGACCGGCATATTCAATTTCTACCTCAATGGGTGTCTTATCCAGCCCGTAAAACTCCGCCGCCTTGGATTCCACGATCTTGTACCGCGCCAGCGGCAGGGGTCTGCTCACCGCCAAGCCGTTTTTATCCGTCTTGATCGTATCCACCAGACGGTTGGTACGGGCGTTGTAGATCTCAAAGACGGTGTTGGGGATGGGCGTCCCGGCAGGCCAGCCGTTCATAGAGTTGTAGTCCGCGCTGACCTTCGTCACTTGGATCTGCCCGGTAACAGGGGTATTCTGCCACTCGATTTCCGTGGTTTCGCCAGACTTTACATACACGGTCTTTTTCTGCGTGTCGGGGATGTAGCCCTCATTCTCCAGTTCCCGCAGATAGTAGCGGCCATCTTCCAGTCCCTCAAACCGGACATAGCCCCGGTCATCGCTGGCTTCCTGCGCGATGGGGGTGTTGCCGCTGTCATAGAGAATAAAGGACACGCCGGGGATGCCCTCGCCGGTGACGGCGTTGACCTTGTGGATCAGAATACCGGAGATGGCTTTGTTTGTCACCGTTTTGGTCGTGGTCTTGCCATCCTCCACGGTAAAATAAATGGGGGTATCGTCAAGCTGGAAACCCTTGCCCGCCTTGGTTTCCACGGCGTAGTAGCTGCCGCTTGCCAGCGGCACATACACGCGCCCATCCGTCCCGGTGGTGACGGTGGTCACCAGCCCGCCATCGCTGACGCGGCGGATCTCGAAGGTGGTGTTGGGGATGCGCTGGGTTTTGTCCGCCGCATTGACCTTGATGAGCTCCACGCCGCCAATGGGGGCGTTATAAAAGTACAGAGACTGCGTATCGTCGGGGTTGACTACAACGGTTTGGGTGCGGGTATTTTCGTCGATGGTGTAACCGTCGATGGATTTTTCCTCCGTTACCACCAGTGTGCCGGTGACGCCCTTGAGAATGATCTGCCCGTTTTTATCGGTATAGTACAGACCGTTGGAGCTGATTTTCCCGTTTTCGTCGGGGATAAACTTGCCATTCGCCATAGTAATTTTGAAGGTCACACCCTCCAGCGGTTTCTTCGTCACAGCGTCCAGCTTGTTGATAATAAGCGCGCCCTGACGCTTGTTCCAGAAGGTCAGATTTTGCACCGTCCCTGCCTTGATGAGAATGTCCTGGGGTGTGCCGTCCAACACGAATCCATCCACAGATTTGATCTCACGGGCAACTACGGTAGTGCCGGGTTCCAGACCGTTCAAAACGATCTCACCCGCCTTGTCTGTGTAGTACACGCCGTCATCGGGGCCAACGGCAGCGCCGCTGCCATCTACTACCTTGAAGGCAACGCCAGAAAGCGGCTCGTTCTCCGTTCCTTCGATATATTTGTGGATCACCAACGTGGTAGAAGGTTCGTTGTCAAAGGTCAGGCTGTTGGGTACACCGCTCCTGACCACAATGGTTTTTGGCGTCTCATCCTTGATATAGCCGATGGGCGCTTTATCCTCAGACACAATAATGGTGGCATTGGGATTCAGGGCAGTAATGGTCACAGTACCGTCAGAGCCGGTGACGAACCGTCCGTTGTCTGTTCCAATGGGCTTGCCCTCACTGTCCTTCACAATGAACTCCGCCTTTGCCAGAGGTTTCTTTGTCAGCGCGTCCCGCTTCAGAATGGTCAGGTTGCAAAGGGGCTTATCGTAGAACGTCAGAGGGGCGTTTTCACCGGCCTGCACCGTAATGGTCTGGGGTGTACCGTCCAATGCGTACCCCTCCGGGGGACGAATTTCCTTTGCCACGATGGTCGTACCGGCAGGCTGCTTAGGAAGTTGGATAGCACCGGACTTGTCCGTGGTGAACTCACCGTTGGCGGTGCCGATGAATGTACCCTTATCGTCGGTGACAAGGAAGGTCGCGCCTGCCAACGGCGTTTTGCTGGCATCATCCGCCAGCTTCTTGATGAGGACGGAGCCGTAAGGCTGGTTGCCGAACCGGAGCGTCACCACATCCTGATCCTTACCGCTCAGCAGCACGGTCTGGGGCGGCGTGTCGATGGAATAAAACGGACTGGCTTTGGTTTCTTCCACGATATAGGTGCCCGCTTTCAGGCGGGTGAGGATGATGGAGCCATTTTCCGAAGTGGTGTAGGTGCCAATGACGGTGCCGCCGGTGCCGGAAGTGCCGCCCAGATAGCGGATCTGGAACTCCGCTCCCTGTAAGGCCGCGCCGGTTTTTTCATCATACTTGAATATCACCAGCGCACTGAGAGGGCGGTTTTCCCAGATTTTGACCGCGTTTTCGTTGCCAGCCAGATAGAACTCCTGGGTCGGTTCGTCAGCGGGGGCGAATCCGGATGCCGGGGCCTCCTCAGTCACTTTGTACCAGCCGCTCTTGAGGGCATCGCCCGTGAAGATGATCTCGCCATGGTCATCCGTGTAAAAGCTGCCGAGGTCATTCATGGCGCCGGTGCTTGTGTTGTCCGATGCCCACCAGATGTGGAACTTGGTGTTGGGGATGGGGGCTTTGGTAACTTCGCACCGCTTGATGATTTTCAAAGAAGGCTTCATGGCGTTGAAGAACGTCACCGTGCGGGTCTCGCCGGGGCCGAGGGCAATCGTCTGGGGAATGTCGCAGAGGATCACATCGGAGGGAACATTGATTTCCGTGACCTTGTAGCTGCCCACAGGGATATTCGCCAAGAAAATACGTCCTGCGCCGTCCGTGGTTGCGGTGGTGGAGTAGCTGCCGTCGATCTGCTCAATTTTGTAGGTCACATGGGCAATGGGTTCCCCGGTGGCAATGTTTTTCTTCAGGATCTCCAAACCGGGTTTTACATAGTTGGTGAAGGCTGCCTCCACAGTACCGGCACCGGCCAGCAGGGCGATGTCCTGATGAGTGCCGGTCTTGATATACGGCTCCTCCACGGATTGTTCGGTAACGCGGTACACACCGGGCTGGAGATTGGGCAGTGTCTTTTCGCCGTCCACGGTGACGATGGTGGAGTAGCTGCCGGTCAGAGACTCCACCAGAAAGGTCGCCTTGACCTTGGCGAAGGTCTGTGCGTCTGCCTTGGTAATTTTCAGGCTGGGCAGAGGACTGTTGCTGGCGGAAACAGTGTACTGCTTGTCGCCGTCGGTCACGTCCACATAGACGCTGTGGGGGGTGGGGTCCAGGGCATACCCCTCCGGAGCTTCCACCTCCACGAATGTCCACAAGCCCTTGGTGACATCCTTTACCTCAATGATGCCGCCATTGCGAGTTACATCGCTGCCGACGATCTGACCGTCGCGGTAGATGTTGAACACAGCGCCATCCAAACCATGGGTAGTCCCGGCAATCACCTTCTTGAACGTGATGTCGCCATCACCGGCAACGGGAGAAGGCGGATTGTCACCGCCTTCCGGCTTATCATCCGTCACAACCTTACGGGCTGCGTGATAGGCAAAGAAGCTCTGGCGGCCAGCGGTTCCGGAAGTGGCAAGAACGGCCCACTTGCCAGACATGTCCTCCACGATGGATGCCTGCTTGCCCTGCGCGGTATATTCCTCGATCTGTTTCTGAAGTTCCGCATCCTCCTTAGCTTTCTGCGCCAGCATCCAGTTGTAATAGCCAACATAGGTTTCATAGGTATCGGCGTTGGCAAAGCCACCGGCATCAATGTCGCCGGATGTATCGCCGCCCGCGGATTTGTCGCTTTGGTTGTCCCAGATGTAGGTCTGCAAGGCCATAAACAAGCTGCCGGGGATGTCGCCGGTATAATCAGCGATATAGGACATCATCCACTTTACATTCTCTTTGACAGCGGCGTCCATCTCGCCCAGTCCGGTCTTGGCAACAGCTTTTTCCCACAGGGCATCTGCGTCCGCGCCAGTGGCGCTTTGGTAGGTGTAGCTGTTCAAAAAACTGGCTGTCCCGTACCGATAGGAATAGCCGAGATCCATGCAATAGAGCTGCCTTCCGGCAGCCATAGGCGGGCGGTAGGAATAAGGCTGACCGGTGGAGGTCAGCCGGGTAGACCAGAGATTGGGGTCAGTAGTTGCTTTGATGCCCGTTCCGCTGCCGGAAGCTGCCAATGCGGAGGTGGGCAGCAGTGTCAGCAAGGTCAAAAGAGCCAACATCGCTGACAAGATCCGTGTTTTCCATGTTTTCATACACTGATTTCCTTTCACATTTTCATAATAGAAAAGCAGGCCGTATAACACGACCTGCTCTTTCAGAAAAGGGATATTTACTTGTTCATAATAGGTATATCTACCTGTGAGATCACACATCCATCATAGAGAAAGAGCTGAACGCAGTACCAGCTTTCCTCTCCAGCAGCATTGATGCCCTTGGCAATGCCCACACCGATAGCGTTCAGGCGTTCATTGCGTATATTCCGCAGATGTGTCTCGGAATTGGCCCAGCCATCGACTGTCGCTTCCGCGAGGCTCACATCATGTTGGGAAAGGTAACGTGTGGCGATCCGATGGATGTTTTCCGCCATGTACGGGCAGTCCGTGACCGTATTGAAGTTCCGACCATCCGGTCTGGTGTGGGAATAGACCGTGTTGGCGGCCATTTCGTTGGCCCGCACCTGCGCCGCCTGCATGAGCTTGTCGCTGGTGGTCAGGGCTGCAATGCCGTTTTCCTTGCGGAGTGCGTTGGTGCGTTCCACGATGTCCTGTTTCATGGCATCCACATCGGCTGGGGCTGTGGATTCTGGCTGCGGTACCGGCTTGTCCGGTTCTGCCTTTGCAGGCGCTTCCCCGGTGTAGGGCTTGCCGCTTTCCACCTGCACACAGCCGTTGGCGCTGTCCCAATAGACCTCGAATCCCACTGCCTCGCCCATGTCACGGAGCTTGACGTAGTTGTTGCCTTTGATACGATAGGCTTCCATCTGTACTTCCCGTCCATCGACATAGATGCGATGGGTGCTGCGTTCCGCCATAATGCCAGCGGCATAGGCGGTGGTGCCGCTAAACAGGGCAACGCCAACCAGCAATCCGGTGACAAAGGATGTGTATGGTTTTTTCATGGCATTTCCTCCAGACATAAGAATGATTGGCATTTCTGCCTACCGTTATTATGTCATAATCTCACACAACTCGCAAAAAATCATCCAACGGCCACGAAATACATCGTCGAATTGTGTCTCAAATTGAGCCGCATTTTGACTGCCGCTATTCAGTTTTTAGCGCTCCACAGCGCAGACCATCCAGCGATATACCGACTGATCTCTGACGCAGGTATAAAGGGTCAGGCGGTTGTCACTACTGGCCGTTGTGCCGCTGGTGTCCATCTCCAGCACCTTAGACACACTGGTAACGGTGTAGCTTCGTGTCCCCAGCTTCGTCGTGTAGGTGATGGTATCGCCTACGGTCAGCGTGTGGATCTGTCCAAAGTGATTGTTGACGCCGCGGTTGTGCCCAGCGATACACACATTCCCATTCCAAATGCTGGAGTCGCTGAAATGACCCGCTCCTTTTTTCAGTGCGTTGCTATCCGTCCCCTCATAGACCTTGACGGTTAGACCGATGGCCGGGATTTTCAGCGTTCCCAAACTGCCGTTGCTGTAATAAAGGTCAGAGGAAACCGGAGTGTACGCCGTGCTGTTCCAGCTGCCGCCGCTATCCACTGTGGGATAGGGCACACCGCCAACAGATCCGACGGAACTGACCAGCCCGCCGCTGTGGGCGCCGGGGGTCAGGTTAGGCGTCAGGGGCTCACCCGTATCGGGCAGGTAACTGGTGGGACTGCCAAAGGCGGGCGGGATCAGTGCCGTGTTCTTGCTGCGGTCAACATTGTCCGCGCCGTACTCTGTGACCGTTTCCACGCTGGTCGGCCTGCCAAAGAGATAGTCCTCCGGGGCGTCCACCGTGTAATCCAGCGCATAGGCGGGCACCGCAGCCAGCACGGCGGTCAATGCCGCCGTCAGGCACAAGGTTTTCCATTTCATTTCGTGTACTCCTCCCATTTCTTTTCGTTCTTTCGCTTTTTCAGCCAATTACGGCCCAGCACAACGAGGCCAGCCACACCGGCACCAGCGGGCAGAATCAGCAGATAGCGCCAGTCGAAAGCACTGCGTTCCGGCTGGATAGGCGTCCCACTGAAAATTGCGGTGTAAATGGTATCGTCCATCGTGGTACGGACTACCCCACCGGAATAATCCGCCGTGACAATATAGCCAGTAGCATACTTGTTGGATACCTTTCCTGTGTAGGTAGCCGAGGCATGATAAAAACCGTCCGACTCCTGCCACTGCACATCTGCCAATTCCATCGTGCGGCCATTGTCCGTAATGCTCTTGGGGACAAAGGATATATCCGCATCAGACAGGTTTGGGTAGGTTCGGGTTGCCGTTACAGTCTTGGTGGAAGTGTTATAGCCCGCAGCTTCTACCTTGATGCTGGAGGTGTCCAGCACCAAAGTCCCGGTGTAACAGTCCTCCGTGGTAACGGTGCGCTCCGCAGCCAGCTGGGGCATGATCTTCTCCATGTCCTTTGTGTCCATGTTCAGCGTGTAGGTTTCGGCATAGTCCTTCTCATCGCTCTTGGAGTTCTCCTGCCGGGTCACATCCAACAGCGTGTAGTGCCAGCCCTCCCGGTCAAAATCGCCGACGGGGATGCTGGCCGGATCATCTGTGGGAGACAGGCAATAGGTGCGCTCCAACCGCATTTCCTCTCCGCTGGCGTACTCGTTGACCTCTGTGGGATAGAGCGTCGGCGTCAGGAGCCGTGCATCCGCTGCTAAGGCTGGGCAGGTCAAAAGGCAGGAGAGCAACGCGGTGATGCACAACGATACTGTGCGTTTCATAGTGGTTCCTCCATATTTATATAATGTAGAAATGTGTCTCGAATTGAGACATATTATTTCAGGCTCACGCTACCGTACCCGGTGGCGTGAGTCTGATTTTATTATGGATGAATTGTCGAAATGCGTCTCAAACGGAGACGCATTTTGCAAGGATATTTCCCCTGTTGATATTCTTGTTGATGGATTTTATTGCAACTGCTTTTGCGGTATGGTACGATGAATCCAGACAGGCAACATGAACACGGCTTCTATATGTACTGGAGGAGGTGTAAACGGCCAATGGCATACGATAAAGAAAAACGATATAGCATAGAAACCATCAGCATTTATTATAAGAACGCCAATGATATGGTGATAATAGGATGCTTCAACGATCCGCATGGACCAAGAAGAGAATGTGGTCAGCCCTATGTAATTAGGGAATCTGTATCTCCCGAAAAACTTGGCTCCATTCTCAGTAATCTCTATGATAAGTGCTTGCAATTCTCGAAAGACGATTTATCCAAGCAGCCACCTCCGTTTACACAGGCTACAGGCATAAAAAGTTGGACTAAATTCGCCAAAGGACGGAAAGTAATCAATATTGAGTGGAATCATAATGGAAACGTACTCCTCGAACGATGGAAGTGGTATCCAGATGGCGGGTTTGGGCCTGATGAATTGAGTAAGCATATAGAAATGGTTGCGGCAGGTAACTTTACAACTGAGATGGGAAATGCTGTTTTTTCTTTAATTGCTCAATCATAGGAAAATCGTAATTTCAGGGGGGTATAAAGCGTATGGCTCACTTGAAACCCAAGCGGTTACTTCTTATCGGCCTAATTGTTATCATCTTTTGTGTGCTTGCGGCGATGACACCTTTGGGAGCGCGGACCGCTATGATGATCCGGTTCCAGGTTGCAGAACTGTCAGCCGACGATTCTAATGACGAATACAACATGGACTTAGGGCGCTTCTATGTGCGGAATCAGAAAACGATTCACAGCCTGAAACGGATGCTTTTCCGAACTTCATGTGAAAGAAAATCCTCGCAGGAAAGCGGTTGCACATCCGAGGCTCCAAGTTACTATTTGGGGGAACGATGCTTCGGCGTTGATGTGTTCTATGACTATCAGTTTGGGCCTGTCAGATACCTTTTTGTGTTCAAGGACTCTGATTACCGTGCTTGGCGCGCCTATATTGATTCCGTATACCATTCCGGAGGAACGGGAACTGGTATGGTGATAGACTGACCTGAATAATCAGGAGATGTAGTGTCCTTCCGTCGATATTATCTTTTTGATTAAGGAAACTTTATGAACTGGAAAAATGAAGTTTTAGGTATTATCCATGACGTTCCGCGAAAAAGAATACTGCCTAAGGAACCAAAGGAAAGAAGAAAAACCATCCGAATTTATTTGGCTGTTATGATAGCATTTATAGCGCTGTCATGGCTCATAACCTTCATTGGTCACTTGCTTGGCTGATAAAGTAAAGACGTAAGATATGGGAAAATTATCCAGTGACGTGGAGACCTCCTCCTGCGTCGGACTTCAATATTACGAAAAGGCCTGATGAATTATAAGACTATTACAAGGAGCCATTCATATCTTTACAGAACGGCCAGACTTGGCGGCAAAATCAATATGCCGGGAATTGGCGAGGAAAGATGACGTCGGTTTTGGCTGCGAGTATGTTCCGGAATCGACAGTAATTCAATACCCACACGCTGTATCATATTTTTGCCATTTAGGGTTGGCCTATGACTATATTGCACAGATATATTCCAAGAGACGCCATGCCCCTGTCCTTGTGAGCATTGTTGGTCGAATGGCCGGGTATGGAGTGACAGAATCTCAGGCTCTTAGACTGTACTGGGGATTTGATGGGGAGTGTATTTCAAGCATTGAAACGATGAGTGATGGAAACACCAGTACAGTACATGACGAAGAGC
>ENA-UEQP01003222-UEQP01003222.1-human-gut-metagenome-genome-assembly--contig:-NODE-3222-length-10965-cov-4.241642_pt1 | contig 10965 bp, 10 predicted proteins | sample MGYA00242951_ERZ507951 | MGnify/ENA primary metagenome ERZ507951 (study PRJEB26167, sample SAMN06115539) | human gut metagenome | host: Homo sapiens | place: China:Shanxi | collected 2015-11-18...
AGTCTGAGACCGTCTGGCGTCAGGCTGACGAATACAAGGTTCCCCGTATGGTGTACGTCAACAAGATGGATACCATGGGTGCCGACTTCTTCCGCTGCATCAAGATGCTGCACGATCGTCTGCACGCAAACGGCGTGGCAATCCAGCTGCCTATCGGTCAGGAGGATACCTTCCGCGGTATCGTTGACCTGGTCGATATGAACGCTGAGGTCTACTACGACGACATGGGCAACGACATGCGCACCGAGCCCATTCCTGAGGATATGCGTGAGCAGGCTGAGGAGTATCGCAACATCCTGATCGAGGCTGTTGCTGAGAACGACGAAGAGCTCATGGAAAAGTACCTCGAGGGCGAGGAGATCACCCGTGCCGAGCTGAAGGCTGCGATCCGCAAGGAGACCATCGCTAACACGCTGGTTCCCGTTGTCTGTGGTTCTTCCTACAAGAACCGCGGCGTGCAGAAGCTGCTGGACGCTATCGTTGACTATATGCCCGCACCTACCGATGTCGAGGACATCAAGGGTGTGAATCCTGAGACTGAAGAGCAGGAGACCCGTCCGTCTTCCGACGACGCTCCCTTCGCAGCTCTGGCCTTCAAGATCGCTACCGACCCGTTCGTTGGTAAGCTGGCATACTTCCGTGTTTACTCCGGTAAGGTTGAGGCAGGTACCACTGTCTACAACTCCGTGAAGGACAGCAAGGAGCGTATGGGCCGCATCCTGCAGATGCATTCTAACCACCGCAAGGATATCGACTGCTGCTACGCAGGTGATATCGCTGCTGTTGTCGGTCTGAAGAACACCACTACCGGTGACACTCTGTGTGATGAGAATCATCCCATCATTCTGGAGTCCATGAAGTTCCCCGAGCCTGTTATCCGCGTTGCCATCGAGCCCAAGACCAAGGCCGGCAACGAGAAGATGGGCATCGCGCTGGCAAAGCTGGCCGAAGAGGATCCGACCTTCAAGACCTACACTGACGAAGAGACCGGTCAGACCATCATCGCCGGTATGGGCGAGCTGCACCTGGAGATCATCGTTGACCGTCTGCTGCGTGAGTTCAAGGTTGAAGCAAACGTGGGTGCACCTCAGGTTGCTTACCGTGAGACCATCCGCAAAGAGGCCAACCAGGAGACCAAGTACGCACGTCAGTCCGGTGGTAAGGGCCAGTACGGTCATGTTAAGATCAAGATCGAGCCCAACGAGCCCGGCAAGGGTTACGAGTTCGTCAACGCCATCGTTGGCGGTGCCATCCCGAAGGAATACATCCCGGCTATCGACAACGGTATCCAGGGTGCTATGAAGTCCGGTGTTCTGGCTGGCTATCCTGTCGTTGATGTCAAGGTTACCCTGTGGGATGGTTCTTATCATGAGGTCGACTCCTCTGAAATGGCCTTCTCCATTGCTGGTTCTATGGCATTCAAGGATGCTATGCGCAAGGCTGATCCTATCATCACTGAGCCTATCATGAAGGTTGCAGTTATCGTTCCCGATGAGTATCTGGGCGATGTTATCGGCGACCTGAATGCACGCCGTGGTCAGATCCAGGGCATGGAAGCTATGGCTGGTACTCAGCGCGTCAATGCATTTGTGCCTCTGGCTCAGATGTTTGGCTACGCTACCGACCTGCGTTCCAAGACTCAGGGCCGTGGCCAGTATGTCATGGAGCCGTCTCACTACGAGCCGGTGCCCAAGAACATTGCTGACCAGATCATTGCTGGCCGCACCAAGGCTTGATCGCCTTAAATTTAAAGTGAATTTTGCCGGGGTAGTGTAACCTCGGCAAAATTTCCTGTAAAAGCACTTGATTTTACAGGGCAAATTTAGTAGAATAGCCTTGCAATGCAATGTCTGCATCTTGCAGGGTTGTTGTAACCAAATATCAAAACCTAAATTAAGGGAGGATATTCCAATGGCTGAAAAGGCAAAGTTCGACCGTTCTAAGCCGCATGTGAACATCGGCACCATCGGTCACGTTGACCACGGCAAGACCACTCTGACCGCCGCTATCACCAAGTTCCTGGCTCTGAAGGGCGACGCAGACTTCATGGATTATGCCAACATCGATAAGGCTCCTGAGGAGCGTGCTCGTGGTATCACGATCAACTCCGCTCACGTTGAGTATCAGACCGACGCTCGTCACTACGCTCACGTTGACTGCCCGGGCCATGCTGACTACGTTAAGAACATGATCACTGGTGCTGCTCAGATGGACGGCGCTATCCTGGTCGTTGCTGCTACCGATGGTCCCATGCCCCAGACCCGTGAGCACATCCTGCTGGCTCGTCAGGTCGGCGTGCCCTATATCGTCGTGTTCATGAACAAGTGCGATATGGTCGACGACGAAGAGCTGCTGGATCTGGTCGAGATGGAGATCCGTGAGCTGCTGAGCGAGTACGACTTCCCGGGCGACGATACCCCGATCATTCGTGGTTCCGCTCTGAAGGCTCTGGAGTCTACCTCCACCGATCCCAATGCTCCCGAGTATGCTTGCATCAAGGAGCTGATGGACGCTGTTGACACCTATATCCCCAACCCCGATCGTGAGGAAGACAAGCCCTTCCTGATGCCCATCGAGGATGTCATGACCATTTCTGGCCGTGGTACCGTTGCAACCGGTCGTGTTGAGCGTGGTGTTGCTAAGGTTGGCGATGCTATGGAGATCGTCGGCATCAAGCCCGATCGTCTGAGCACCACCATCACCGGTCTGGAGATGTTCCGTAAGTCTCTGGACTTCGCTGAGGCTGGCGATAACATCGGCGCTCTGCTGCGTGGTGTTGATCGTACCCAGATCGAGCGTGGTCAGGTTCTGGCTAAGCCCGGTTCCGTGCACCCCCACAAGACCTTCGAGTCTCAGGTGTACGTTCTGACCAAGGACGAAGGCGGCCGTCACACCCCGTTCTTCTCCAACTATCGTCCTCAGTTCTACTTCCGCACCACCGACGTGACCGGTATCATCACTCTGCCCGAAGGCACTGAGATGTGCATGCCCGGCGATAACGTCATGATGCACGTTGAGCTGCTGACCCCCGTTGCTATGGAAGAGGGCCTGCGTTTCGCTATCCGTGAGGGTGGCCGTACCGTTGGTTCCGGCGTTGTTGGCAAGATCATTGAGTGATTTTGACCCTTCGCGCCTTTCCTAAGGCTAAAGGTTAAACTTACGAGAGACCTTCCCATTCCGGAGAGTGGGAAGGTCTCTTTTTGTTTTAGATCCTCTGTCTGTAAGGGCAGGGGATTTTTTCGGCATGTCACAACTCTTTGTTTACAAAACAAGGTTGTTCTGGTATACTGAAAAGCAGAAAGAGGATGTGCATCTGAAACAGAATGGAGGGTGGATGGATGAAATATCCATGGATCGATGAATATCTGCTGTCAAAGCCCGGTGTGACAAAGAACTTACAGGCAGAGTGGAACTGGGTGCGTTACCAGATCGGAGACAAAATGTTTGCTGCGGTCTGTCTGGATGATTCCAGCGGAAAGCCGGTCTATATTACTATGAAGCTCGATCCCGCAGAAAGCGAATTTCTGCGTCAGCAGTATGAGGATATCATCCCGGGTTATTATATGAACAAAACGCACTGGAGCTCTGTCAAAGCGGAGGGGAATGTGCCGGATGAACTACTGCAGGAAATACTGGAAAAGTCCTATCGGCTGGTGCTGAGAGGATTCAGCAAAAAGAAACAGCGTGAACTTCTGGAAGAGGTGAAGGGCAATGCCGTTTGATTATAAGAAAGAGTACAGGAAATTTTATCTCCCGCCGAAAAAACCGCATCTGATTACGATACCTCGTATGAATTTTGTGGCAGTGCACGGCAAGGGCGACCCGAATGCTCCGGGTGGAGCCTATCAGGAGGCTATGGGAGTGCTGTACGGCATTGCTTTCACCATCAAAATGAGCTATAAGGGCAGCCACAAGATGGACGGCTATTTTGAATATGTGGTTCCACCGTTGGAGGGCTTGTGGCATCAGAAGGGCGTGGATGGCGTTGACTATGCGCATAAAGAATTATTTGAGTGGACATCTATGATCCGCCTGCCGGAATTCGTGACGTCGGAAGCGTTTGATTGGGCCGTACAGGAAGCAACGGCAAAAAAGAAAAAGGATTTTTCCAAGGCGGAATTCCTGACCTATGACGAGGGACTTTGCGTTCAGTGCCTGCATATCGGCCCTTATGATGAAGAACCGAAAACGCTGGCGCAGATGGATGCCTTTGCCGTAGAGCAGGGGTATAGGCTTGATTTTTCAGAGACACGCTTCCACCACGAGATTTATCTGAGTGATCCTCGCCGCGCTGCACCGGGAACACTGAAAACAGTTCTGCGGCATCCCATACGTGAAAAATAAAAACGGGAAAATTCACAAATGATGTCGCTTTTATTTGGCAGATGTGATATACTGATTCTATCTGTAGAAACACATTGAATGGATAAGGGAGGAGAGAACTTCATGCAGCATGAAACTGTCATCGTGCTGGACTTTGGCGGCCAGTACAATCAGCTGATCGCGCGCCGCGTCCGCGAGAACAATGTCTACTGTGAAATCTATTCCTATAAAACCGATCTGTCGGTTATCAAGGCAAAGAACCCCAAGGGTATCATCTTTACCGGTGGCCCCAACAGCGTTTATCTGGAAGATTCCCCCACGATCGACCCTGAGATCTTCAACTGGGGTGTGCCTGTGCTGGGCATCTGCTACGGCAGCCAGCTGATGATGCATCTGCTGGGCGGCCATGTCTGCCGCGCACCGGAGCGCGAGTACGGCAAGACTGAGGTGTTCGTGGACACGAACAGCAAGATGTTCACCGATGTGCAGCCCTCCACCATCTGCTGGATGAGCCACAACGACTATATTGAGCAGGCAGCGCCCGGCTTTAAGATCACTGCTCACACGGTCAACTGCCCGGTAGCTGCGGCAGAGAACGCCGAGAAGGGCCTGTACGCGGTCCAGTTCCATCCGGAAGTGCTGCACACTGCGGAAGGCAAGAAGATGCTGCGCAACTTCGTGTACAACGTCTGCGGCTGCACCGGCGACTGGAAGATGGACTCCTTTGTGGAAAACAACGTCAAGGCCCTGCGTGAGCGCATCGGCGATGGCAAGGTGCTGTGCGCCTTGTCCGGCGGCGTGGATTCCTCCGTTCTGGCAGCTATGCTGGCTAAGGCCATCGGCAAGCAGCTGACCTGCGTGTTCGTGGATCACGGTCTGCTGCGTAAGAACGAGAAGGAAGAGGTCTGTGCAGTCTTTGGTCCGGGCAATGCCAATGGCTTTGATATCAACTTTATCTGTGTGGATGCCCGCGCCCGCTACTTTGCAAAGCTGGCTGGTGTCACCGAGCCGGAGCGCAAGCGCAAGATCATCGGCGAAGAGTTCATCCGTGTGTTTGAAGAGCAGGCCAAGAAGATCGGCAAGGTGGATTTCCTGGCACAGGGTACCATTTACCCGGATGTCGTTGAGAGCGGTCTGGGCGGTGAGTCCACTGTTATCAAGAGCCACCACAACGTCGGCGGTCTGCCCGACACCGTGGACTTCAAGGAGTTGGTGGAGCCGCTGCGCAACCTGTTTAAGGACGAAGTGCGTCAGGCTGGCCGTGAGCTGGGCCTGCCCGAATATCTGGTCAGCCGTCAGCCGTTCCCCGGCCCGGGCCTTGGCATCCGCATCATCGGCGAAGTGACCCCTGAGAAGGTGGCTATCGTGCAGGATGCCGACGCGATCTGGCGTGAGGAGATCGCAAAGGCGGGTCTGGATAAGGAGATCAGCCAGTACTATGCAGCCTTGACCAACATGCACAGTGTGGGCGTCATGGGCGACGAGCGCACCTATGATTACGCTGTGGCGCTGCGTGCTGTGACCACCACCGACTTCATGACTGCAGAGAGCTATAATATGCCTTGGGATGTTCTGGGCACTGTCACCAGCCGCATCGTCAATGAGGTCAAGCATGTGAACCGCGTGTTCTATGATTGCACCGGTAAGCCGCCGGCAACCATTGAGCTCGAATAATGGAATATTTGAAAAATGAACGTGTCTACGATTGAAAAATGAGCAAAAATCGACTTCTGACATCATTTTGACATCATCCGTGGCAAAAAGCACCTGCTGGATGTGCCGGAAATGGTAGCACGGTTTATTATCGGAGAATAATTTGAAAGCCCCGGAAAGTAACGAGAAATCGAAACTTTCCGGGGCTTTTCTGACATCGTGACATCACAAAACGGGCCGTGACATCACCTGTTTTCGGCCTAGCCGAGTGACATCAAATCAGAGTCATCGTTGTTAGAAGTGGGGGAGCCGATGGCCTCCAGCTTCGACACAAGCTCCTGCTGCTTGTTATGATTAGAATTTTACTGTCCAAGAAGCTAGGCGAGCTGAAATGGACGCAAGCAGATCTGGCACGCGCCACGGGCATTCGCCCCACTACAATCAGCGACTACTACAACGAAATCGCCGAGCGGATGAATCTGAACCATTTAGACCTCATCTGCGAAGCGCTGGACTGCAGCCCGACTGAGATACTGGTTCGGGAACCGAATCCTGAGCCGAGGGTGCGAAACCGGACCGGCTTTGAAAAGCCTGTGACAGGCCAAAGAAAAGACGGCGAGTGAGAGAGAGGACAGCGTAAAGCTGTCCTCTTTTTCTATGCCCATTGACGCTTCTTGCAAACAGGTGTATTATAATAATGTATCTAACACCTGAATGAACCACTTGATAGATAGCCAAAGACCCGTGACATCAATTTGACAGCAATCCATTGTGCACTCAAAAACACACAATGGAAGCAACGGAATTTATGCACGCCAAAACCGGAAAAATGGACTTGGTATAACCAAAAACCTACTTTCCGGAATCGAGCTCGAGTAATGAAAAAATCCTTCCGACTTTTTAGACCCTTCAACAATATAACGAAATAACGCAAATAAAAGCTCTGCTTTTCGGAAAATACCCCCCGAAAAGCGGGGCTTTTCTTCTTTTTTGATGCCGTCTCCGATGGATTCCCCCGGGGCTTTCAACTGTGCCAGGACGCTTGCTGATCATTACGTGTAGCCAATGCAGTAAATTTGTGTTTGGTTTGTAAACTTTCAGCTGATTCATATTTTCCATTCGTGAACATGGCTCAAAGGGATAACCACAAAAATATAAACCTTTTATGAAATCCTCTTGACAAAGTGGGAAGAGGCAATATAATAAATATGAACATTGTTCATATTGAGGGTGACCACATGAATACAATCGTAACCTCCAAGGAAGATATCTTAAAAAACAGCCGTGAGCTTATCCGGGAAAAGGGCTGGGCGGCAGTCAGCATCCGTTCTGTCGCCTCGGCATGTGGGGTCTCGGTCGGCTCGATCTACAACTATTATGACTCCAAGGCTGAGCTTATCAGCGCCACGGTCGAGAGCGTCTGGTGCGAAATTTTCCACCGCCCGCAGGACGAGGCCGTATTTCAGGACGTGCAGACCTGTGTCAAATGGATGTACGAGCGCATGGCCTACGGCTATGAGCAGTATCCCGGATTCTTCACACTGCACTCTCTCGGTTTTATGCAGGAGGACAAGGCCGATGGCAAACGGCACATGCAGCGAATCTGGCACCATATCTTAAACGGTCTGTGTACGGTGCTGCAACAGGATGCCAAGATCCGTCCGGGCGCTTTTAATGAGCAATTCACCGTTGAAAAATTTGCCGATGTTCTGTTTTCGCTTATGCTGTCTGCTTTGCTGCGGCAGGACTACGACCCCGCCGCTGTGCTGGAGATCGTGCGCAGAACCTTATATTGACCGCATTTTCTTCCCACACTGCTGTGGGAATTTTATAACGTCCAAATTGAACACTGTTCACTCAAAGGGGATGCTCATAGGAAAGTTCATCGCAGTATCCTGCTGCGGCTCGCCTGCCTTGTGTGGAGCACTGCCAGCTTCAACATCCTGCGTTTTGGATGCAGCTATGCCGGGCAAGCCCCTGATGACCGTAAAAACTAGGACGACCCTGCAAAAAATGCAGTGTTACAATCAATTTGATCTATCGACAAGGAGCAATCAACTATGCAAGCAATCGTAGAAACTGTTTTTGATGCGGTGTATCTGGTATCCGTCATCACCATCGGTATCCTGATGATCCGCGGCTGCAAGGGCAGCCACCAGTTCAAGCTGTTCGGTCTGATGGCTGTCGTTCTGGGCGCCGGCGACTCGTTCCATCTGATTCCCCGTGCTCTGGCTCTATGCACCACGGGTCTTGAAAACTTTACCGTTCCCCTGGGTCTGGGGAAGTGGATCACCTCTGTGACAATGACTGTCTTTTATGTGCTGCTGTACTATGTCTGGCGTGAGCGCTACCGGGTCAAGGGCAGCAATGGCCTGACTGCCGCCGTCTACGGTCTGGCTGCTGTGCGTGTTATCCTGTGCATGATGCCGCAGAACCAGTGGCTGAGCGACGGATCCCCGCTGTCCTGGGGCATTTACCGTAACATTCCGTTTGCACTGATGGGCCTGCTGATCATCGTGCTGTTCTACCGCAGCGCCAAGGAGCATAACGACTCGGCTTTCCGCTGGATGTGGCTGACCATCGTGCTGAGCTTCGGTTTCTACATTCCCGTTGTTCTTTGGGCCAATGCCATCCCCATGATCGGGATGCTGATGATCCCCAAGACCTGCGCCTATGTGTGGACCGTTCTCATCGGCTATTCTGCCATGAAGAAGGAATGTAAGTGATTTGTACACCGTACCGATAAAAAGCAGGGTTATCATTTAAAAGAGAGCCGCATCCTGAACGTCCAAGAATAGGCTTGCCAACAAACCTTCAGCGCCCTGCCTTTTGGCAGAGCGCTTTTATATTGCAAAACTTCGTACGTTCTGTTATAATCAAATCAACAACTTGCGAGCAAACGAAAGGTTGTATAGAAAGAAGGCGGGACAGATGTATTTCCAATACGGCGAAGCGGAAACGGCGTATCTGAGCGCAAGAGACGAGCGGATGGCGGCGGTCATCGCACAGGTGGGACACATCGAGAGGAAAGTGGATACCGACCTCTTTTCGGCGGTGGTACACCACATCGTCGGCCAGCAGATCTCCACGAAAGCGCAGGCGACCATCTGGAAGCGGATGAGGGATGAGTTCGGCGTGGTGGATGCCGCTGCCGTCCTCGGGGCCGGGGTTGAGAAGCTGCAGAGCTTCGGTATGACCTTCCGAAAGGCCGAATACATTACGGACTTTGCCCGGAAAATCGAGAGCGGAGAATTTGACCTCGAGGGTATCCGGCAGAGGCCGGACGATGAGGCAATCCGGGAGCTGAGCGGCCTGAAAGGCGTCGGTGTCTGGACGGCAGAGATGATATTGCTCTTCTGTATGCAGCGGCCCGACGTGTTCAGCTACGACGACCTTGCCATCCAGCGTGGGCTGCGGATGGTGTACCACCACCGAAAAATCGACCGGAAACTGTTCGAAAAGTACCGCCGCCGGTTCAGCCCCTGTTGCAGCGTGGCCAGCCTCTACCTCTGGGCGGCAGCAGGCGGCGCGGTGCCGGGCCTCAAGGACTACGCGCCGACCCAAAAGCCGAAAAGGAAGGGGTGAGCCATGATGACCTATACGATGCATTACGATTCGCCGCTGGGAAAGATATTGCTGGCAGCAGACGAAGAAGGGCTGACCGGAGTATGGTTCGAGACACAGAAGTATTTTGCGGCAAAGCTTCCTCCAGAGCATGAAGAGGGGACAACACCGGTGCTGGAAGACACCTGCCGCTGGCTGGACATCTATTTTTCAGGCCGGGAGCCGGACTTTACTCCGAAACTCCATCTTATCGGTTCCGATTTCCGACAGGCGGTGTGGGCGCTGCTGCTGCAGATCCCCTACGGACAGACCAGGACCTACGGCGCACTGGCAAAACAGCTGGCGGAGAAGAACGGCGGAAAGCGCGTCTCCGCGCAGGCCGTGGGCGGCGCGGTGGGGCATAACCCTGTTTCCATCATCGTACCCTGCCATCGGGTGGTGGGCAGCGACGGCAGCCTGACCGGCTACGCGGGCGGCATCGAAAAGAAGATACGCTTGCTGACGCTGGAAAACGCGGGGGCGGCAAATCTTTACCGATAACAAAAAGCAGGCCATCCCGGCGGGATGACCTGCTTTTGCTATATGTATCGTTTACTTGTTCTGGATGTACTCGTCGATGGCCTTGGCGGCAGCCTTGCCTGCGCCCATGGCCTTGATGACGGTGGCGGCACCGGTGACGGCGTCACCGCCGGCGTACACGCCCTCGCGGCTGGTCTTGCCCTCGTCGCCCTCGGTGACGATGCAGCCGTGCTTGTTGGTCTCGAGGCCCGGCGTGGTGGAGCGGATGAGGGGGTTGGGGCTGGTACCCAGGCTCATGATGACGGTGTCCACGTCCATCGTGAACTCGCTGCCCTTCTTCTCGATGGGGCGGCGGCGGCCGGAAGCATCCGGCTCACCCAGCTCCATCTCGATGCAGGTAATAGCCTTGACGAAACCGCTCTCATCAGGCAGGATCTCCACAGGGTTGCAAAGGGTCTTGAAGATGATGCCCTCCTCCTCGGCGTGCTCAACCTCCTCCTTGCGGGCGGGCAGCTCGGCCATGCCGCGGCGGTAGACGATGTAGACCGTCTCAGCACCCAGACGCAGAGCGCTGCGGGCAGCGTCCATGGCCACATTGCCGCCACCCACAACGGCCACTTTCTTGCCGGTGCGGATGGGGGTCTTGCTGGTGGGCAGGTAGGCTTTCATCAGGTTGGAACGGGTGAGGAACTCGTTGGCGGAGTACACGCCCTTCAGGCTCTCGCCGGGGATGCCCATAAAGCGGGGCAGACCGGCACCGGAGCCTACAAAAACGGCCTCATAGCCGTACTCACCCATCAGCTCGTCGATGGTGAGCACCTTGCCGATGACCATATTGCACTCGAAATCGACGCCCATCTTCTTGAGGCCGTCGATCTCCTGCTGGACGATGGCCTTGGGCAGACG
>ENA-UEQP01003224-UEQP01003224.1-human-gut-metagenome-genome-assembly--contig:-NODE-3224-length-10950-cov-4.807413_pt1 | contig 10950 bp, 7 predicted proteins | sample MGYA00242951_ERZ507951 | MGnify/ENA primary metagenome ERZ507951 (study PRJEB26167, sample SAMN06115539) | human gut metagenome | host: Homo sapiens | place: China:Shanxi | collected 2015-11-18...
ACAAAAAAAGACTGCTGTCTTGCTTTTTTGCAAGATCGCAGCCTTTTTTCTTGGGGACTTTTTTTACAGCCCCTTTTATGCGTATTTTAGAATAGCCCAAGACCTAAAGCTGTGCGGACTGTGATGAAGATAAGCCCGGCAAAGGCGAGTATGGTAACAGGTGCGGTGAGATAGATGACTATCTTTTTGCCTTGTGAAACGTCAGGGCAGAAGTTTATGAGCCTGAAGCTGTCACGATGATACCTAAGCTCTTTTACAAAAAGCACAAGGCCAGCTATCATAAGTCCGAATGAAAGTAGTGCGACAGCAATTATTATCATCGGTGCTGTGCCTGTGATCTGACCTTTTTCAAGGTCTGCGGCAAACTTGTCAAAGTCTATGGAACCAAGTGCGACGCTCTGAATTGCACCGATAGTGTTCATGGTGAAGTGAAGTATCAAAGATGGGAAGATAGATCCTGTTTTTGCAACCATAAAGCAGGCACACATTCCCATAACAGCCGCATAGAGTATCTGCTGATAGCTTCCATGCCAAAGACCGAATGTCAGCCCCACCATTATAATGCCTGTGAGCTGACCGCATTTTTCAGCATTTCTGAAAAGCGTACCTCTGAACATAAGCTCCTCAAAAAACGGTGCAAGCACTGACATTGCCAGCACGCTCGTTACGCCGCCCAAGGCAGTGCCGCTTGAGGTGAAGTCAACGCCTTTAAAGCTCGTTCCCGAAGCTTTCTGCACATATGAGAAAATAAATGTGTTGATATAATTTGCGGCATAGATAAGCCCGAATGATATGACGATCCATTTTGTTATCCATTTTGCAGGCATTGAGGGCTTTCTGAAACAGGCTGTTATTTTAAGCCCCTCTTTTTTGCCACTCACAAGTCTGAATACCACAAGAACTATTGGCACAACCACGAGATACTGTATGCAGTAGCTCACAAGCTGAGCGATATCCTCATAGTAGGCGGACTTTCCTGCGATATGGTACACCGCCAAGCCGCCAAGTCTTATAAGTGCGATATCAAGCATATAGAAAATTATCACCATAAGTGAATTTACGTTTGAGGTTTTCCGTATAAGTTTTATTGTATCGTTATTCATTTTATGATCTCCATATTTGCGTTATGTGTTTTACAAGAAAATTATATCACAGGTGGAGTTTTGTGTCAATCGAAACGTTGTACTAATAGTGAGGAATGAGGAGTGAGGAATGAGGAATTATGGTATCGCCTGCGGCGATGATTTTTTTATATGAAAAAAAGACCGCCCTATGATGAGCGGTCTTATATGTACTATAAAATTAGAGCTTTACTATCTCGCCATACTGCTCTCTGCCTGCGCCTACAGCGTTTGACTCGTCTGTATCAATGTGCATAGCAAGTGCGAACTTGTCGCTTACTCTGATAACAGTGTCGCAGAGGATAGCTGTTCTTTCTGCAGACTCTATCTTTACTGCAACGATATCCTTATCCTTTACGCCGAATGTTTCAGCGTCAGCAGGTGTCATATGGATATGTCTTTTAGCAACGATAACGCCCTCAGAACACTCAACTTCGCCACATGGGCCAACAAGCTTGCAAGCGCCTGAGCCTGCTGTGTCGCCTGACTCTCTGATAGGAGCGGCAACGCCGATAGAACGTGCGTCTGTAGCTGAAAGCTCGATCTGGTCTGCTTTTCTTACAGGACCGAGGATAGAAACGTTTGCAAGCTCTTTCTTAGGGCCTACAACTGTAACTCTCTCCTCACAAGCAAACTGACCAGGCTGTGAAAGATCTTTCTTCTTTGTAAGTGTTGCACCCTTTCCGAACAGCGTTTCAAGAGTTTCCTGAGTAACGTGAACGTGACGTGCAGATGTTTCAACGATAAACTTTGGCATGATGAACATTCCTTTCAATTATTGTATTTACATTTCTATTTTACTACTATTTTCGCCACAGGTCAAGGGGTAATTTAACTTTGGGTAACAAATTTTTTGTCATGTTGATCAAAAAAACAGCGGCTGCCATTTGAGGCAACCGCTGTGTGCAGTTAAGAGATCAGTTATTTCTTGTGTTTTTTCTTTATTCCCATTGCCGTACCGCCGCTTATCAACAGCATTGCAAGCCAAAGGCTCATACCACTGCCGCTTCCGGTCTGTGGATTTTTATGCTCGCTCTTAGGCTTATCAGCCGTAGAGCTGTCTGTCTTGCTCTCGTTAGTATCGCCTTTCGTCTTATCTGGCTTTGAGTTATCTTTTTTGTCATCACTTGGAGTGTCTTTCAGCTTATCTGTAATAGTGTCTGCCTTTTGTATCTCCTTTGTGCCGTCCTTGTCACCGAAATACTTGCCGCATTCTTCGCAGTACCAATACTCGATATTTCCCTCTTTGTCATGTTTTGCGTCAACTTTATCTATATGTGTGAGCTTTTCATGATTGTTCGGGTCGATATTGCCGTATTCACTGCCGCAGATATCGCAGGTGGCTTTCTTTGTGCAGGTCGCCTTGCCGCCGGAATGTGTACACTTGTATCCACACTCTGTACATTCGCCTGCGTTCCATTCGTGGGGTTCTCTCTCGATAGCCACCTCGCCGCAGCAATCATATTTTTTCTCATGTTCTTTGCTGTCAAAGTCCCAGACAGGTTTGCCTGTGTGATTTGTCGGGTCAAGGTCGCCGTATTCTTTATTGCAGAATTTGCACTTTGCTTTTTCAGTACAAGTCGCAGTGCCGCCCACATGGTTTTTCAGCACGGTTACTTCTTTTTCACCTGTGATGACAAAACCGTCTTTGAGTTTTGCCGAAGCGTAAACCGTCATTGTTCCGCTCTCAAGATCTGACGCACTTACCTTTGCGGTGTAAATATCGTCTTTTGCGGTAAACGCCAATTCCGTACCGTCGCCTGCAAATCTGAAGCCTACTGTCACGTCAGTACAGCCCTCAGGCAGAGCAAATGTAAATTCATAATCACCTAAAGGACAGGTCTCGTCAGTTCCGTTTATGGATATCTTCAAAATAGTTGATTTTTTCGTTTCATATCCGCAAATTGTACATTCCTGCCAATATTCGCCGTCTTCCGTATTCCATTTGTAGGCGTGAAGTTCCTTTTGACTGTCAGTTCCGCACTCACTGCACTGCTTCCAATGTCCGTTTTCGTCGGATATATAATCGCCGAAGCTGTGTTCGATAGGCTCGCCCTCAGTAGCCTGACAGCGTTTGCAGGTCTTTGGAGCTGTGCAGGTCGCTTCTTTCCAATCATGTCCCAATGGGTTTATAGGCTCATCTTTGTACTGTGAACATTCGGAGCAATTAAACCTCTTCACACCCTTATCGATGCAAGTCGGCTCGGAGATTATCGTTCCCTCGTCAAATATATGTCCGTCTACTGCACAGTTTCTTATTACTGTAAGCGTTGCTTTTTCTGATACCCAAGTACCCACATAGTCCGCATTTTCAGCATTCTTGACCGTACATCGGTACATATATCCGTTAAAGCTTATGTTCGTTGCACAGGTGGTGAATGTAGTCGACCATTTTTCTTTGCCGTCCACGACTTTTGAATCAAGAGAGAATGTTCCGTCAGCTTCGGTAACGTCTGCAAAAGTCTTTCCATCGTCCTTGCTCACCTGCCATATCACCTCAGCTCCGTAAGGATTTCCCTGAGCGATAGGAAGTGTGAACGTAGCCTTTTCTCCGCTGTTTATGGTCTTATTGCCGAGTGAGGCTGTAAACTCAGGAGAATAATATATTGTAAGCTTTGCCGCATTTGAAACTACAGAGCCGTATTCATTTGATACAACACAGCGCACAAGCTTTCCGTTGTTTTCTTTTCGCACTTTTAATGAATGTGAATTGTCGTTTGTATATGGGATATCCACAAAAGTTTCTCCGTTATCGCTGCTTTCCTGCCACTGATATTGGAGCGGTTCACTGCCTGTTGCTTCTACATTGAAGAAATAGTAACGTTCAATTACGATAGTTATTTCTCCGGGCTTAACAGGTTTAGGCTGGCTAGGAGCGTTTGTTGCACCGCTTTGCGGGTGTTTTACTATGACCGGTGCTTTTTCGGAGAAGTTTATCGTAACAGGGCCGAAAACGGTCGGCTCAGTTTTTTGTCCGTCGCCTGTTGATACCCATGTTTTGCATCTTATCTGCCAGCCGTTCATTTGGCTTTCTATAGTAGGCTCGTAAACAGAAGAAGTTTCTCCGTCAATGGCGGTGAAAGTCTTTCCGCCGTCCTTGCTCACTTCCCATAGATATTTGAGCCTTACTGCGCCATTTGGTGTATTGTTTGTGACCTCGAATTTTGCCTTTTTATCCAAGTGGAATTTGTCAGGAGCAGTAAATACCGGCTCGTCAATGAAGATATATGCGTCATAGGTATATGAATGATTGAGCTTGGAATCCCAGCCTAAATAATATACATCTGCCTGATAATGCGTACCATTGTCACTGTTGCCCATACGCCCCACATACATGCTTGTGCCATGGGCATTTATTTTTGTGCGCTTGTCGTTTTCAACACTGTACCATTCTACTCGGATATCACTGTCTTGCAGTGAGGACGGCTCGTTTTCCATTGTTTTCAGCGTAACGACGTCGTTCTTTTTCACAACAAAGTATTTTAATGTTATAGGATCAAAAGGTATCCTATGCTCTAAGATATTCGTTCCATAACGCAGATTAAAATAGGTGTTCTCATCTTCAAGAGTGCCGTCAGCTTTTATTTTAAAAGCATTCACGCCATAAATGGAATCCTGTGACTTGAGCCAGAGATGAAGCTTGTTTCCGTCATGGAATATTTCTGAGCGGTTATAGCCATAAAAATCGTCATATGGCGGCTGACGTGTGTTAGCACTGCCTATAAACTCATTGCCATCTGCACCCCTTGCAACATAGGTGTACTTGTGTACCGAGTTTCCTTTTGCGTCCACAGCCTTGCCGTTGTCATTGAAGTCAGCGCTTCCGCCTGATATCTGCAAGATTACGTTGTCACCAAGCGTTCCAGAGTAGTTTCCGCTATCAATGATGACCTTGCCCTCTCCTACAATGTTAAGTCCTCGCACGATCGCACTGTTTGTAAATTCTATCGTGCCGCCTTTCAGCTCGATAGGATAAGTGAAATTATATGTTTTATCAGGGGAGGTCTTTAATTTTAAAGTTGCGCCGTCATAGACAATGATCTTCGGAAGCTCAAAACCGCTTTTGATATCTATGTTCATTTTGATATCGCCTGAAAGTATGTTTACATCAAATGGAACTTTGGTGTCCAGATCCATTTCATATATATCTTTTAGATCTATTCCGCTTGCTAAATTAAATGTTTCATAATCATGCATATCCTTGAAATATGACATTTTACCACGGCCATTATCATCTTTTATATAGATGTCATCCATGTTTTCTGTATAATATTCTGTATACCCTCCGAAGCCATACTGCGCAAACTTCTTGAAGTCAGCGGGACAAGTATGGCTTTCATAGAGTTTCAGCCGTCCTGAAAATGTTATTATGCCGCTGCTTGGTTTAAGAAAACCACGATTGACGCTTTGATAATTCACATACTGCGTTCCGGCACGGACACGTCCTCTGCCTAAAAATTTTATTGCGTGATAGTGAACTCTTACGCCATATTCCATGTATCCCGGCGTGGACGGATTAATGTTTCTGCCTTCTACTGTAGCGTTGTTCTTTATTACGATACCGCCTGCTTCAAGGCCTGAGGTATTTTCTGCATCATGCTCTTGTGGTCTGTATATCTCTTTAAAGACGTTACCTTCGACCTTACTGCCGTCAACTGTCAAAATTCCATATACCATTATTCCTGCAATAGTTGAACCTGCATTGTTGAAATATCCGCCTGAAGTGAGATTTTTTGGTCTGTAGTGTGTGTAATTGGTGCACTCTCCCTTAACAGGTCTGTATGTAGCACGGCCCTCCACAGTGGTATTAGTGCCGTTTACATAAAGCGAACCCTCAACATAAATGCCGTTCATGCCCACAGTTGGTCCGTTTGCGCAAGCCCAGACAGTGCTGTAGTCATTAACTATCATATTATACTTTACGATAATGCAAGCGCCGAAGCTTTCGCACGATACATTAGTAGCGTTTTGTTCAGTACCGTCGCCGATAGTAAGATTTGAGCAGTATATTGCTGCGTCATGTGTTACTGCTGAAAACGTTCCGCTGCCAATGATAGTGATATTACTGTCAGGAGCATAAATTCCGCTGTAGCTCTCATTGTATTTGGTTGCGGCTTGGCTTGAAAATGGGCTGTCGCCAAGATCAATGCTGCCGACAAGCTTTATGTTCAGATCTTGTTCGCCTTCAACGTATATAAGACCAAATCGGCTGGGTCTTTCGCTGTTGCCGTTTATACGTTTGCCTATAGTCGCCATATTGTAACCAAGAAGCGTCAGGGTCTTGCTTTGTATATCGTATTTCCAGCCCTGTTTGCTCCATGTTTTATCAGACGTTACCTGTTCGTCGCCTATCCATATGCCATATTCTGTGACCGCAAATGCGTTCAATGGTGTAATGGACATTACCATACATAGAGTAAGTATGATGCTCAATAACCGTTTTTTCATCTTGTTTCCCCCTCTTCATCATCTTTTGAAAGTTTAAAATCGAATGTCATTTCCAGCATTGCAAACAGCTTATACATGACCTCTGTGGCGATAGCTCTAATATCAAGCGATCTGATAAATGCAAGCACTTTTGCCTGTTCTTCCTCCGGTACTTTATACACTCGCATTGCCGCCGTCAGAAAACGTCTAAGCTTGTGGTCAAGAGAAAAATGAATATCGCATTTTCTTGCCATATAGTTGCGCATTATTCCTGATGTTCCGATTTCCATTTCATAGAAATCACTCTCGGTGTAGCCCGGAAAGTTCGAGCCGAATATCTGTTTCAGTTCCGCCGTAGTGTGGACATAGATATACTCAGCCGTTTCAGGCATAGTATAAGCCTCAATGTAGATCTCTCGGAGATTTTCATTCAGCTCAGTGAGGGTTATCTGTATGGCAGTTTCCACAGCATATGTGTATATCGGCGACATATTATCACCAACAATGTTCTTTGCCACTCCAAATTGTCCGCTGAACATCGTGCCCACAAGTTCCATTAGAATAGCGTCTTTTGTGGAGAATAAATTCTGAAAGCTTCCTCTTGCAACGCCAGCTTTTTTCACTATCTGTGAGATAGTTGTCTGTTTATACCCCTGTTCCAGAAAGAGACGGACGCACACGGTCAGTATTTTCCTCTTTGTTTCACTGCTGTCTCTCCGCAAATATATCACCTCTCTTTAAGCATTTTAGTATATATACCAATAATATCATAACAAGTGCAAAAAGGCAAGTGGAATTTGAAACTTTACCTCCGTAAATTGTGACATTTCCGCAAACGCTGGTTTCTTCCATTACTCACGGAACTTTATGACTTCTTGAATACTTGCCGAAAAAGAAAACTGCCATCAATTAAGACAGCAGTTCCTTTTCGGCTGGTATGCTATTAAGAATACACAATATCGTTCAATACAATCTCATCTGCACAGGCTCGGATATTGTTCATCAATCCTATCCATTTCATCATATCCTTTCCTTTCAGTTCTTCCGTCACACCCTGCTTTCTTGCCATTTCCTTTATCAGATACTCCGCCATATCACACGCCGAAGTATCAATATCGGCAAGGTGTTCATATAACTTTCCACTTGTAAGCAGATTGCAATATAAGACTTTCCTGTGTTCTCTTAAATATTTTTCCCTCATTCTTCCGTATTTCGTGAGCGTAGGCGGTTCTTCGTTTTCTATCGTCAAGCAGGGATAGTAATAATCTCCGATGAGTTCGTACTGGATACCGGTTCTTTCGTCTGTAATAAATCTTTGCATTTTGATTTCTCCTTTTGCTTCTTATGGTAAAATTCCAAAGATTTTTCGTTGTGATTTTGTTTTTGACATTCTTCGGAACAGAATTTCTGCTGACTGTGTGTAGGCCAGTAGGTACTGCCACACACAGCACAGACACGCTGACGATAATAATGATTTCCTTTTTCTGCTTCTCTGTCGGCTTTCTTTTGGTCTTGCCTTGCCTGATAGCAACAATCCTTTGAACAGAAAATCTGTCGGTTACTTGTAGGCACAAACTCTTTTTGGCAATGAGGACATACCTTTGTCTTGATGATTTCTCCACCGTTTTCAGCGAGTTTTTTCGCCTTACGCTTCTCTCGGTAGGCTTTTTCACGCTCACGCTGTTTTGCCAATCGTTCCATCTCAATCTGTTCTTCCTGTGCCTTGATTTCAGCAAGTTCTTCTTCCGTATAGGCAATATCGACCTGCCCGACATAGTTGAAATAAATATCGACCTTTTGTGTCCTTGCTTTGCCCACACCCTCTGCTTCATAAACCACAATCTTGTCAATGAGTTCGGCAAACATCAAATCGGAAATTTCTGTCGGCTCTTTGCACTTGCGTATCAAAGAAATGAAATGCTTAATATCCACCGTATTTGCCTTTTCTTCGGTCAGTTCCTGTTGCATTGCTTCAATCTTCGTTTCCAGTTCAGCCTGTTCATCATCGTACTGCTTCATCAGTTGCTTATACTGTCTTTCGGGCAGTAATCCCGAAACAAGATTTTCATACAAACCACGAATAAGTTTGGATAGTTCATCGTATCGCTTTTGAAAACGGTGCAATTCCGATTTATTCTGCTTCGGCTTTTCTGTCTGCTTTTCATTCCACAACGCTTGAAGTTCCTTTGCAAAGGCTTCCTCATCATTCAGAACAAATCTTGATAATCGTTTGACAGCCGATAATATCAAGGCTTCAACATTATCAGCACTAATTGAATGGGCAGAGCAGGAGTTTACTTTGCTTGCATACCCACCGCAACGGTAAGAATACTGCACCGAACGGTCTTTTTTACTGTAATGCGTTTGCAGGGTCATTCTTCTGCCACAATCCGCACAGTACAGATAACCGCTTAAACGGTTGCTATGCGTACCTTTGGCTGCTGTCCTGTTCGCTCGTTTCTTTCGCTTCTGAACGCTGTCCCAAAGTTCCTGCGAGATGATAGGCTCGTGTGTATTATAAAATACATACTGTTCATCTTCATCGGTATTCTTCCTTTTGTGCAGTTTGAAATTCGTGCTGACCGACTTACGCAAAACGGTATGACCAAGATATTCCTGTCTGCTTAAAATCCCTCTTATGGTTGACATTCCCCAAAGATACGGGTCTGTAAACTTTATTCCATTATACTGTTCGGGGTGATATTCCCTTGCGTGTGCCGCCGGAATTAAAACCTTTTCTTCGGTAAGCAATTCAGCGATTGCTCTCGGACTTTTGCCCTCGTTGGCAAGCAGAAAGATACGCTTTACTACCTCAGAAGCCACAGGGTCAACGACAAGCGTTTGTTTGTCGGTTGCTAATCGGTTATATCCATAAGGGATTGAACCACTGCAACGCTTCCCGTCTTTCATACGGGCGTCAAACACAGCCTTGATTTTATTGCTTGTGTCTTTGGCGTACCATTCGTTCATTATATTCAAAAATGGGGCAAAGTCATTATCAGAAGCATTATTACTGTCAATGCTGTTGTTTATTGCAAGAAAACGGACATCTTTCTGTGGGAACAGAACTTCCGTATAAAAGCCGACTTGCAGATAGTTTCGTCCTAATCGGCTCATATCCTTAACAATAATCGTTGCGACATTTCCTGCTTCTACTTCCTTAATCAACTCCTGAAAACTCGGACGATTGAAATTCACACCCGAAAAACCATCGTCAGTAAAATGACGGATATTCGTAAAGCCATTTCTTCGGGCGTAATCTTCCAAGTATTGTTTTTGGTTGGTTATTGAATTTGACTCACCATTAAGGTCATCATCTCTTGATAAACGCTCATAGAGTGCTGTAATCTTTGAAGTCCTTGACATTCTCTTATCCTCCTTTCCTTATGTAATCTGTTTTGGTATTAAAAGTATTACTCCCTCTACCAATAGGAGAAAATAGGGATACAAAGCGGAACTGTTTTTCAAAGAATCAAAAAAATATTTTTTGAAATTCTGCAACCGACTTTGATAACCTATTTTCAATTTAGGAACGCATTATTTATCGTCCTACTAAAGTATAGCCCTCTGGGGCAAGCTCAAGAGCCGTTATAGTTTCTCCGAAGGTGGATGTCCAACTGTCAAAATGCTGCAAGCCGTTTTGTACCAGAGTGTCGTACTGCAAATATCTCTGCACCGAGTACAGCTCTACCATAGAATTGCTGACGGGCGTACCCGTTGTGAAAATCGTTCCTCGGTTGCCAGTGATTTCGTCCAGATAGAGTCACTTCATAAAGAGGTCGCTTGACTTCTGGGCTTCGGTCTGGGCAATGCCGCCCACTCTGCGCATCTTGGTGTAGAAGTATAAATTCTTGTAAAAATGGCTCTCGTCAATGAACAGACGGTCAACGCCGAGCTGTTCAAAGTCGATTACCGTATCCTTGCGCTTGGTATCATTGAGCTTGTCGAGCTTTGCTTTGATACCCTTGCGGGTTTTCATAAGCTGCTTGACCGTGAATTGTTCGCCTTTGGAAGCCTGCACATCGTCAATGCCACGCTCAATATCATCAAGCTGCTTTTCCAACTGCTCCCTCTGGCGTTCTATGCTCATCGGGATTTTTTTAAACTGCAAATGCCCGATAATGACTGCATCATAATCGCCCGTGGCAATCCTGCCGCAGAACTTTTTTCGGTTGGCGGTTTCAAAATCCTGCTTGGTGGTAACAAGGATATTTGCATTCGGATAGAGCCGCAGGTACTCGGAAGCCCATTGCCCCACAAGATGATTTGGCACGACAAACATAGATTTCTGGCAAAGCCCTAACCGCTTGCTTTCCTGTGCGGCGGCTACCATTTCAAAGGTTTTTCCTGCTCCCACCTTATGGGCAAGGAGCGTATTGCCGCCATAAAGGATATGGGCGAT
>ENA-UEQP01003228-UEQP01003228.1-human-gut-metagenome-genome-assembly--contig:-NODE-3228-length-10941-cov-5.211248_pt1 | contig 10941 bp, 13 predicted proteins | sample MGYA00242951_ERZ507951 | MGnify/ENA primary metagenome ERZ507951 (study PRJEB26167, sample SAMN06115539) | human gut metagenome | host: Homo sapiens | place: China:Shanxi | collected 2015-11-18...
CCGCATGATATCAACAAAATGGATGTTCGTGACAGCGTAGATGAAGCACTGATGGAAAACTTGTTTGACCGTTCCAGCTACCTCTATGAGGAACCGGCCAACCTGTTAAAGCAGGAGCTGCGTGAGCCGGCAATTTATAATGCAATCATCAAGGCAATTGCAGAGGGGGCTTCTCGCCTGAATGATATCACCACGAAGGTTGGTGAAGAAAACTCTGTGGTGGCGAAGTACCTCAAAACGTTGATAGACCTTGGAATCGTCAAAAAAGAAACGCCGATCACAGAGAAACCGGGCAAAAAAACGATTTATCTTCTGGCGGACAATTTTTTTCGTTTTTGGTACCGTTTTGTGCCGGTCAATGCAAGTGCCATTGATTCGGGGCGGATCGCAAAGATCTACCCCCATGCGGTGAAACAGTATTTTCCAGACTATATGGGTCTGATTTTTGAGAAGATGTGCCAAGACTACTTGCTCTATTATGCGAATGATCTTCCTATCGAGTTGAGTGAAATCGGGCAGTGGTGGGGAACCGACCCTCAAAAAAAGAAGCAGATACAAATCGATATTGTCGGTAGGCCGGTTGAGGGCAATGACTATATCATCGGCTCCTGCAAATATCGCAATGAAAAAATCGGTTTGGACGAACTGGAACTGATTCGGGAATATGCAGCAGTCTTTGGAAAAGGAACAAACTACCACTACTACATTTTCTCGAAAGGCGGATTTACGGACGGACTACTTCAGGCACAGGAACGCGGAGAAGTACAGCTGCTTACCCTTGCCGATATTTTTGAATAACACAAGAAACGCTCTTGCCGGTGTAAAACTGGCAGGAGCGTTTCTTGTTGAAGTGATTATAAAAGACCTTTTTTGCCGGATCCCCGGCCCAGCGCAAAATCCCAGGTGGATACCCCTGCGCCGGGTGTCTGCCGCTCACTTTTTCCGCGTGGCAATGTCCTGAAAGCAGAAATAGTCCGGTTGGTGGCGGGACTGGGTGTACTCGAACAGCATCCCGTCCGAGTTGAAGGTCTGGTTTACCACCACTGCCACGCAATCATAGCCGTCCATATCCAGCAGTTTTTCGTCCCGGACGGTGGCATGCTCCACCGTGATGCGCCGTTTGCTGGTGATAATCTGCATACCCAGTGTGTTCTCAATATAATCGTAGATAGAGTTTGCGGCAATCTCCGGTGTCAGGCCGGGGACAAACTCCTTTAAAAAGTAGTTGATGTCCAGAATCAGTGCTTTTCCGTCCAGATAGCGCACGCGTTGCACCGCCCACAGTTCGTCGCCCTCAGAAAATCCGCTTTCCGCAGCAAACTGCTCGGTTGCAGTGATCGTCTCAAACCGAATGACACGGGTAACGGCTTGCAGATGGTTGCGGCGGGCTGTCTCTTGAAAGGTCTCGATACCGCCTATGGTAAAGGTGGTTTTGCCCACCGGTTGATAGATGACCCGGACACCACGTCCTTGCATGGCCTGCACATAGCCGTCGGCTACCAGCTCCGCCAATGCGCGTCGAACTGTGTTGCGGGAGCAGGCGTATTCCTCTATTAAGGTATTCTCGCTGGGCAGCAGCGATTGATAGGGGTAATCCTGCGCCTCGATGCGTTTTTTGATGCTGTGATAAATGCCCTCATATTTTGCCTTTGGCATGGTGTGTACCTCGCAACTTGTTCAAACATTTACTTTAGTATACCGTCTTTTCGGCTAAATTTCAAGTGGGCAACTTGTGAGCAGTGCCGAAAATAGGCATTCTGCAATGCTTTTTTGCAAAAGCATATTGACTTGTATGAACAAGTCTGGTATTCTGTGGCTGTAAGGAGAACTTGTATGAACAAGTTCGAAGATGCCCGTATGAACAAGTTCTAAGATGCCCGCTCTACCGGGCAAAAGGAGGTAAACATCATGGGTAAATACGAACAGGACGCGCGGCTGCTGCTTGAGTACGTTGGCGGCAAGGAGAACATTGCTGCAGTATCCCACTGCGTATCGCGTATGCGATTTGTCCTCAACGATCCCGCCAAGGCGGACGTTGCCAAGATCGAGGCACTGAAATCCGCCAAGGGCACTTTCACCCAGGCGGGCCAGTTCCAGGTCATCATCGGCAATACGGTCAGCGATTTCTACAATGACTTTATTGCGGTATCCGGCATTGACGGTGTCTCGAAGGAAGCTGTCAAGAGCGCAGCCAAGCAGAACCAGAACGCATTGCAGAAGGTCATGAGCGTGCTTGCGGAGATTTTTGCCCCGTTGATTCCCGCCATCATCACCGGCGGTTTGATTCTCGGCTTCCGCAACTGCATTGACAGCATCTACTTTTTTAATAACGGCACCCAGACGCTGTGCGACATCAGCCAGTTCTGGTCCGGCGTTGACAGCTTCCTGTGGCTGATTGGCGAAGCCATCTTCCATATGCTGCCGGTCTGCATCTGCTGGTCTGTCACAAAGAAAATGGGCACGACCCAAAGCCTGGGCATCGTCCTCGGCCTGACGCTCGTCTCCGGCCAGCTGCTCAACGCTTACGCCGTCGCGTCCACGGCAGCGGCGGACATCCCGAAATGGGATTTTGGCTTCTTCACCATCAACATGATCGGCTATCAGGCGCAGGTCATTCCCGCCATGCTGGCCGCGTTCACGCTGGTGTACTTGGAACGCTTCTTCCGCAAGATCTGCCCGGCGGTCATCTCCATGATCGTTGTGCCCTTCTGCTCGCTGGTGCTATCCGTCATCATCGCCCACACTGTCCTTGGCCCCATCGGCTGGAAGATCGGCACCTTCATTTCTGACATCGTCTACGCCGGCATTTCCGGCTCCTTCCGCGTGGTCTTTGGCGCAATCTTCGGTTTTGTTTATGCCCCGCTGGTCATCACCGGCCTGCATCACATGTCCAACGCCATCGATATGCAGCTGATCGCCGACTTCGGCGGTACGATGCTGTGGCCCATGATCGCCCTTTCCAACATTGCACAGGGCTCCGCCGTGCTGGGCATGATCTACCTGCAGCGCAAGAATGCTGCCGCTCAGGAAGTCAACGTTCCCTCCTGCATCTCCTGCTATCTGGGCGTTACCGAGCCTGCCATGTTCGGCGTCAACCTGAAATTCCACTTCCCGTTTATCTGCGGCATGATTGGATCTGCCATCGCAGCGGTCGTCTGTGTGGCAACTTCCACCACGGCCAACGCCATCGGTGTCGGCGGCATCCCTGGTATTTTGTCAATCCAGCCCGCCTATATGCTCAGCTTTGCGCTGTGCATGGTCATTGCCATCGTCGTCCCCTTTGTGCTGACCGTCATCGTCGGCAAGAAAAAAGGCGTTGCCTGATTTTGTGAGGTGTGTACCATGAATGATTTTAAAGATAAAGTTGTCTACCAAATTTACCCGAAATCCTTCATGGACTCGAACGGTGACGGCTTCGGCGATTTGAAGGGCGTCACCGCGAAACTGGACTACCTCGCCGACTTGGGCGTGGATTACCTATGGCTGACCCCGTTTTTTCCCTCGCCGCAGCGGGACAACGGCTATGACGTGGCGGATTACCGCGCTATCGACCCGCGCTACGGCACGATGGAAGATTTGGAAGAACTCATCCGCGAGGCGGACAAGCGCGGCATTGGCCTGATGTTGGATATGGTGTTCAACCACACCTCCACCGAGCATGCATGGTTCCAGCGGGCACTGGCCGGTGAGAAAAAGTATCAGGATTACTACATCTTTAAGAACGGAACCCCGGACAATCTGCCCACAAACTGGGTGTCCAAGTTCGGTGGCCCGGCATGGCAGTATGTGCCGCAGCTGGGCAAGTGGTATCTGCACCTGTTCGATGTGACACAGGCAGACCTGAACTGGGAGAACCCGGCGGTGCGGGGAGAAATGGCCGACATCCTCCGTTTCTGGAAGGCGAAGGGAATCAAGGGATTCCGCTTTGATGTGGTCAATCTGATTTCCAAACCGGAAGTGTATGAGGACGACTTTGCGGGCGATGGCCGTCGCTTCTACACCGATGGCCGCAATGTCCACAAATACCTGAAAGAATTGGTGGCGGCAGGCGGCATCGACGGCATGGTGACGGTGGGCGAAATGTCCTCTACCTCGTTGGAAAACTGCATCGGATACACTGCTGCGGGCAACCATGAACTGTCCATGTGCTTCAACTTCCATCATCTGAAGGTGGACTACAAGAACGGCGACAAATGGGCACTGATGCCTGCCGACCATCTTGCCCTGAAAAAACTGTTCCAGACATGGCAGGAGGGGATGCAGGCGCATGACGGCTGGAATGCGCTGTTCTGGTGTAATCACGACCAGCCCCGTGTCGTGAGTAGCTTTGGTAGCAATACGGCCTACTGGAAGGAAAGTGCCAAGATGCTGGCCACCGCTATCCACTTTATGCGCGGTACGCCGTATATCTATCAGGGCGAAGAATTGGGAATGACCAATGCGCACTTTACCTCCATTGATCAGTACCGGGATGTAGAAAGCCTGAATTACTACAACATCCTGCGCGGCGAGGGCAAGTCCGAGGCCGAAACGCTCGACATCATCGCCCAGCGCAGCCGCGACAACGGCCGCACTCCGATGCAGTGGGATGCCAGCGCGAACGCAGGCTTCACCACCGGTACGCCGTGGATCGGCACCGCCGATAACTATCAGACCATCAACGCCGCCGCCGAGATGGACGACCCGGACTCGGTGCGCAGTTTCTACAAGACGCTGGTGCACCTGCGCAAACAGCACAAGGTCATCAGCGAGGGGAAAATCGAGTTCCTCTTCCCGGAAAATGCCGACCTGCTGGCCTACCGCCGCTATGGTGCGCCGGACGGAGAAGAGCTGCTGGTGCTGTGCAACCTGACCGGACACGAAGTACCTGTCACCCTGCCGGAGGGCTGGGCCGGTGCGGAAAAGCTGCTGGGCAACTACACGGAAACGGCTGCTGCGCTGCGCCCGTATGAGTGCACAGTTCTGAAAAAATAAAAACAGGGTGGATTTCTCATACTCCGGAAAATCAGCTTTATGCTTATCAAGAAAATCAATCATGCGGTCGATCGCATTGAAACCTTTGTTTTTAAAGGCAGCACGCAACTGATCTTCTTGATATTTATAAGTAGACTTGAAATTCTCCGCTTCCTGACGCTGAAAGCCCTGATCGGTGATACGTATGTTCAACTCCGTATAGTTGTACCAGAATGCAAGATTGGCAATCGCACGCTGGCATTCCTCTAACAGCAGGAGATCGGACGGACCGGCAGCAGGATCGTCATAGATGTTTTGAAATTTCTCCGACAGTTCTTCACCGAAAAGGGGAATAATAAACAGCCGGAAGGCATCTTCTAAAGATGATTTCACCTTTTCAAATGAAAGAGCAGCCGATACCGGTATGAACTTTTTCAGTTCATCCGAATCCTCCCATTTTTTTTCAGAAAATATCATATCAGCTCAATGTTTTTTGAGTACCGGCACCTGTGTCCAGTGTAGTTAATATTGTATTACGGAATCTCAGTTCAATGTCTTTAACCCCATTGCTTCGGAGCATCAGCAGAATGGGATCAAGTAAATTCTGCCGGTCAATCCATGCGTTTGCGATATTCACCAAGAAAGCTTCGCGGATGTTCGAACCGCCCTGATTACCGGCATACGATCCACCCGGCATACCGGCACCGAACACATTGGGATTGACCATCAATGAGAAAAGAATTTCGGAGTTGGCGGCAGCAGAAGTAACCAAGTTCTCACCGCCTTTGTACTTATTGTCGAGAGCGGTGATCTTCCACTCTTCTTCAATTTTGCCGTTGGCTTCGTTGATGGCATAATTGGTAAATAAGGGCTTCTCTGCGTTCTCAAGCCCGCAAAGGTTATCTTCAATCTTATCCATATACTGATTGATGGCCTTTTTACGGGCTTCCGGATCTTTATAGTCATTCGGCGGAAACTTCTTCTCCCAATAGCTGTACGGTATCTGCACATGCCATTTCCACGTGATCTGGTTCTTATAGGCTTTCTTCAGGAACATCGGTACCATGTGAGCGATATCCACCCATCCGAGTATGTAGGACGGCAGCCATATCGGCTCCCCATAGTAATCGTTGTTAGACCATGAGTCGCGAACGGGAAAGACAAACGGCTTATTCATCTTGCCGGCAATCTTCAGCCACTCCAAATGCAGGTCCGGATCGTAATCCATCAGACAATCGAGAACCTGAACATTGTCAGCATCGGAAGTGCCCGGTGTAGATGGCCAGTTGCCGGAAACGACACACTTGCACGCTCCCCACGAGTCAGGCAGCGTATAACGATAGAACAGGGCATTTAGCGGATTCAAGCCGACTATTTCGGTACCGGACATGTTCGGTAGCATCTGTACCGCCCCGTTACCATATTTGAAATAGTCGCGGCTCACCTTCTCAAGATACCGCCTGACCATACGCGAATTAACGAACCGGCTTATCTTCGGATCATTAACCGGCTGAAGCTGCTCATTGCCTTTTTCATCCCAACCGGTCACCTTGCAGGGATAAATGCCCTGTCCGACGGTCAACGAACGCAAGAACTTGAGACCGGTATTCAGAACCGAAGTCGTGCTGATCTGTTTGCCGGCTTTTAAAGGAAAGTCATTCCCCCTGCCCCAGTTCATGACACGATAATCCTTATAAACCGTTGTCTCTGTCAGGCTGATATCGTAAGGAGACAATATATCACGCTTCTTGACCTCGTAGTTGGACGGCCGACCGACCGATTCACCGAAAACCGAGGTGCTTATCATCATCAATGGAGTGCCCTCTTTATTAAACAGTATATCCATTATCGCCCCTCCTGATCATCGATGAACACCACCCTTTTTGAATTGTACGATATAATATTATCAATGCGTACCGGGTAAACGTGTGATTCCGGATTGCCGGAACAGTCACAGGGCTGAATGCCCCGCAACCGATACTGTTTATTATTCATTTTGCCCGCCCCGCAGACATAGGCTTGCGGCACAAAAATCAGTTTACCTTTAGCCGTTACGAACTTGATGGAGAAGATGCGCTTCGTTCCATCCGGATTCGTGCGGACATCCAGTTCGGAAAGCATTAAATTTCTTTTTATTGTTTTCATGTTAATCAAATGTTGAATCGAACGTTTTATCAAAGATTCTCTCTCTCAAGCTGTCACGGGTAAATATTCGCTGGTATTCATTAGCGACACGGTATGTCAATTTTATATTAAGCGGTTCAGTACGGGGCTTCGATTCTGTAAAATCCACCTCCGTAATCGTAATAAGATCGCCCAGTACGTCATTTTTATAAAGGTACACTTTGGTACTGTGTACCATATCCTCGACACAATCCCGGATGGTATCATTTATATAGCCGGTATTGGCAGTATGTGAGGTACTCAAATCCGTATGCAGCTTCAGATACTCTCCTTTAACAGAACCGAAAGATGCTGTCAACTCCGAACTCCGCTCATCCCGACCGGTGAAATACAGGCTCTCCGGAAATCCGAAGCAGTTATAAAAGACAAAGTGTGTTATTTGAGGATAATGCCTGCGATCGATATCAAAATGGATCTTATCAATCAACACCTCTTGAGAGTATAAAGAAGCTTCGTAAAATATGATATCATCAGCCGTATATGAAGCCCCCAACTCTTTATTCAGCCGCTCCACAATGGCAGGAACACTGAAATAACGAATATCAAAAGTGCCCGGTGCCGTATTAGAGAAGAAATTCACTTTATGGAAACGGGCCTTATCTTGTGATTTATAGGCAATACCTAAGACCAATGTCTGCCCCATCTTATGATATGCGACAGGAACAACCTGATCAACGCGTACCATCCGTTTGGAAAAGCGGCTCAAAAATCTTTTATCATATGCGGACATACCCGTCCGGCAGTTAGAATAATAAAAAGTCTGCGTGAACGAACCCGCCTGTTCACCGGCATCATTATAAATGCTGCCGGAGATCATTACATAATACCGTATACTGGTATAATCATCTGTCGTGTGCAGCAGGTTTATATCCAGATCACGGAAATAAGAAAGTGCCACATCACCAAGACCGTGAATTTTGACATTACCATCCTTATCAGGATAGTAGACTTCATCAAATGACGCAGAATCCATGTCCGGACCGCTAACCTGATATTTAACGGTTATATTGCCCGACACACCGGAAATCTGTACATCACCCATGTCATGACAGAATACCCCTCCTTCAACAATGCCACCTATCACCATCTGAACAAATAATATTTAGCCCCGACATTGCAGGATTTATCAATCAGATCATAATCACCTATAAACTCGATGCGCTTGTGCCGGTATGCAGCCATTAACTTCAAGCTGCGATATCCGCCCATCACACCGGCTGAAAAGGAGTGTTTATACTCCGGAAAACGGAAGGAATATGAAACGGTACGACCAAGCAGGCCGTTCATATAAACCGTGTCTGTCAGATGTACCTCTATATATTCGGTTTTTATAATCGGATCATTATAGACCTTTTTTGTAAAATACTGCTGTAAAATGGCAGCCGTATCCACATCAACAGGAACCGGAACCTCTATCTCCCTGATGACCTCAGGAGCACTCAACCGGATCGTATCGTTTACATGAACCGTATATGCGACCATATGAACCGCCCCTCTGCCGACATAAAAACCCGCTCCGAACAGGATGGCTGCCACCAGTACAAACAGAATTATGGCACACCCTTTTCTCATTGCTTCAAGTTTTTGAATTTACCGATCAAAGAGGTCCACACATCCGACATGGCGACTATCAAGGTCTCTTTTGGTTTGCCATCGATAACCGCCAGATTCTCTAAAATGGATGTTCCATACTCAATGCAGAAATAGACCATTGTGGCCACATGAATGACATCAAAAAAGATAACGCCTAAAATGAAAACCCAGCCGTCATGCATCTGCATGTCTTTTGAGAAACTATGAAACATGAAAAACAGGAAACACCACACGAAAACCTTGATCACGCATCTGGAAAACTTAAAACTCTCAAAAGGCTCTCCCCGTTTTTTAGATGCCCGCCGGCCGGTTGTCGTCTCTACGATTACCGCCAAAAACATCACCAATACAAGAAGTGGAGAAGTACCGAGAAACTCACTTATGATCGCTACCAATACGCTTAGAGAAAATGCCGGTACCTGTGTCCCGTATTTAAAAGAAGGGAATAGGCTTAAAAGGAAACCTTTTATCCCGTCAAAACCATAAGTTGCTAAAAAACGCTCAATATAATTCATCGTATTTACCTTTTATGAAGGCAAATGTAGCTGCTGCCCTACAAAGAGAATAGGACACAAAAAAGGGGTGCCCAACTTCACAGCCGGACACCCCCCCAAAATGTAAAAAAAATATTTGTCTAATTTATATCTTTAATACCTCAGTTCCTCTTTTTCGTAAAGCACCCAGGTATATTGACCACAAAACTGATCCGATTTAAACCCTAAATCATCCATCACTTTCGCCACATCCGGAAGCGATGGTTCGCACATCTCACGGCATTCATACACCAGTTCGCGAGAGGTACGGAATATCATCGCGCTATCAGGCCCGAAAGCATCGTATTTATTCGTCAAAAACTTTCCAAAGAGTTCTTTGGCAGTAATGGCATTAGATGAAGAATCCGCATTTGATGTTGATTTTTCATCATTATCATATGATAAAAATCCTATTTTTCGCATAACTATTCCTCCTCTCCTTTTCCGTTAACATTCAACGCATTTTGCATACATGCAATAATATCACGTACATCACTTTCTGACAACGAACATAATACATAAGAATCTTGATACCACAAATTATATAAAAACTCACTAACTTCTTTTTCTGAGAAGCAGCGCTCAGCACTAATATATATACTTCGTTTGGTTATAGCCGGTTTTTTATCATTCATTTTGACCCTCCTTTTCTTTTATAAACACCTCGTATCTGTAAGTAGGTAAAACTACATACCTGTCGACGTTTGTCATGCTCTACATTAACATAAAAGCATCCTCCCAAGCCTTCTTCTATATCTGTCTCTTTAAAGAAAGAGATGGTAAGTTCCTTATCATTAGGATACCGTTTATTCAATTCAGCAACTTTGGCGATAGCATCACGGAATATAGTATTTAAAGAACGCCTGTCTTTAATAAGCATACCTATTTTAAATTGCTCTACATAACGACACATCTGTTTGCCTTTAGCATTCATACCCACACAATTGGCATGAGAATGAATATCAGTCACTACGTACATCATTTTTGCCCTCCTCTCTTAGCTACAATAACACAGACAGCAGCACCAATGATTAACGGCGGATAGATAAAAGCCGCACTAATCAAAGCCACAGCCGTAACATAATAAAAATCTGAACGATTACGAACTCTACACTCTTCTGGAAGGAAGTAGTTAATGAATGAATTGAATTTGCCATCGGTTGCACGATGGGCGGGCACATAATGAGTGCCGGTGGTTTCTTTTTTCATACGAATCATTGTTTAGCGTTTTAGGCAGAAAATAAAAAACGGCTGCCATTTTCCGTGTCGCTAAACAATGATTCGTAATCCCGAAGGCTTAAGAATTGGAAAAGAGGGCAACCGCCATTTCATTATATATGTAACATTTCACTCATAAAATGAGGAAACCACAGGGCATAAAAAAAGCCCATAGAATATCTTTGAGCAATTAACCGAAGCTCACCGGGATTAAATAATCATTGTTTAGCACTGCAAATATGAGAATAATATTTGAAAGTGCAAAAAGTTAATCATGAAATTCCATCATCTTATCTGCCTCATAATCGAAATTTACACTATTTGATTCTGTCGCAAATATCCCGTTTTGGACAAATATCGAATAATCGATAATACTTGTATTTGTAACTTGCTCCAATGAAACAGACGAAACACAAGAAGATAGTACTACTATCATTGCCAGAAATAAAAATTCTTCTTC
>ENA-UEQP01003229-UEQP01003229.1-human-gut-metagenome-genome-assembly--contig:-NODE-3229-length-10938-cov-4.066292_pt1 | contig 10938 bp, 9 predicted proteins | sample MGYA00242951_ERZ507951 | MGnify/ENA primary metagenome ERZ507951 (study PRJEB26167, sample SAMN06115539) | human gut metagenome | host: Homo sapiens | place: China:Shanxi | collected 2015-11-18...
TCTGATATCCTGCATTTTCCAGGAGTATAACTGCCTTTTTCACGCATTCTCTCTCTGTTTTTCCCTCATTTAAGAATGTCTTATATCCCTCACAGAAATCCTGTGCCTCCGGGATCTGCTCCGGCGCTTTTTCGCCGATATGCGGAGCTTCCCAGAGAAGTACTTTTTCAAGATCTTTGCCATTCATTCTAAAAATCCTCCGTATGTGTAATAGTATCCTATTTCGGGAACAGCTCTTTGCTGTCCAACATCAGTGTAAACGGTCCGTCATTCAGCAGATCCACCTTCATATCCGCTCCGAGCTCCCCGTGCGCCACTTTTTCCACATGCTTTTTGCACTGTGCCATAAAATATTCATGGAGACGGTTGGCGTTGTCCGGCGCTCCTGCACCAGTAAAGCTCGGACGGTTGCCCTTCCGGCAGTCTGCATACAGCGTAAACTGGCTCACCACAAGGATCTCGCCGCCCACATCCTGAAGAGAGCGGTTCGTCTTTCCGTTCTCATCCTCAAAAATGCGGAGTCTGCAGATCTTGTCCGCCATTTTATCTGCGATCGTCTCATCATCCTCATCAGATACACCGAGAAGGATCAGGAATCCCTGTCCGATGGAACCGGTCTCCCGCCCGTCCACATGTACCGACGCATGTTTTACTCTCTGTAGTACGACTCTCATCTATCTTTCCTCCAGACTGGCCGCTCTGCATCCGCTTTTCCGGAGTACAGATCTTTCGTCTTGGAACTTTCTGTCATCAAAACAGCCGAAAACGGTCTATGTCGGACCGTTTCCTGCAAGTTCCTCCAGTTTTCTTTCTGCTTTCTCACGCTCGCGGCGCTTTTCTTCCTCACGCCTGCGCTCTTCCTCCTCGACGGCCATGATCGCCTGGTTTAAGGAGAACATCTTCATATCCAGCATATCCACCATATCGGCGCAGGACTTTAACTCCCGTTCCAGATAATCCGGTGCTTTTCCCTCAAATTTGTAAGCGATCTTGTGTTCCAGAGAAGCCCAGAAATCCATGGCGATCGTTCTGATCTGGATCTCCACCTTTGTGTCCCGTTTTCCCTCTGACAGATAGACCGGGATCGTCACCACCATGTGGTAGCTCTTGTATCCGTTCGCCTTCGGATATTTAATATAGTCTTTGACATGCAGGACCGTGATATCCGCCTGTCTGGCGATCATATCCGCGATCGGATAAATATCAGACATAAAGGAACAGATGATCCGGATTCCCGCGATATCATTTAAGTGCTCCACCATATTGTCGATCGTGACTTCACATCCATCGTTCTTCAGCTTTTTCACGATGCTCTCCGGTGTTTTCAGCCGGGATGTGATATGTTCGATCGGATTGTAATTGTATAGCTGTATAAATTCATTGTTTAAGATCTCGATCTTCGTGTTGATGGATTTCAACGCTGAGCTGTATAAAAACATCGTTGATTTCCACTGATCGATCTGATCAAAACCTCCAGATTCTTTCGTCATGATGACGCCCCCTTTCTTTGCAGTCGGGAACGTTCCGTCCATGCGACCATTCCTTCACACGTTCCTGACTACAGCTTCAGACCCTTTAAAAGATCCGCAAGACCTGTGCTTGCCTGACCGTCTTCCTTATATCCATAAGTGTCCTCAGCTTCTCTCTCCGCTTCCTCCTCTATCAGCTCCTTCATGGACAGGCTGATCCTGTTATCTGCGACAGAGATGATCTTCACCCGTACTTCCTGTCCCTCTTTCAGAACAGCGCCCGGATGTTTGATCCTCTTTGTGCTGATCTGGGAAATATGAAGGAGACCGGTGAGTCCGTTCTCCAACTCAACGAATGCGCCGTAATCCTTTAAGGTCTCAACCGTACCATTCATAATTGCGCCGACTTCACATTTCGCGATCTTTTTATTTGTCTCTTCCTGTCTCTTCTCCCTCGCTGCCTCGCGGCCGGATAATACGAGACGGTGTGTCTCCTCGTCAGCGGTGATAACGGTTACATCAATGGTCTTTCCGTCGAATTCCTTCAGATCTTCCACATACTCAGCGCTCAGACGGGAGGCCGGGATAAATCCGCGGATTCCTTCCAGATACGCAACGGCACCTGCGTTTACGATCTCAGCGATCTTTACCGGAACAACCGTGCGTTCTTCCATCATCGCTTTCAGTTTATCCCATGCAAGGACCTGATTTGCTTCCTTCTTTGAGAGAACCATATTTCCCTCACCGTCGTTTGTAGCCATCACAGTCGCTGTGATCTCATCACCCGGGTGGATCATTTCCGCCATATTGAAATCAGGATCCTCACTTAAATCTTCCCTGCGGATCACGCCGTCCGCATAGGTCTTTAAATCCACGATCACCGCATCATCTGTCACATCGATCACGGTACCTGTCACAACATCGCCAACTCTAATTTTTTTAAGGGAGGCTTCTAACTCCTCTTTGTAATCGTCCATGGATTCCATATGTCATCTCTCCTTTTCTCATTATCTGATCATATTTCGTTTCATTTCTTTCTCTATTTAACCATATTCTGTGAATATTTGCCATAGTTTTCACAAAAATTTTATGATAAAATGTGCATAGTGATTATGAAATCAATATTGTTTGCTATCATAGATCCTTATGACGCATGTCACAGAAACACAGGATCAGATTTTGGAGGCATTTACCATGAAAGATTATGCAGACCTACATACCCATACCATCGCCAGCGGACATGCCTATGGAACCATCACAGAGATGGTTCATGCCGCTGCTTTAAAAAAACTGCCGATTCTCGGCATCACGGAACATGCCCCGTCTATGCCGGGGAGCTGCGGAGAGATGCAATTTTGTAACTTCAGGGTGATCCCACCGATCCTTGAGGGCGTCCGTCTTTTATTCGGCTGCGAGCTCAATATCGTGGATTACAAAGGAACCATTGACCTTTCTGAGCGAATGTTAAAACGGTTATCCTACACTATCGCCAGTCTTCACGATCTCTGCCTGAAACCCGGAACAAAAGAAGAAAATACCTTTGCGGTCGTCACTGCGTTAAAAAATCCCTATGTAACGATCCTCGGACATCCGGATGACGGAAAATTTCCGTTGGATTATAAGACAGTCGTTCAGGCGGCAAAGGAAAATCACCGTCTGATCGAACTCAATAACACCTCCCTGACACCGGGCAGCTCCCGCATCCACGCAAATGAAAACGACCGGATCCTTCTTCCGCTCTGCGCAGAGTATCAGGTTCCGGTGATCATGAACAGCGATGCCCACTTTACGACCGCTGTCGGTGACCACGCACGGGCGGAAGCGCTCTTAAAGGAGCTGCATTTTCCGGAGGAACTGATCGCAAACTATCATCCGGAGATTCTGAAGGAATATATCCCGGATCTGGCGGATTTTCAGGGCTGATATATCTGTTGGATCTGTATCCCGCCTGGTCATCTGCGACAATCTGCATCTTCTCGCAAATGCACATCATCGGCACGTCAGTGCCTTTTGTGTAACAGGAAATACCCCGGAATTTCCTGTTACACAAAAACGGCTGCGAAGTATCCTTTCACTTCACAGCCGTTTTCTCATTCGTAAAAATCTTTTCAGAACTATTTTAACAACTTATCGACCTTTTCCCACAGCGCCTGCAATTCCTTCTGATCGCTAAGGCGGTCCTTCTGGATCCGGATAATATTCTCCAGCGCCGCATTCGCACCATCCGCATTTAACTTTGCGTCACAGGTCTTTTTCGCCTTTGTATACGGATCCATACTCTCCTGATCCTCTTCCTGCTCCGTCTGAAGCTTCTGGATCTTTTCCACAAGCTTTACCGCCTCGTCGGATGGATTCTTTACATCCTGCCAGTTTAAAAGATGGGTGTTATTCTCCGCATTGATCGTATCCAGTGCGATACTATTCTTTAACATCGTTTTCCAGTTGTCCGAGATTGCTGTCTCATACGTCTGCTTCGCGGTCTTATTATCCGCAAAAGCAGTTACCGGCATTCCCGCAAGACATACCAGAAGACTGAACAAAAATAAAAGCCGTTTCATCATCGTGTCCTCCTCTGCTGCAAACTGATAACAGATCTTTGAGCTGTTACCATCTTATCACACTTCTGTCCATTCTTCTACGGCAAAGCTGCGGCAATCCTGCGGCAGTATGATCATAAATATGGCACCTTCCGGCGAACTTTCTGCCTCAATATTGCCGCCTATGTACTCCATCGAGCGCTTCGCGATCGAAAGCCCCAGCCCATGATTTCCATTTTTACCTTTATAAAAGCGGTCAAATAGATGAGGAAGATCGGCTTCTGAAATTCCAGGTCCATCGTCCCGTATCGTGATCTTTAACCGGTCTTCGGCCGCTTCCACGGAGATCTGAACGGTCTCCTTCGCGTACCGGATACAGTTTGACGTCACATTCGAGAAGGCCCGGCCAAGCAGCATCACATCCGAAATAATCTTATGCTCATCTCCGGGCAGAAATTCCAGTTTTATTTTTTTCTGATACGCAAGTCCCTCGAGGCGCTCGATCTGGTCTTCAATATATTCCCGGATCCCAAGCTCCACCGGTACCACCTGATACCGCATCTGGTCCATTCTCGTGAGCGTCAGGATCCCGTCAACCACCTCCGTCAGGCGGCTGCTCTCATCTAAGATCACACCGGCCGCCTGAAAGGCATCCTCAAATACACCTCTCTGGATGCCCTGGGCATAGCCGCTGATGGACATGAGCGGTGTTCTGAGCTCATGTGAGGCGTTCTGGAAAAATACGCGCTCCGCCTCATCCGCCTTTAAAAGATTATCCTGCATCTGGTTGATCTCATTTTCCAGCTCGTAGAGTTCTTTTACGTTGGTCCCAGTCTCCACTCTCTTAAATTTCTTCTCACCGATCCCGCGGGCTGCCTCACAGAGACGGCTCACCGGGTCCGAGATACTTCCGGCTACGAACCAGAACAGTACGATGGAGACACCTGCCATAGCTCCCATGATCATGAGTACCAGTCGTGACACCTCTTTTAAGATCACACTGGTATCATGGATCGGACAGTACAGAAGGACATTCTGGACACGGCCGGACCGGTTCTGACCTACATCAAGGAAATAGAGCATATATTTTGTTTCACCGATGGTCTCCTCCGTGATCTCTCCGCTCTCAAAAGCCGGATCATTTCCGGTCATTCTCGTCAGAAACTCCGAATACATCTGGGTCATCTCCGGCTGGTCATCGTAGTTTTTCGGATACAGCACCCGGTAATTCTTTCCGATCACCAGCATCTTTGACTCCCCGGACTCCGTCTGTGCTGCATTTTTCAGGGCATTCAGGAGACTTTCCCTGTCATCCTTGGCATCACTCTCGTCCGGCACGTCCAGATTGCTGTACTCACCCGACAGCTCCTCCACGGTCTTCACCATCTGTCCAAGATCCCTCTTCGCGTTGTAGTTCATATGCCCGTCCAGCGCATAGCTGAATACGAACCAGGCTGCCAGCGGAAACGCAATCAGAAGAAACATCACCGGAAGGAATATTTTCATCCGGATACTTAATTTCATGCCTCTCCTCCACTCGTCAGGCGGAATCCATAGCCCCATACCGTCTCGATCTTCACAGTACTCTTCTGATCCTTCAGCTTCTTCCTAAGGCGCTTCACCATATCATCAACGGCCCGGGTGTCAACTTCCTTGCTGTCCACCTTCCAGAGGGATTTTAAGAGGTCATCACGGCTCGCCGCATGTTCCTGACGTTCTAACATGTGGCACAGGAAATCGAATTCCAGCGGTGTCAGGGCAAAATCTTCCTCCTTTAACTTCGCGGCACGGCGCTTCGGGTAGAGCTTGATATCACCGATCTCATAGGAGTCCTTCGCCTCTTCCTCCTGAGCAGAGAAGGCATCTACACGGCGGAATAACGCCTTGACTCTTGTCACCAGCTCCAACGGCAGAAACGGTTTTACCATATAATCGTCGCTTCCGAGGGTAATTCCCGTAATGCGGTCCAGTGGGGAATCCTTCGCGGAGACGATGATGATCGGTACATGGCTCGTCTTCCGGATCTGGGTGCAGACCGTCAGCCCGTCCATTCCCGGCATCATGATATCGAGGATGCAGAGATCCGGCGCTTTCTTCCCAAACGCCTCAAGCAGAGACTCTCCGTCCCCGAAGCACTCCACCTCGTATCCTTCTTTTTCCAGAAAATTTTCTATTAGAAAACAGATGTTTTTTTCATCATCCGCCACATAGATCAGCTTTGACATTCCTGTTCCTCCTGTATTTTTATTGTATGCTTAAGCCCACCGTACATTCCGGTACATTCCGGCATGCATGATTCCGGACTTTTCCTTCTTTGTTAACTTTTATTATACCATGTCTTTCCTTTCACGGTAAATACTTGCCGCAGAATTGCCGCATGACCCATTTTCCCATTGTATTTTCCGCCAAACTGTTGTAAACTGGCTCTATACCACGGTGCAGTGTAAAAGAAATATGATATTTTCAGAAAGGACGGAAGCTTGCATGAATAAAGACCTTGAATTTCTAACCCGCGTGATCGATGAAAAATCCGCGAAAATCCTTGATGCAAACGATAAGATCTGGGAATACGCCGAGTTAGCGTTCCACGAGACGAAATCGGCTGCCCTGTTAAAATCCATTTTAAAAGAAGAGGGATTTGCCCTGACAGAAGGCGATGCCGGTATCCCGACCTGCTTTACCGGAACCTTCTCCTACGGAACCGGAAAACCTGTGATGGGAATCCTCGGCGAATATGATGCCTTATCATCCTTAAGCCAGAAGGCTGCCGATCCCCACAAGGAACCGTTAACGGAAGGCGCTCCCGGACATGGCTGCGGCCACTGCGCACTGGGTACCGGCGCACTTGCCGCTGCCCTCGCTGTCAAAGAATACCTGATTGCCAATAAAAAAGACGGTACGATCATCTACTTTGGCTGCCCGGCCGAGGAAGGCGCAGGCTCCAAGCAGTTTATGGCCCGCGCAGGCATGTTCGATGACGTTGATTTCGTGTACTCCTGGCACCCGGCTACAAAAAATGCAGTTGAGTGCAACCACAGCAACGCCATCATGGGCGCAAACTTCTATTTCAAAGGCGTTGCCTCCCACGCAGGCGCGACTCCCTACCTTGGAAGAAGTGCTCTGGATGCCGTCGAGCTCATGAATGTGGGCTGCAACTATTTAAGAGAGCACATGATCCCGGAGGCAAGAATCCACTATGCTTATATTGATGCCGGCGGAACCGCCCCGAATGTTGTTCAGGATCACGCGACGATCCGCTATGAGGTCCGTTCCCCATGGGTACATCAGGTAAAAGAGCTCTTCGAACGCGTGAAGAATGTTGCACGCGGCGCGTCCATCATGACTGACACCTCCGTCGAGTGTGAGCTTTCCATGGCATTCACCGAATATCTTCCGAACAATGCTCTGGCAGCCGTTGCCGATGAGTGTCTGCAGGAGGTCGGTGCTCCGGAATGGACGGAAGCTGACTATGCGATGGCAAAGGAATTTTTAAACACCTATCCGGAGACCACGCTTGAAAACATCAAGGCTCAGATCATTGAGACTTACGGTGAAGACCGTCTGGATGAGATCCTTGAAAAACCGCTGGATTCCGAGATCCACCCGTTCAACCCGGATAAGATCAAGCTGACCGCCGGATCCACGGACGTGGGTGACGTCGGATACGCAGCACCGACCTTAAACATCAACATCGCCACCGCATGTGTCGGAAATGTAGGACACTCCTGGCAGATGGTTGCCCAGTCCTGCAGCCCGTTAGCTCACAAGGGCCTCCTGACCGCAGCGAAGGTTCTGGCTCTCTCCTGTGTCCGTACCATGGACCGTCCGGACGTGATCGAGGCCGCAAAAAAAGAGCTGAAAAAGAGAAACGGCGGACATTACACCTGCCCGCTGCCGGATTCCGTACAGCCGCCGTTAGATACATATTAAATTGCAACCTTCCGGCACATATTCTGTCACAGCTGGTGCGGCAGGTACAGCGACCTGCTGAACCGTTATGGAGCTTTACATAAAGATACGCCTCATTCCGGCAGTTTCTTCTGCCAGGAATGAGGCGTATCTTTTTCAGCACTGTTTCTGCATCCAGTTCTCTGCACTTTTTACGGTATTGGCCATATACCGGATCACTTCCACCGGATAATCTCCGACAGCAGTCTCGCCGGTCACCATGATCGAGGATGCGCCATCCAGTACTGCATGGAAGATATCGTTCACTTCTGCGCGTGTCGGGACCGGACTGCACTCCATGGACGCCAGCATCTGTGTCACTACCATAAATGGTTTTCCTGCCTTCCGGCATTTTTCGGAGATCTGACGCTGGACCCCCGGGAGATCCCATAGATGTACGGCATTCCCAAGGTCTCCTCTGGCGATCACGATCTCATCTGCCGCCGGAAAAAGTTCCTCCAGTTTCCGGACACCATCCATATTTTCGATCTTGGCAAAGAGCCTGATATCCTCCGCTCCTGCTTCCTGAAGTGTTTTTTTCACGCACTCTAAATCCCTGTGATCTCTCACGAATGGCTGCATGACACCTGTCACGCCCATCTCTTTTGCGATCTTAATATTTTCAAGATCCGCTTTTGTAAGTGTCGGCGGATAGATCTTTGCTCCCGGAAGCGCAACGCTCTTTCTGCTCTTTAAGAGACCTCCCCAGAGGACTTTTGCGAAACAGCGTTTCTTTTCGATCTCTTCTCCACGATTCTCCGGCATACTGACCGGGTTTTCCACAATTTTTAAATGGATCTTCCCATCGTCCAGAAGAACTTCCTGACCCGGAACCAGATACGGAAGTGTAAGTTCCGGAAGCATGATCTTTGTGGATCTTCCGGCCTTCACATTCTCTGAAATCTCACAGATCTCTACAATGTCCCCATTCCGCAGAGCGACCGGTTCCGCGACGGTCCCGGTCCGGAGTTCCGGACCCTGCAGATCCACGAGGAGCTGCGGTTTCACTCCACATTTTTCTGCTGCACGATTCATCTTTCCGATCAGTTCCCCTGACTCTGCCAGAGTCACATGAGACAGATTCAGCCGCATCCCTGTCATTCCCAGTGAAAACATCTCCGCCAGCACCTTCTCGCTCCCACACGCCGGTCCCAGCGTTCCGTATAGATTCACCATCTGAATTTCCTCCTGCTCCTTATTCTGTCTCAAGCATAACATAAGAATGCAGGGTTGTCATCCCATTTCCGATTCTGTCTCTACCCGGTAAACGCTGTGTTACGGCACAGGCTGCATCCACTGCTGTTCTCACATGGGCAGTGTGGAATCGTCAGATCGGTACCGGTGTCTGTGCTAAAATTGAAATAATCGCAACCGCTGCCAAAATACCTGCGATGACTGCCACCGCAATGATGATATTTCTTTTCATAGATGTTCTTTTCCTCACTTTCCAACCCTCGTACATGCTCCTTTTGATCGTAACGAAATGTTTCTGTCATCACTTTATGCCCACCAGTGCCAGAAACTTTTTATCTGACTGAATGCCCTGAGTCAAAAACTCTCCATCCCGGAACAGGGCATAGGTGGTGACCGGCGCAGGTACATTCTGCGCGGCTTCTTTGTCGGTAATGTGGGTTGCTTGAAATGGGATCCCGTGTTCCTTTGCCGCCTCCTGTACCTTCGGAACCCAATAATAGGTGAAAGGGCACTGGTCGGTGTAATAGAGGACAAAGCCCCTTTCGCCAACTTTCGGGTGTCTGGCACAATCTTTGAATCTCGGCTGCCCTGCATCCTCTGCAAGAGGCATGTACATGAGGTTGATCCCGCAGTCGGATACGTCCGCGACCTTGAATCCTTTATACTTCAAGAATTTTGGATCAGCTAAAAATTCCCGTTTCCGCCCCTCGGCACACAGAATGCAAATGCCTTTCTTTCCCTGTTCTTTCGCGTCCCGGATACACTCGGAAAGCAGTTCTGAGGAATAGCCGTGTCCCTTCAGCGAGCCGGAAACCCACAGGCAGTTGATGTAAAGCCAGCCGTCTGCTTCAATGGGCACCCATGCATTTTCCGCCGGAATATATTCGATAAAACACTTTCCGCGCTCCTCACTGCGATAAAAGACAAGTCCCTCATCAAATCGCTGCTTCAGCCACTCCTTTTTTGCAAGAGCCTGCTTGCCGGACATAGCGCAGCAGATGTGCTCCTTGTCAATGTTCTCTTTCGTGATATGGATATATTTCATCGATCTTCACCTGACTTTCTCCATGTTTATTGCATAATTTTAACATCTATTGGAGGTTTGGTCAATTTTCCCGTTCTTTCTGCAACCAGACTCCACCTTGGAAATGAAATGGGCAATATGGGCACTGATTCCATAAAAATAAGCCGGAGTAGCCAGTACAAGTACATCTGCTTTCTGAAACAGTTTAAGTATCTCAGCCATATCATCTTTTAATACACAGATGCCTCCATTTCTCATACAGCCGTCACAGGCTCAGCAAAAGCCTATATTCTACTCCATGATACGTACGATTTTCACTTGATGTCCTTTTGCTTCTGTGCCTTTTTGAACTGCTCACATAAGATTTGTGAATTTCCTTTTTTCTTGGCGAGCTTGAGATAATCAATATATTTTTTATTTGTTTTTCTCCTATCAATCCAGATTTAATTCATCTATAACTGATGTCAGAATTCTAAACTATCTGAATTCAAAAGAAAATACTTCATTCCCATGATGACAAATCCCTCATCATTTCTCCAAGGTTTCTTGCTGCCATTTACAATGACAATCTTCTTGAAAGAGTCTGGGATATTACGCAAAGAGTTGAACTCCTGAGTCTGCTTTTCTTCCGAAATCATGTCATATGCAACCTGAATATAGTACCTCTGGCTGCCTTGGTTAACCACAAAGTCAACTTCCAACTGCTTACGGGTACGTTTGCCCTCTTTATCTTTACCAAAGATCTGCACGACGCCCACATCAACAT
>ENA-UEQP01003233-UEQP01003233.1-human-gut-metagenome-genome-assembly--contig:-NODE-3233-length-10924-cov-4.412096_pt1 | contig 10924 bp, 6 predicted proteins | sample MGYA00242951_ERZ507951 | MGnify/ENA primary metagenome ERZ507951 (study PRJEB26167, sample SAMN06115539) | human gut metagenome | host: Homo sapiens | place: China:Shanxi | collected 2015-11-18...
ATTTTGGAAGATACAAGGGCTTTTTGTTAGCTGAATTCTTTAAATTATCCACAGAAAATGCAGCCAGCCCCTCCAAACTGCCCGCATATATATCCTTATTTTCGGAAACGTAAAGTCCGTTATCTACACCAAACGATGAAACTGGCAGTTTTTTCCCCGATATAGAATATTTCACTCTCTTTTCTTTTGTATCGAAAAAAGAAAGTCCGTTACTACACATAATTATCATAAATCTTTCATCGAGAGAAATACAATTAAAGCAATAATCATCCAATATTAGGGAATTCTTGGAATTATATATTTGAAAAGTATCTTCTTTAGCATTATATCCTAACATTCCACCACCTTCCGTACCTATATAAATCTCACCGTTACTTGTTTCACATATACATAAGAGTACATTGTGCTTTATGCCAAAATCACTCGATTGGTATCGTTTCATTGAATCTGGCACACCTATTTTCATACAAACTATATTTTTATTATATATCGCCCATATCTGGTCTGATTGATCGATAACAAACGCAAGTACTCCCTTAATACATAATAGCGGGGTAACTTCGTTGGTTTTTTCATTAAACACATAAATACCATCACTTGAAGAAAATACAATTTTATCGCCATACATATATACATGTGTCACAGTGTGATGTAACACTCTATCCTTTGGAGACTTAAAACACTTGGTGAATTTTCCGGAAGGTATGTCATAAGCTATCAATCCCGATAAATAGGTACCAATATATAATTTATCCTTATTCTTATCATAACAGATAGATTTCATATTATCTGCTACAAGACCGGAGTCTTTCGTACTGAGGTGACGGAATATTTCAGTCTTATGATTCATATAATTAAGTCCTCCGCCATCTGTACATATCCACAAATCATCCCGTTTGTCTTTTACAATTCCACTGACAAATGGAAAATTGAGACAATCAGAGCGTTCCTTGTTTGCGGGATAGTATTTAAAAATTCTACTCTCTGGGGAAAAGACACTGACCCCTCCATAATAAGTGCCGACCCATAATCCTCCCTCCTTGTCCAAATAGAGGGCGAATATGGATGAATGTTTCATGTCACCGGAAAAACCTCCTGAGGCATAGGACTCTATATTACCGGTTGAGATAGAGTATTTGTTCAGTCCTTCACGAGTTCCGATCCATAAATTACCGGACTGGTCTTCGGTTACCACCCTTACGTCATTGCTGCAAAGACTATTCGCTGTTCCGGGATTATTGACAATATGGTTTACACAAATATCATTGTCAAACTGATACAGCCCGTTTGAACGAGTTGCCATCCAAATAGAACCATCTTTACTTTCATAAAGCATTTCGATGGAAGGTATGTCCAATATACATTTCCATAATCCATTTTTATATTCTTTGTAACATCCTTTTGACGTGACGATATACCATTCACTACTTCTATTGCAAAATATAGAACTTATTCTTCCTGAAGAGATTTCTATTTTTTTGAAGAAATCCCAACGATTATCGCCTTCATTCCATTCCAAAATTGAATCTTTAGCAGCTATATAAATTTTGCCACCAATAGAATTAACAGCGTTTATATCTCTTTCTCTGATACACTGAAAACGGTCTTCAGTCAATTTATAACAAACCAAAGAATTGTCAGCACGCAAAACTATATTGTGATTTGAATCTTCAACGATTCGATAAATTGTATTATTTTTAATATAGTTGTCAAAACGTTCTTCACCTCCTTTCAAGGTTATCATTTCATTTCCGTCATAGATACTCAAACCTTGCAATGTTCCGAACCACATCCTTCCCAATTCATCCTGATGAATACTTAGTATTGAAGGTTGCGAGAGTCCGTCTTTTACTCCTATATTTTTAAAATAATATCCGTATAAAGGAAAATGTATGAAGTTTATGCACAAAAACAAAATAATACGAATAAGACTTTTTTCATATAAGCCGGATTTCTGTTTCTTCATGATTGATTAGACTTTATGAGGTTCACGCAATTAAATAAATTGCGTATACAAATATCCTATTTAATTTAGAAATATCAAAAAAATATATGTCTTTTGAGGATATAGGAATAGATTTTCATTTATTTATTGTCTGCGTTAGCCTGTATACTTTCCCGTTCTCATCTATACCCTCAATAATAATGTCCTCCGGTGCGGTGCTGTCTGGAGTGTAATATTCTATTATTGCATTTCCTTCTTCATCCAATTGCAGTGCCGGATTCCAATAGATAGTACTCCTTAAATCTGAACGCCGGGCATCTTTCTTTTCGGGAGTATCATAGGTTGGGTGATAAAATTCCACCGAGTCACTGTACCCGAGTGGAGAGTAAGTGATGATTCCTTGTGCCGGTCTGGCCGGAAGATTTCTTCCGTCTTTTAATGTGATAACAATGGCACCGGCAGCACCACGGGAACCTAATATTGCCGCATCTGCTCCGCGGAGCAGACTTAAACTGGACATATCACTGGCTTGCAGGGTGGTCAGGATCTCATTGTCATCCTCGTACACTACATCGTCAATCACGATAACAGGCTGTTGCGGATTGTTGCGTATATGTATTTCGTTTCCATTCATTACGCTAACTCCCGGCAGTCTCATTACTGCATCAAAGGCTGTATGTGCACCGTATTTTTCCAGTTGCTCTCCTTCGACAGTATAGGTGTTGATTCCTCCTGTATAAATACTTGTTGAACTGGGCTTTTTCCGGTTTCCTGTAATCAGTACTTCTTTCAGATTGTAGACTCTCATGCCGCCTTCCATGTAATATTGGTCGCGGGTATTGAGCAAATAGTCTTCCATAAAGGTTGCTGCTCCGTCACGGAAAGGGGATTTATGGAAGGCAACCGGATACTCAGGTTTTTCTATTTCAATATCAACTCCGGCAAAACCTCTCTTTGTACGTGCTTGTATGAGGAAAGTGGTACTGTCTCTGAATGAGGTATTGACTATAAATTCTCCTTTCTCGTCTGTGGTTGTTGTGGCGATAATGTTTTGTTTAGGAGCTAATAATACGATAGGTCCTTTTTTTACATTCCCTCCGAAGAAACCTTTAATACGCCCACTGATAGTCTGTCCTTTCTCAATATAATTAGTGAAGTTCAATGAGGGAGCACGCAGTACATTATCAAATTTGTATCTGCGCCAGCCATGTGTCATCATCAAGAAATCTAACGAGCGTAGGGTTCGTGCATCTTGGCGGAGAAAATAGAACCCCGGGTCTTCCACATATCCTTTCAGATCGGAAGTCAACAGTAGGTTTGATACAATGTTGTCAGCGAGAGAATCCGGTTGGATACTTTTCCGGTTGGTAATGCTGACGGAGAAACTACCGTTTACAGGATTTCCCTTGTCGTCTTTTATTGAAATATTTAATGATACTTTTTCTCTTTTTCCGTATGTCGGTCGGTCCGGAGTTATTTGCCATTGGGGAGTTTTGCGGTCGGGAACAAAGACTAGCCGTTCGCTGAGCACATTCCCTTGCTGGTCGATTAACATGAAATGAGTGATCCCTTCTGTAAACAGGCTGTCATTCATTTTTCCGAAAGTCCTTGTCGGATTAATAGGTTGAAGTATGGAAAGTTTTCCACGGGTGTGAGCAATGAGAAATAGCTTTTGAGGCCATTCTGTTGCCTCTGTTTTCTGAATCTCATAACGTATTTCCTGTTTATAGTGACTTATGGAAAGTGTGATTCCCTTTTGTTCGATAGCCGGGAGGTCAAATCGTTTGGTAACTCCATCGCTGGACGTAGCCATTACGTAATAGGAACTGCCGTTGGAAGGGTTTAATGTGAAAATCCCCATTCCTTTGTGCTCGGAATGAAAAGATGTCAGTGTATCTCCTTGGGAATCCAGTAAGAAACCTTCTATTTCTTTGGAGAATCCGTCTGCTCCCTGAGCTTTGAACGCTATGTTCTGGTGCTGAACAGCAAGTAGTGCGCCTCCTTCCGGGAAAAAAGTGACGTCAAAGTCATTTGTAAATGCCGGCAAATAAAAAGTCTTTTTATAGATGTATTGCGGGTCGTCAAATTCCACTTCAATGCTGCGGGCAGCAGTTGGCTTCAAATCCGGTAAGGAAATGGAAATCAGTCCGTTTTCATCTGTCTTTTTTCTCCCTTTATCTTTTATTTTTCCGTTTACGATAAACCGATACCGGATTGCTGTGTTCTTAAAAACCTCTTGGGTATTGCTGGTAAACTTGACTTTTGCTGTATAATGGGTATCGTCCTCTTGTTGATATTCGATGTTTGAAAGGATGGTGTTATCTATGGAGTTTCCGATTTTCAGATTACGTGAATAGAAGAATTCCGGTCCTTCATTCAACATCCAGTTACTGTATCCTCGCAGGTAGTAATCACCGGCGGGGAGGGTAGGAGGCAGGGTAAAAGCATTGTGGAAACCTAAAGAGTCTCTACGGATTTTTTTTCGTTCTACGATCGAGTCGGAACGATTGATTAATTCTGTAATGATAAAGTTACTCTGGCTATCATCTTGGTGGGTAATGGCATTTATCAGGTAGCCTTTGAACCAGATTTTCTCTCCGGCACCGTAAAATGGTTTGTCCAGGTGGAGATAAACCTTCTCATGGGGTATTTTCTCTAACAGGCTAAAATTGGCAATAACCGTATCTTGCATACTTTGTGCTGATAGCATTGAAGTTGATAATAACATTCCTGTTATCAGAGCTATTTGACATATTTGTGTCAGTAAGGTAGTTTTGCTTTTCATACGATATATAATGTTAGAGTGTTAACTTTTGTGCATCCAGATAGAAAGTACTTTTCGTTTGACTGCGAGTATATTAATGATTGATACGATAAGGAACAGAAGAATACCCATGCCGATAGCTGCCCATAGTGAACCTGTTTCCAATTGGGGGAATAGCAGGCGGATACTTTCTATGTAATAGCTACGCAGCCAGGTTACTAATCCGATAGATAGCAGTAATACAACGATGTTCAACCCTACTGTGAGTATCTGATAAGGCAATGCTACTCTATTGGGGCTGTATCCTATTAATAAAAGACTTTCCAGCTTGGTCGTATTTTTTTGTAGCAGTAAGAAGATGCTTAACATCAGGATATAGAATGAAAGGATACTGATAAATAGGCCGACTCCCAGCACAATACCTACAATCAGGCGAAGGAAATAGGTAGTCTTGCCTGCATCCAACTTTCCGTCTTCCGTTTCATATCCTTTCTTTTGAAAATAACCAGCAATGGAGGAATCCGCAGGATTGCTGACTTCAATAATCAGTCGTGCCGGTTGTGCTTCCGCATTCGGGGCAAAGTTCTTGTTGGCCCATTCCATAAAAGACTGGGGGACCAAAATGGTGTTCAGTCGATTGGAGAAACCGACGATATTTCCTTTATACTGCTCTACCCGGCCATTTCCGCGCATCATGATGTCCATTTGGATCAGACTCATTAAGCCTTCCGATAGCTTGGGCAGGCTACGGCTTTGGGCAAAGCCGAAGTTATAAAGATTCAGGTAATTGCGGGGAATAATGATAGGAATGGTGTGTGTGGCTTCATCAAAGTGCCATTTATCGAGTTTAATATCAACAAATTCATCGGGAACCGATTCGAAAAACATATCGGTGGAAAGATGAATACCAGCTTCCTGCATACCCAGTCCCGCCGAAACTTTGAATTGGGAGGGGGTAAAAGCTCCGATTGTCTTGGTAAACGATTGTTTCTTCAGGTCGGCGATGTCTTCGGCAGAGAATGTGTTGTTTTTTCCTGCAAAAGAGCCGAGCGTGCTAATCTTCTTTGTGGCTATGATGAAATCTTTCTTCATAAAGCTGTCTCCTTCGGTGAATACCGGAATGATATCTTTATAAAACTGTACACTAAGCAATACAATCATCATACCGAATAGATTGGCTAAAAAGAAACCGGCTAACTGGCCGATACTGATATGTTGGCGGAGAAGTTTCCAGACAAGGGCTGACATTTTATTTATGATTTACAAATTATAATTTACAATAACTCATTACTCGCCACTTATCATAGCTGGAGTATGCGTTGATAAGGCAACTCAATATGTTTTCCTATGGAAGTGGCGATTACTCCGGCTTGTTGCTTTTCAGCTTCGCCAATAATAAGTTCTCCCATAATGCGGCTGTTGTCATCATCCAGATGACTGATAGGTTCATCCAGAAAAAGGAAATCGAAAGGCTGGCAGAGTGCTCGGATAAAGGCAACCCGTTGTTGCTGCCCGAACGAGAGTTTACCGGTCTTTACATTCAGCTTGTCCGAAAGTCCCAGTTTCTCGAAGAAGGCTAGGATTTCTTTCTTCTTTTTGTATCCGGTAAGATTATTTTTCAGTTGTACATTTTCAAGAGCAGTCAGCTCGGTGAAGATACGTAAATCTTGAAAAAGCATACTCAGTGAATGCTTTCTCAGGTCTACCCATTGCTTCACAGAATATGCTTTGATATTAGTCTCATCGAAATTGATAATCCCCTGATAGTCGTTGCGATAGCCATAAATATAGCTGCACAATGAAGATTTTCCGGTGCCGGAAGCCGCTTCTATCAGATACATTTCCCCTTTCCGGAAGATAAGATCCTGATGCCATATATCCGAAGTCACCGAATTACGGTCAGCAAACACTTGGGGAAGTGTTTGCTGTAAATGAATGCTATTCATGCCGTTTGTTTACGAATTACATACCGGTAAATTGTTTACCGAAGTCAACGATTAATTTGAGCGCATTGACGTCTTTATCTTTCAGGCAAAGGTCGATTTCGCTTGTTTCTCCTTCTGAACTAACGGACAGATAGGAAACTTTTGATAACATCTCAGAACCGGTCCGGAACTTTTCACCACCAAATCCGATCAGCATTTTAACAACGGGAAGTTCAAGTATAGCTTCTGCGTTGATAGCCATGAATACGTTTTTTCCCTTCATTTCCGATGCATACGGAGCGTCTTTGATAGACTTGTCTGCCGCTTTTTCTATATTTTTGTAGAATAACTCGTCATTGGTGGCATACATTTGTTTGTCTTTGATACCAAAGAATACGTTCATTCCTTTACTCTTATAGACATATTCGTTTTTGCCCAGTTCCAGAATATCTTCTCCTTTTTTCAGTCCCAATGCCTGCTTGTTCTTATAAAGAGCTTCGAGTGCATTGCCGTTTTTTACGTCTGCATACACTATAAAGGTAGGAGCGCTGTTCATGGTTACGTTGATTAACCCTGCGGAGATATCACCGTTGAAGGAACTGAACAATTCTTTAACTTCATCTGCTTTGGAGATAGATACTGTGTTACGGAATTCCTTATTTTCACTTAGGAGATTATAAAGACCTTCTCCTTTTATACCCAGATTGACAAACATCAGGGTAGAAGCCGGGAAGTATTTTACGAACGTATTGTTTGCTTTTCCAAATGCTTCCAATTGTTTTTTCATTAAAGCTTTTACAGCCTCGTTCTCCGTGTAATTTTCTGTTTTCAAGGCAATTCTTCCTTTTTCAAAGTTTAATCCGGCTATTATGGTTATGTCTTCTGCTTTCACTTCAGCGGGAAGTCCCATACTGACTTGCTCTTGATAAGGTGCAGGAATAGCTGCCATGGAAGCGAAGAAATTGATGTCACTTTTTTGTTTTTCCATTTTCTGGAAAGCGCCGGATTTCGCAATGCTGTTATCTGCGGTTTGCTTCAACAGATTGGTGATGCCTTCTTTGGCTTTCTCTATTTGAGATGTTCCTTTTACGGAAATGAGCATTACGGTAGAATTGTTGAAAGCGACTAAACCTCCGTTCATGGTTGTAAAGCTATATCCAGCTACTTCGTTGATTGGTTGGCAGATTTGCTCTTTTACCATTATTTCCAAGGAAGCGTGCAGGTCATCTTCGCTTTTGATTTTCGCAACTGCGGTAGAGTATGGAAAAGAGGGCGAAGTAAATACGTAGACAGGAGCTTCTACGTCAATTCCCGATTCACTGGGGTTATTCATCACTTTTTCTAATTGTTGGAAAGTGGCAGCGTTCATTCCACTTTTTAGTGCTTCCAATACTTTTTGCTTGGCAGCTTCATTCTCTTTATCATTCAATCCGGCCTTACTAGTCAAGGATTTTAGATTTATAGAGGTAACAACCGTAGCATCAGCCGGTATTATATTGGTATATTCCACTGTTTTGGAACATGCTGCCAGGAAAACAATCAGTACTGTAAGTACCGAGAGTCGTGAAATCATTTTCTTTGCCATACTCATATTTTTTAATGGTGTATAAATTTCAATTTAACTGTTCTTTTATTGTTGATTTAGCAGATTCAACGTGTGGCAAGCCACCAATGCCGCTGTTTCTGTCCGAAGTCGTGATTTACCCAGGCTGATCGGCGTGAATCCCCGTTCAATAGCTTTTTCTACTTCGCCCTCACTGAAATCTCCTTCCGGGCCGATCAGCACCAAGGCGTCTTCTCCGGCTTTTAGTACGTCCTTCAGCAGAGGTTTCTCACCTTCGTAGCAGTGAGCGATAAACTTCTGTCCCTTAAACTCCTGATTGATGAATTTATTGAAATCTGTCATCTCATTCAGTTTCGGCAGACGGGCTTTGAGTGATTGTTTGATTGCCGAGATAAGAATCTTTTCGATCCGTTCGTTCTTGATAACTTTACGTTCCGAGAACCGGCAGTTGAGAAATGTCAGTTCGTCGAATCCTATTTCAGTGGCTTTCTCGGCAAACCATTCATTACGGTCCATATTTTTAGTTGGTGCCATGGCGATGTGCAGGTGGCACGGCCATAGTGGTTTTTGGAAAATTGTCTCTTTGATAGCTACCAGACAACGTTTGTTGGTTGCTGCCGTAATTTCTGCCTTGTAGAAACTACCCTTTCCATCGGTAAGGGTGATTTCGTCTCCGATACTTAACCGCAAGACACGGGTACAGTGCTGTGCTTCTTCTTCCGGAAGCTCATTGGTTTTCTGTATATCGGGAGTATAAAAAACGTGCATATAGTAATTATTGATTTTTATTTCTTTGATTGATCTGGTCGCGTATTTTAGCGGCCAATTCATAGTTCTCGTCTTTAATAGCCTGCTCCAATGCTTGTTCAAGTGTTTTGGAAGTGGCACTGCGCGACGACGATTCATGTTCTTCTTCCATAGATTCCTTGTCACCAACTGTTTCTTCAGAACGGTTCCTTTCTTCATCCGGTATGCGCAGGCATTCCCGGTCGAGGATAGATTCATAAATCAGAATCGGGCAGTCGGCACGTACCGCCAATGCAATGGCGTCCGATGTACGTGCGTCAATACGTATAATATCTTCGTCTCTTTTCAGGTAAACATAAGAGTAGAAAATACCGTCTTTAGCTTTGTAAATCAGCACACGTATCAGGCTTACCCCCAATACGGTAAGGCTTGTGGTGAATAAATCGTGTGTTAACGGGCGTGGAGTTTTAATTCCTTTCAGATACAACGCGGTAGCCTGGGCTTCGGCGGGACCGATGATGATAGGCAGTTGCCGTTCACCGTCCACTTCACCCAATAGCATTGCGAATGCACCTACCTGCGCTTGGCTATTTGTGATATTTAAAACTTGTAATTCTACCTTTTTATCCATTGTTTTTTACTTAATTTGTTTTACTCTCCCGTCGGTGCTTATACTTGAATACCAAGGCAAACAGAATTCCGATAACCAACGCATACGCAGCAAAAATCAGCCAGATATCCGTCCATTCCCGACTCACCAATTTGCCGTCGGCATATACCGAGAAAGCATCTACCACAGCTCCGCTGGCATATCCTCCGATGATAGCTCCCAGACCGTTAGTCATCATAAAGAACAACCCTTGAGCACTGGCACGAATGGAGGAATTAGTCTCTTGTTCAACAAACAAGGAACCGGAAATGTTGAAGAAATCAAACGCCATACCATAAACAATCATGGAAAGAATCAACATCCACAATCCGCCTCCCGGATCTCCGAAGCCGAACAAACCGAACCGGAATACCCATGCAAACATACTGATTAACATCCACAAACCGGATCCCGGATCTCCAACGCCGAACAATCCGAACCGGAATACCCATGCAAACATACTAATCAGCATTACCTGTTTGATTCCGAAATGTCTCAGGAAGAAAGGTATGGCAAGAATAAACAATGTTTCGGACATTTGTGAGATGGATAGCAGGATAACCGAATGTTTCACCCCGAAAGAATCTGCAAACTCCGGAATACCGGCAAAACTGCCTAGAAACAGGTCACCGTATGTATTGGTTATCTGTAAAGCCGCCCCCAAAAGCATGGAGAAAAGGAAGAAAATTGCCATTTTCTTTCTTTTAAATAACACCAATGCATCCAGCCCGAAAGCCGAAAGCAGTGATTTGTTTTCTGTTTTGGCGGGTTTACAAGCCGGAAGGGTGAAAGAATAAACTCCCAGTAACAGCGCGGATATGGCACCGACATAAAGTTGGGCGCTTGAGTTTTTGAATCCGGTAAGGTCTACCGCCCACATGGCACAGATAAAACCGATCGTTCCCCATACGCGGATAGGGGGGAAATCTTTGATTAAATCACATTTATATTGCTCCAATGCATTGTATGAAACGGTATTGGCTAATGACAAAGTAGGCATATATACCAATAGATTGAGTAACATGGCCCAATACATCTGGTCGTATCCCGTAGCGGTGGAAGCGTAGAAAAGACAGGCTGCACCTACAATGTGGCAAAGTCCGTATAAACGCTCTGCATTAAACCATTTATCGGCAATGATACCGATAATGCCGGGCATCACCAAAGAGGCAATTCCCATAGTGGCGAAAATGGCTCCGATTTGTCCACCTTCGAAATGGAGTTCTCTGCCCATATAGCCACCTAGTGAAATTAACCATGACCCCCAGACAAAAAATTGCAGGAAGTTCATAATAATCAAACGAACTTTTATACTCATGACTTTTTAAAT
>ENA-UEQP01003235-UEQP01003235.1-human-gut-metagenome-genome-assembly--contig:-NODE-3235-length-10923-cov-3.683570_pt1 | contig 10923 bp, 8 predicted proteins | sample MGYA00242951_ERZ507951 | MGnify/ENA primary metagenome ERZ507951 (study PRJEB26167, sample SAMN06115539) | human gut metagenome | host: Homo sapiens | place: China:Shanxi | collected 2015-11-18...
AAGGGAACCCTGACGGTTCCCTTTCACACTATCCTTCCCTCCGATACTTGTAACCGGGCAGGTTTTTTGACAGTCTGATGCCCCCAGCCGCCGGCCGGGGGTATTTATTGCCCTGCGGCGCATATACTGCTCCAAAAGGAGGAGTGACCATGGCACAGCTCGACCCCATCACATGGTTCCGCAGCGCCCACCCGGAGCAGGGCAGCCTGCGGGTGCAGGTATCCGCCGCCCGGGGCATATTCCCCATCCCAGGCGCGGTGGTGGAGGTATACCGCGACTTCGGCGCGGTGCGGGAGACGTTCTACTCCGGCGTGACCGACAGCTCCGGCATTGCCGACAGGATACTGCTGCCGGCGCTGCCCGCGTCGCTGGGACTGTCGTCGGACACGGCGGGCATCAGCGGAACGGCCTATACCGTGGCGGTGAGCCACCCGGACTACCACTGTCCGGAGCACCAGCAGGTGCTGGTGTTTCCCTGTATTGAGTCCGTGCTGGCGGTGACGCTGCCGCCGCAGCGAGAGGAGGGCTGAGCCGTGCCCTATCCTGTTGTTCCGGAGTACATCACCGTCCATCTGGGCGCGCCGGACGCCCCGGCGGAGAACGTCACCGTCACCTTTCCCCGCTATATCAAGGGCGTGGCCGCCAGCGAGATATATCCCACGTGGAACGAGAGCGCCATCCGCGCCAACGTGCTGGCGCAGATATCCGTGGCGCTGAACCGGGTCTATACGGAGTTCTACCGCAGCCGGGGATATGACTTCGACATCACCAACAACACCCAGTACGATCAGGCATTCTCCCCCAATAAGGAGACGTTCGAGAACATCAACGCCATCGTGGACGATATGTTCAACAACTACATCGTCCGCCGGGGCAACGTGGAGCCGCTGTACGCCCAGTTCTGCGACGGCGTGCGCACCCAGTGCCGGGGGCTGTCTCAGTGGGGCAGCCAGGAGCTGGCGCAGCAGGGACGCACGCCCTACGAGATATTGCAGTACTACTACGGGCAGGACATCGACCTGGTGTACAACGCCCCGGTAGGGGACAGCATACCCTCCTATCCCGGACAGCCGCTGACCGTGGGCAGCGTGGGCGAGGATGTCCGCACCATCCAGCGGGAGCTGAACCGCATACGCAAGAACTATCCGGCCATCCCTGCCATTACCGCGGAGGCCGACGGCGTCTACGGCGCGGCCACTGCCGCCGCCGTCCGCGCCTTCCAGCGGATCTTCGGCCTGACGGAGGACGGCATTGTGGGCAAAGCCACATGGTATCGCATCAAGTCCGTCTACAACGGGGTCAAGAGCCTGTCGGAGGTCACCAGCGAGGGACTGACCCTCTCCGAAGCCCAGCGGCAGTTCCCCAAGGTGCTGCGGCGGGGCGACACCGGCATCGGCGTCCAGACCATCCGGTTCTATCTGGCGTTTCTGGGCTTCTTCCTGCCGGAGCTGCCGCCCATCCGCATCTCCGACGTGTTCGACGACGAGCTGCGGGACGCGGTGCTGGCCTTCCAGAGCACCTATGGCCTGACGGTGGACGGCGTGGAACGTCTATGAGCAGTCGCTCTACCAGCTGCCGCCGGAGTACCAGACCTTCGCCCGGCAGATATACCCCGGCCGTTTTCTGGTGGAAGGCGACACCGGCGCGGAGGTGACGCTGCTTCAGACCCAGCTGAACCGGCTGGCGCAGCGGGACGGCTCCCTGCCCTCCGTGACGGCGGACGGTATCTTCGGCGCGGACACCGCCGCCGCTGTCCGCGCCCTGCAGAACAGGCTGGGCTATACCCCCACCGGCGCGGTAGGCCCCGTTCTGTGGTCGTATATCATCACCCAGGGCGCCGGCTACGGGGTGTTCTGAATAAGCGAAAGCTCCTCCTCCGGGCTGGCCGGAGGAGGAGCTTGTGCTGTGTATTACTATTGCGGTTATTGCGTTCCTGTTTCGTCTGTCAGATTGTGCAGCCATTTACCGGAACGGCAGCGCAGCAGACCAATGATCATGCGTACCACCTGCTCCGACTGCGTCAGCAGGAACAGCACCGGCAGGGAGTTCACACCCAGCACCAGCAGGCCGATGTAGGCGGCGGGGATGCCCACCAGCCACACAAGACCGCTGTCCATGAACAGCAGGAACTTTGTGTCGCCGCCGGCGCGAATGGCGGACAGCAGCACGGCGTTGAACATGCGGGTGGCGATGCGGATGTTGAACAGCCTCACCATCAGAACGGCCACGTCCACGGAGCTGTCCGGCAGCGCGAAGATGCTGACCACCGGTCGGGCGATCAGGATCATCACCGCGGACACCACGACAGAAAGCCCAATGGCCAGCGGAAACAGATACCGGATGATGGAGCGTGCCTTCTCCGACTCGCCCCGCCCCAGATGCTCGCCCAGCAGAATGCCGCTGGCACTGCCCATGCCGTCGGCGATGGTGTGGGGAACCATGCCGATCTTATAGGCCACCTGATAGGCCTCCATCATGGCGGTGCCCAGCATGCCGAACGCCTTCAGGTACATGGCGTCGCCCAGACCGAACACGATCTCGTTGCCGGCCATGGGGATCATGCGGCGAAATATGGGGCGCAGGAACGTGGACGGCCAGCGGAACAGCTCTCCGGCGAAGCCGAGGAACGGCTGGCGGGTGACAAAGGCGTAGGTCACATGCCCCGCCAGCCCGCAGAAGGTGGCAATGACGGTGGCGATGGCCGCGCCCCGCACGCCCAGCGCGGGGAGCCCCAGCTTTCCGAAGATCAGCAGATAGTTCAGCAGGGCGTTGAGGCAGTTGGTGGCCAGACCGAGGAGCATGGGAACCTTCGTGGTCTGCACGCTGCGGTACATGAAGGTATACCCGTTGATGAGTGCGGTGAAGAAATAGGAAAAGGCGCTGATGGAGATGTACTGCTTCGCCAGCTCGATGAGCCGGGCGTCGTCGCTGAAGAAGGACAGAAACCATGTGCCGCCCAGCTTGGCCAGCAGAAAGAAGGCCAGCGCGATACACACGTTCAGCAGCAGCTGTAAGCCGAAGCAGCGCTTCAGGTTCCGCCGGTTCCCGGCACCGAAAAACTGGGAGGCGAATATCAGAATGCAGGAGTTGACGCCGAAACCCACCAACATCAGCAGGTTGTCGATCTGCGTGGCCACCGTTACGGCGCCCACGCCGCCCACATGACTGACCATCATGGTGTCCAGAAAGGACGCACCCTGGTTCAGCGCCTGCTGCAGGCAGATGGGCAGCGCCAGACGCAGCGCTTTTTTGTAAAAGGACGGTGTGGAAAAATACGTTCCGATGATCCCGCTTTTCATAGCATCACCCTCTGCAAGCGTAGTAGGCGCACCGGTCAGACAATGGCGCCGCCGTGACAGTCGATGCCCACGATGGCATAGAAATCCTGTACATAGAGACGGCAGACGGCTTCGGTGCCCAGGTCATCATAGCATACCGGTTCTTTCTTGTAAATAGACTGAGCAGTCAGCGCTGCCGTTCCGCCGATGGTCAGCAGGTACACCGCGTGGTTCTTCACGATGGATTCCGCTACCTCCGGCGACCGCCGACCCTTGCCGATCATGCACTTCAGCCCGTGCTCCAGCAGGGCGGGGGTGTAGGGATCCATGCGGTAGCTGCTGGTGGGACCCGCGGGGCCGATGACCTGTCCGGGGCGCGCCGGCGCGGGGCCAACATAGTAGATCGTCTCGCCCTCCAGCGGGAAGGGCGTCGATTCTCCGGCGGACAGGCAGGCGGCCAGCCGCTTGTGGGCGGCGTCGCGGCCGGTGTAGAGCCAGCCAGTGAGCAGCACCTCATCTCCGGCGCGGAGCGAGGCGATGGCCTCCGGGGTCAGGGGTAATGTCAGATGCTTCATGGTGTGTCCCTCCGTCATAGCGTCACGGTGCTGTGGCGGTAGGCGTGACAGCAGATATTCACGGCCACCGGCAGCCCGGCGATGTGGGTGGGGAATGTTTCGATGTGGACGGCCAGTGCGGAGGTGCGTCCGCCCAGACCGGCAGGGCCGATGTCCATGCCGTTGATGGCGGCCAGCAGCTCCTGCTCCATGTCCCGGTACTCCGGCAGGGGGTGGTGGCTGTCCAGCTCCCGCATCAGGGCGAACTTGGACAGCTGCGCGCACTTTTCAAAGGTGCCGCCGATGCCCACGCCCACCACGATGGGCGGGCAGGGGTTGGGACCCGCGTGGCGCACGGCGTCCAGCACGAAGGACTTGACACCCTCGGCGCCGTCGGCGGGCTTCAGCATTTTCACGGCGCTCATGTTCTCGCTGCCGAAGCCCTTGGGCGCGAAGGTCAGCGTCAGGCCGTCGCCCGCTGTCAGCTCGTAGTAGATGACGGCGGGGGTGTTGTCGCCGGTGTTGTCCCGGTGGAATACCGGGTCGGCCACCACCGATTTGCGCAGATAGCCCTCCCGGTAGCCCTGCCGCACACCCTCCTGAATGGCGTCCTCCAGCGAGCCGCCGGTGATGTGCACATCCTGCCCCAGCTGCACGCGGAACACAGCCATGCCTGTGTCCTGACACATGGGCACGCACTGCTCCGCCGCCAGCTGATCGTTTTCGATAATGCGTCCCAGGATACTGGCGGCCAGAGGTCGCTCCTCCTGCGCACGGCAGCGCTCTAACTGCCGCAGTACCTCCGGGCTGATGCGGCAGTTGGCGTCAATAACCATGGCGGCCACGGCGCTCTGCACGGCGGCTGCGCTCAGCTCTCTCATGGCGCTCACTCCTTCACGTGTGCTTTTACGGCGTCCGCCACCACAGCGGCGATGGCCTTGTCAAAGATGCTGGGGATGATATGGTCGGGAGCCAGCTCCGCGGGGCTGACGCGTCCGGCGATGGCGTGGGCGGCGGAGATCATCATATCCTCGGTGATGCGGCGTGCCCGTGCCTCCAGCGCCCCCTTGAAGATGCCGGGGAACACCAACAGGTTGTTGATCTGGTTGGGGAAGTCACTGCGGCCGGTGGCAACGATGTAAGCGCCTGCGTCCTTGGCTGCGTCCGGCATGATCTCCGGCGTGGGATTGGACAGGGCGAAGATAATGGGCTTGTCCGCCATGGAGCGCACCATGTCCGGCGTAACGATGCCGGGGCCGGATACGCCGATGAACAGGTCGCACCCCACCATGGCGTCCGCCAGCGTCCCCTTGCACATGCTGCGGTTGGTGACGGCGGCGATGGCTTCCTTGGCGCTGTTCAGCCCCTCGCGGCCTGCGTAGATGGCGCCGCTGCGGTCGCAGAGCACGATGTCCTCCACGCCGGCCTTCAGCAGCAGGCGGCAGATGGAGATGCCGGCGGCGCCTGCGCCGCTGATGACTGTCCGGATGGCGGACAGGGGCTTGCCGATGCACTTGGCGGCATTGATGAGAGAGGCCAGCACCACCACGGCGGTACCGTGCTGGTCGTCGTGGAACACGGGGATATCCAGCAGCTCGATGAGCCGCTGCTCGATCTCGAAGCAGCGGGGCGCGGAGATGTCCTCCAGATTGATGCCGCCGAAGCCGGGGGCGATCAGCTGCACCGCCCGCACGATCTCGTCGGGATCCTTGGTGTCCAGGCAGATGGGGAAGGCGTCCACGCCGCCGAAGGTCTTGAACAGGCACGCCTTGCCCTCCATTACCGGCAGCGCGGCGGCGGGGCCGATGTCGCCCAGACCCAGCACGGCGGTGCCGTCGGTAACGATGGCCACCATATTGCCCTTGGTGGTATAGGTGTACACGTCATCGGGATTTTTGGCGATCTCCCGGCACGGCTCCGCCACGCCGGGGGTGTAGGCCAGCGACAGGGAATCGGTGTCGCAGATCTCTACCTTGGGCACGACCTCCAGCTTGCCCCGGTGCTCCCGGTGCATTTCCAGTGTTCTTTCCTTGATATTGTCCATAGGGGACTGCTCCTTTCCTCAGCGGCAGAGAGCCAGAAGTGCGCGAATGTCGCGCTCCTCCTCCAGCGCCATCAGGCGGCGGTAGAGCTCCTCTGCTTTTTCCTGCCCCAGAACGGGCAGGGCGCTCTTCATATATTTGTCGTGGATGCCCTGATCGGGGATGGGGTGCGTCAGGTGGCCGTCGGGGTATACGCGCTCCCGCGTCAGCACTCGGCCATCCACGGTGGTGATCCGCCCGAAGGCGGGCCCCACGCCCATATCGGTGGGCAGGTTGTCGTATTTCGGTTCGTTGTACATGCTGGTCAGCTGGATGATCCGCGCTATTTCGGGCTGACGGATCACGTCCTCCCGGTAGTTCACGGGCATGTTGTCCAGCCCGTTGAGATACAGCGCGATCTGGAAGCCGATGGAGAACTTGGCCTCCTCGCCGTCCCGGGGATAGGGCGTCACCAGCTCCCGCAGGGCGCTCTGGCTCAGGCCGATCTCGATCTTGGCGATGTCGGCGGGCTTCAGCTCGTTTTCCCGTATCAGCTCCGTCAGGGCGTCGATGGCGCGGTGGGTGCTGCTGCACGAGGGGTACAGCTTGATGGCAAAGCCGGGGGAGCACAGATCGTAGGGCGCGCCCAGCGTCCGGGCGAAGTCGTCCCCGAAGGTGACGCCGTCAAACCCGGCGTATTCCCGCAGATAGCCCTCGTGTCCCTCCAGCGCGGAGGGAGAGGAGGTGATGCCATGGCTGGCCATCTGCGCGGCCAGCACACCGTCGCCGGCGGTCTTGCCGATGTGAACGGATTTTGTGGACGTGCCGAAGTTCTCCCGCACGCCGGAGGCCATGGACGCGGCGATGCCCAGCGTGTTCCGCATGGTATCCCTGTCCTGCCCGTACAGATACCCGGCGCCTGCGGCGGCGCCCAGCACACCGGTGATGCTGCTGGCGTGCCAGCCCCGGCGGTGCAGCTCGGCGGCACAGATCCGCCCGATCTTGCACTCCACCTCCGTGGCCAGAATGAAGGCCTTCAGCACCTCCTCGCCGGAGGCCGCCCGCTCCTCGCCCGCGGCCAGCACACTGGGCAGCACGGCCACCGTGGGGTGACCGAGGTTGGACGACGACGTGTCGTCCAGCTCCAGCTCGTGGCCGCTGATGCCGTTGAGGAAGGCGGCGTTGTTGGCGCTGACGGTACCCTTCAGCCCCACCAGCGTGCAGCATCCGGGAGCATTATACACCGGCAGCAGCTGCTTGACAACATCGGTGCAGCTGCCTGCCAGCATCGCGCCCATGGTGTCCACGATGGAGCGCTTGGCCAGATAACGCACCTGCGGATCGAAGTCAGGCTTTCCGCAGATAAACGAAGAAAGGATCTCGCTGAGATACATATCAATTTCCTCCTGTCATGGGATCATGCGGCGAAGGCGTCGCCGCGTCGGTTTTGCCGGTAAGAGCCGGTGCGCCCCGCACGGAAAGGGTGCGGAGCGCACGGCACTCTTGCCGTATGTGAGGAGAAAGGGAAAGTCGTTTTATGCCCGGACGACGTCCTCGGCCATGGACACCAGTGTGTCCTCCACCGATTGCAGACGGGACTCCTCGGCCAGACGCCATGTCTTCAGCTGCTCCACCTGCATCTGGCCGTTGTCGATGGTCTCCTGCACCCGTTCGGGGCTGGGGCCGCCGATGATGTGCCGGCGGGTGACGTTCTGCACGGGATCCAGCGCGTTGGTGATCAGCTCCTGCGGCATGTTCAGGTCGATGTCCAGCACCTCCTTGGCGGCGCGCGCCACCAGCGCGGTGTCGATCTGCGTGCAGGCGATGCCCTCGTCGTGGGCGATGACCACCAGCCGTCCCACGATCTTCTTGGCCGCGGCAAAGGACAGACCCATGCTGCGCACCATCTCGTCAGCCAGATCGGTGACGGTGCTGAATCCGCTGCGGACGACCTCCAGCGCGCGGGGCACGTCCACCTCCAGATTGCGGATGATGCCCTCCAGCAGGAACGCGCTGTCGGTGATACGCTGCATGATCTCGAAGAACTGCCCCACCACCAGGCCGGGCTCCCGACCGTTTCCGGGGGGGTAGGCCTTCATGGTGTTGAACATGCTGGACAGCGTGCCGTACGTCCACTCGCCGGAGTACCGCAGTGTCTCCAGCGCCACGGGGTTGCGCTTCTGGGGCATGATGGTGCTGTAGGAGCAGTAGGGCAGCGCCAGCCGGCTGATACCCACCTCGTTGAGGTTCCACAGCAGCAGGCTCTCGGTGACGCGGCCTACATTGTTGATGAAGATGGCCATGGCGCAGGCCGGCTCGTAGGCGTAGTCCAGCGTGCTGGTGGCGTCCATGGAGTTGACCAGCATACCGTGGAAGCCCAGCAGCTCCGCCACCCGCTCGCGGCTGATGGGGAATCCGGTGGTAGCGACGGCGGCGGCACCCATGGGGCTGAGATCCACGTGCTCATAGGCGCGCATCAGCCGCTCCATGTCGCGCCCGAAGTTCTCGAAGGCGCTCATGTAGAAGTGCCCCAGCGTGATGGGCTGCGCCTGCTGGGAATGGTGGGTATAGGCGGGGATGATGGTGTTCTTGTGCACCTCTGCCTGTACCAGCAGCGTCTCCATCAGGAAGGTGATGGCCTCCATCTGCTCCAGCAGCTTCCGGCGGATGTACATTCTCTCAATGGCCGGGTTCATGTCGTTGCGGGAGCGGCCGGTGTGCATCTTGCCGCCCACCTGAATGCCCACCTGGGCGATGACCCACTCCTCCACGTTGGAGTACAGATCGGTCAGACCCGGCTTATGGGACACGATGTCCGGCCCTTCCCGGCGCAGCTTCAGAACAGCGCCGAGGATCTGGGCGGCATCCTCCTGCGAGATGATGCCCTGTTCCTTCAGCATCAGCACATGTGCCAGATGATCCAGCAGCTGATAGGGGAAGGTCAGATGATCCTCCGCAATAGTGTTGGCGGCGTGCTGATCCAGAATTTTGATGTCTCGCCCCTCATAGGGCTTGTAGTAATCTTTGTTCATATAGACGATCCTTTGTAGTTCAAATGGTTCCGTTGGTTCCGAACGTGTGTTGCCGCGTCAGGCGGCCTTTTTCACGAACAGCTTGCAGCACAGGAAGTACAGCACCAGCGCCACGACGATGGCGATAGGCAGCGCGATGGCGGCGCTCATGTCGGCGAAGCCCACGATCAGATAGGTGATGAAGGAGCCTCCCGCGGCTACCAGTGCGTAAGGCAGCTGGGTCTTTACATGCTCAATGTGGTTGCAGCCGGCGGCCATGGAGGACATGATGGTGGTGTCGGAGATGGGGGAGCAGTGGTCGCCGAACAGGCTGCCGCTGAGGACGGCTGCGATGACCAGCGGGAAATCCAGACCGAAGCTGTACGCCATGTTGATGCCGATGGGCAGCAGGATGGCCATGGTGCCCCAGGAGCTGCCGATGGCGAAGGAGATCACGGCACCGATGACGAACAGCAGGCCGGGAACCAGCGCGGGACTGAGGGTGCCGGTGGTGGATTCCACGATGAAGGTGGAGGTGCCCAGCGTACCGCAGACGCTGCCCACGCCCCAGGCCACCACGATGACGGCCAGGATGGAGCCCATCTTCTGGATGCCGCCCACAAAGATATCAAACGCCTGCTGGAAGGTCATCAGCTTCTGCTTGACGATCATGATCAGGCAGGTGATGGCGGCCAGCAGATAACCGGAGGTCAGCGCGATACGGATCTTGGAGCCGGCGATGTTGTGGGTGGGCCAGCCCCAGCCGATGAACATGGCGAAGATCACGATGAACAGAACGATCAGGGGCAGCAGCATGTTCCACATGGAGACTTCCTTGTCGTCCTCTACCACGATAACGTCCTCGGACTTCATCTGCTCCTCGGTCAGACCCTTCAGAGCCAGCTGCTCGGAGCGAGCCATGGGGCCGAAGTTCTTCTTGCTCAGGGCGATGACCGGGATCAGCACCAGCGCCAGGATCGCGTAGAACTGATAGGGAATGGCCTGCATGAAGGTGCCCGCGTCGGAGCCCTCGATGCCTATTGCCTCATACTGGGTGGCGATGATGTTCATGACATACACGCCCCAGCCGGTGATGGGGATCAGGATGCAGACCGGAGAGGAGGTGGAGTCCAGAATGTAGGACAGCTTGGCACGGGAGACCTTCAGCTTGTCGAACACGGGGCGGAAGATGGGCCCCAGGATCAGGCTGTTGCCGGAGTCGGAGAAATAGATGGCCAGTCCGCCAAGCCAGCAGGCGAGCTGTGCGCTGACGGGCTTTGTCAGCTTGTTGGAGATGGCCCGTGCGAAGGCGCGTGCGCCGCCGGATTTTTCCACCAGCGCCACGAAGCCGCCGATGACGGCCATCAGGACAATGGTCTGGGCGTTGCTGCCGCTGGTCATATCCACGAACAGATAGTCACTGAACGTGGTTTGCAGCGCTGTCCAGGGGTTGCCGTAGGCCAGGATCAGGCAGCCGCTGAACAGACTGACGAACAGCGACAGGATGACGTTCTTGGTCAGAAAGGCCAAGGCCACCGCGAGGATAGGGGGGATCAGGGACCAGATACCGAAGTTAATATCCATGTGATTGTCTCTCCTTTTGATATAGGTTTGCAGCCGGCTGCGGCGGGCGTGAGCTGCCTGTTTCACGCCGTGTGCCGTGAACCTGCCGTCGCCCTATTTTAGTAGCAAGTTCCGTGCCAGAATGTGCTGTCGGGTTTGCTGGATTTTTGACAAAGCATTTGTGCGATTTGCTGAAAAATATGGGCGATCACCGTGGCGTGGTGCGGCAAAATGGTGCGCCGGAGGGCTTGAATGAAAAGAGAGGGGTAGTTGCGTCGAAAGTTCGACACAACTACCCCTGCTGGAAATATGTGGATATTCCCCGCTAAAACCCGCTGAAATCACGGCGGAACGCGGCGTGCGTCCGTTTTTCGACATGATTTGTCGAAAACTGGACGGTCAGCGCAGCCCCAGCTTGCTCATGCGGGAGTACAGCGTGGTGCGGGGGATCTGCAAAAGCGCTGCCGCCCTGTCTATGTTCCCCTTTGCCTCCTGC
>ENA-UEQP01003236-UEQP01003236.1-human-gut-metagenome-genome-assembly--contig:-NODE-3236-length-10922-cov-2.570309_pt1 | contig 10922 bp, 8 predicted proteins | sample MGYA00242951_ERZ507951 | MGnify/ENA primary metagenome ERZ507951 (study PRJEB26167, sample SAMN06115539) | human gut metagenome | host: Homo sapiens | place: China:Shanxi | collected 2015-11-18...
CTTTCCCAGGTGGAGACCCTGGGCCGCGTCAACCCCGGCGGCAAGGTTATGGTGCGCTTCAACCCCGGTATCGGCGCCGGCCACCACGCCAAGGTCGTCACCGCCGGCAAGGAGACCAAGTTCGGCGTCTCGCCGGAGCTGCTGGACGATTTGTTCGCCATCCTGAAAAAATATGACCTGCATCTGGCCGGCATCAACCAGCACATCGGTTCCCTGTTCATGGAAGCCGATGGCTATATCGCCGCTGCCGAGGTCCTGCTGCATCTGGCAGAACGCCTGCCCGCCGACGTGCTGAAAAATCTGGAAGTCATCGGCGGTTTCGGCATCCCCTACCACAAATATGAAGACCAGCCCCGCCTGGACATGGATGACCTGGGTCGCCGCCTGCATGGCCTCATCAGCGGCTGGGCGGAAAAGACCGGCTACACCGGCCGCTTCCTGGTGGAACCCGGCCGCTATGTGGTGGCCGAATGCGGCATCCTGCTGGGGAGCGTCAACGCCACCAAGACCAACGGTGACAGACGCTACGCCGGTACCGACCTGGGCTTCAACGTGCTGGTGCGTCCCGCCATGTACGACTCCTTCCATGATGTGGAAGTGTACCGCAAGGGCGCGCAGGGCCCCGATACCGAGACCGTGGAACAGAGCGTCGTGGGCAATATCTGCGAAAGCGGCGACATCCTGGCCAAGAACCGCCAGCTGCCCCTGCTGCATGAAGGCGACGTGCTGGGCGTGCTGGACGCCGGGGCCTACGGCTTCGTGATGTCCTCTTCCTACAATCAGCGTTGCCGGGCCGCCGAGATCCTCATCCAGGCCGACGGCAGCGTGCGTCTGATCCGCCGCCGCGAGACCCTGGAAGATCTGGCCACCTGTTACGAGGGCCTGCTGTAACCCAGGGCCATCTGCCTGATTTCCCATAAGGGGGAAGGGGACTTTTCCAAGCGGGAAAGCCCCCCTTCCCCCTTCGAACACTTCGTCCCGCTACGATCTTCCCGCTTTTCCCCTGCAGTGACGACGGTCTGACCAGCCCGGCAGCCACTGGGACATGCTCTCCTCAAGGATCACCGTCTTCGTACGCCGTCCGTCTCCAGCGCTGCCGAAAGCGCGTACAGCTCCCCCTTAACAAGCCAACGGACCGGTCACGACCTGCAAAGACTGCCGGAGCAGACCGTCTTTTCGCCCCGCCTGATACCTTGCCGACGCCAACCTTTTCCGTGCCCTCCGCACGCAAACATTTCTGGAACACCTCATGCCGGAACCGGATCTCAGCGTTTCTCCCCGTGCCATATGGAAGCTCACCTGGCCGCAGATGCTCATGATGTATCTGGTCTTCTTCATGGGCTTCATCAATATCTGGGTGGCCGGACGCATCAGTGCCGACGTGCAGGCTGCGCTCGGCATGGTCAACCAGTGCGGCCTGTTCCTCATGGTCGTGGCCATGTCCATGTCCAGCGGTGCCACGGCAGCGGTCAGCCAGTCGCTGGGGGCCAAACGCATGCGCCGTGCCCAGCGCTATGTAGGCACCACCGTTCTGGGCAGCCTGCTGGCCGGTATCCTGGTGGCCCTGCTGGGCTGGCAACTGGGCGGCCCCATCCTGGGCATCCTCCAGGTCCCGGAACGCATCCTGCCGGTCACCGCCGGTTTCTGGGACATCACCATGCTGGCCCTGCCCGCCCAGTATGTCTACGCCGCCACCGGCGTCATGTTCCGCGCCACCCGCCAGGTCCTGCCGCCGCTCTGGGTGGCGGCCACGGTCTGCGTCTTCGACCTTCTGGGCTGTCTGGGGCTGGGCCTGGGCTGGTTCGGCCTGCCCTGCATGGGCTATATGGGTATCGCCTGGGCCAATGCCGGTGCCCAGTGTCTGGGCGCCGTGGCCAACTGCCTGCTGCTCTGCCGGGCCGGGTATCTGTGCCGCCGGGCCCTGCCCACCACGCGCTGGTTGCGGGCCGGTCTGCCCTACCTGCTCAAGGTGGCCCTGCCCGCGGGCGCGGCCCAGATCGTCTGGCAATCCGGCTACCTCATGCTTTTCGTCCTGGTGGCCTCCCTGCCCTTCGACAGCATCAACGCCCTGGCGGGCCTCACCGCCGGTCTGCGCATCGAGGCCCTGCTCTTCCTGCCGGGCATGGCCTTCAACATGAGCGTCTCCGTGCTGGTGGGCAACTGCCTCGGCATGGGCGAGCCCGCCAAGGCCAAACGCGTCGCCCTGCAGATGATCACCATCGCCTCGCTGGGCATGAGCGTCGTGGCGGCCCTGCTCTGGCCTTTCCGGGCCGAACTGGCTGCCCTGCTCTCCCACGAGGCGGGTACGCAGGCCCAGATCATCAGCTATCTGACCTACAACCTGCTCTCCACGCCCTTCTCCATCGCCAGCACCGTCATGGGCGGCGTCATGGTGGGCGCGGGTGCCACACGCTACAATCTGATGGTCTACGGCGGTACCTTCTGGCTGGTTCGCCTGCCGCTGGGCTGGCTGCTGGGCCACTGGCTGTGGGGCACGGCCTCCGGCGTGTTCCTGGCCATGCTGGTCTCGCAGTGTTTACAAACGGCCATCATGTTTTATGTTTTGCTGTACCGCGACTGGGCCCGCTTTGCCATGCGCGCCCGGCATCATCACGATAACAGATAACAACAGGTTCCCCTGATGAAGAATCTTTCTTTCACTCCCGTCACCCTGGACGGTCGTTCCGAATTCTACGAACTGTGGCACAAGACCCCGCGCCGCTCCCTGGACTACAGCCTGCCCAACATCTGGGGCTGGCAGCAGTATTTCGGCCTGCAGTGGGCCTTCGACGGCGATCTGTGCTGGCTGCGCCAGACCGTGCCCTTCGTCACCTACTGGGCCCCTGTGGGTGACTGGGACGCCGTGGACTGGGCTGCCAGCGGCATCGATGCCTGCCGCAGCTTCATCCGCGTGCCCGAAGAGCTGCTGGAGCGCTGGCGCACGGCCCTGCCGGACAAGGTCGAGGAACACGACTCGCGCGGCCAGTGGGAATACCTGTATCTGCAAAGCGACCTGGCCACCCTGCCCGGCAACCGTTACCACAAGAAGCGCAACCATCTGCGCGGGTTCGAAAAGACCTACGGCATCGACTACCGGCCGCTGGACGACGCCATGGTGGAAGACGTGCTGGGCCTGCAGGATGACTGGTGCCAGTGGCATGAATGCGAGGACTCCCCTTCCCTGCGTGCCGAGAACGAGGCCATCAACCGCGTGCTCTCCCACTGGGAGCTCCTGGACGGCCTGTGCGGCGGTTCCCTGTATGTGGACGGCCAGATGGTGGCCTTCAGCGTGGGGGAAGCACTGGACGAAAAGACGCTGGGGGTCCATTATGAAAAAGGGCTCAACGGTTTCCGCGGTGTCTACCAGACCATCAATGCCTGCTTCTCCCGTGAGGCGGGCAACGGCTTCGAGCTGCTGAACCGGGCCCAGGATCTGGATGAAGAAGGCCTGCGTCAGGCCAAGATGACCTATCTACCGACGGACTTTCTGCGCAAGTATCAGGTGAGCTTCAAATAAGGGGGCCTCATGACTCGGTCTTTCCTCTGGACAGGGGTTCGGCTGGCGGCGCTGTGCGCGCCGCTGTTGCTGGCCGCTTGCGGCGGCAAGCAGATCCCGCCGCGGGACGGCATCCTTTCTCCGCATCTGGGCACCATCCGTGACATGCGGACCTTCCCGCAGGATCTGACCGTGTTCGCCCAGCAGGCCGGCGCCGACACGCCCCTGCTGGACAGCCAGGCCCAGGCGGAACAGGACGCGCGCTTCAACCGCATCTTCTTCGGCCCTTGGGACATGCGTAAAACGTCCATCCGCAAACGGGACGTGGAGATCTATTTCCGCAAGGCCAAGGGCTACAAATACGGCGATGTGCGCTGGACCCAGGACGAATGGGACGCCATGCGCGCCAACGCCGGCCTGAAGAGCTTCCCCAACACGGCCATGTACGGCATCACGGTGCGTAATGCCGACCTGCGCGAGATGCCCAGCCACACGCCGCGCTTCAGCGAGCCCACGCCTGATCCGCGCATCAATCCTTTCGACTACTTCCAGTATTCCCTGCTGCCGGTGGGGACGCCGGTCTTCATCGCCCACACCAGCCGTGACGGCAACTGGTACTATGTGGAGACCCCCGTGGCCGCAGGCTGGGTGGACGCCAATGATATCGGCATCGTGGACGAGGCCTTCGAGGCCAGCTACAAGACCGGCAGCTATGTGGCCGTGCTGCGCGACAACGTCCCCCTGCCCGGCAGCCTTGCCGGACAGGTCAATATCGGCACGGTCCTGCCCCTGGCCCCCTCCCAGAGCGACAACACCCGTCTGGCGGTGCTGGTCCCCGTCAGGAACGGCAGCCGGGCGGGCGTGGTCACACTGACGCTGGCCCACGAGGAAGCCGCCATCAAGCCCCTGCCCATGACCCCGGCGCAGGTGGCCCTTATCGGCAATGTCATGATGGGACAGCGCTATGGCTGGGGCGGCATGTTCGGCGACCGCGACTGCTCCGCCCTGACCCGCGAGCTGCTGACCCCCTTCGGCATCTGGCTGCCCCGCAACTCCCTGTCCCAGGCGCGCAGCGGGCGGCGCATCATGCTGGACGGCATGAGCATCAAGGAAAAGGAAAAGGCCATCCTGCGTGACGGCGTCCCCTTCCTGACCCTGGTCTGGCTGCGCGGGCACATCATGCTCTATGTGGGCCCCTACAAGGGACGGCCCGCCATCTTCCACAACGTCTGGGGCGTGCGCACAGTAGAGGGCGCCAGCGACAACGAACGCTTCGTCATCGGCCGTGCCGTAGTCAGCTCCATCACGCCCGGCAGCGAACTGCGCAACCTGTACCGCGCCACCACCTTCGGTGACCGCGTGAACAGCATCACCGTCCTGGGAGGCCGCTGATGAGCGGGGAAAGCCCTCGTCAGCTGGACTTCCGCGTGGCGGGCGCTCTGGTGGGGCAACGGCTGGATAAGGCCCTGTGCGGCCTGCTGCCAGAGCTTTCCCGGGCGGCCGTGCAGCGTGCCATCACGGCCGGTGCCTGCCGCATCGACGGGATGCCGGTCGCCACGGCCTCCCTCAAGCTCAAGGCCGGTCAGGCGGTCTGCCTCGATTTGCCCGATACGGCCAACGAGCTCCGCGCCGAAGACGAGGCGGTGGACATCCTCTGGCAGGACGAGCATCTGCTGCTGTGCAACAAGCCTGCGGGCCTGACGGTCCATCCCTGTCCTTCCTGCCCCGAAAACACGCTTGTCCAGCGCCTGCTGCACCACTTCCCGCGCTTGCGGGAACAGGAAGGCCTGCGCCCCGGCGTGGTCCATCGCCTGGACAAGGATACCAGCGGCCTCTTGCTCGTGGCCCTGGACGAGCCCACCCGCCTGCGCATGAGTGAAGCCTTTGCCCGGCGGGAAGTCCACAAGGAATATCTGGCCCTGGTGGAGGGCGTGCCTCCGCAGACGGGCACCTGCCGGGAACCTCTGGGCCGCCATCCTACCGCCAAGGTCAAGATGGCCGTGGTCCCGGAGAACCGGGGCGGCAAGGCGGCCCACAGCGACTGGCGTGTGCTCTGGAGCAGCCCGCGCAAGGATTTCTCGCTGGTGGCCGTACGCATCCATACGGGGCGCACGCATCAGATCCGCGTCCACATGGCGCACGTGGGCCATCCCCTGCTGGGCGATGCCCTGTACGCCCCGGCCCCTGTGGCGGCACGGGCCCCGCGCCAGATGCTGCATGCCTGGCACATCAGTTTTTGCCATCCCCTGTCGGGCGAGGAGCTGGAATTCTTCTGCCCGCCGCCCGGCGACATGATCCAGACCATCCTGAACAACAGCAGCCGCATGCAGCGGCTGGTCATCACCGGTAATCCCGGTTGCGGCAAGTCGACCCTCACCCATGCCCTGGAAGAGGCGGGCCTGCCTACGGTCAGCGCCGATGCCCTGGTGGCCCAGCTTTATGCCGCCGGTGGCGAGATGGCAGATTACCTGGGCCGCCGCTTTGGGGAACGTCTGCTGGAGGATGACGGCAGCGTGTGCAAACCCGCTTTGCTGGAGGCCATGCAGCAGGATCCGGGCCTGCGCAAAGAAGTGGAGCAGATGGTCCATGCCCTGGTCCGGGACGCCATTCTGGCCTTCTGGGACACGGCGGAAGCTGAAGGGAAAGACTGCGCCGTGGCGGAGATCCCCCTGTATTTCGAATGCGGCTGGCACAAGGCCGGCCTGCCCGGGGCCCTGAGCCTGACGGTACGCTGCCCGTGCGAGATCCGCCTGCAGCGCATCATGGCCACCCGCGGCTGGAGCGAAGAAAAAGCCGCGACCCTGGAAGCCTGGCAGTGGCCCGCGGAACGCAAGGAAGCCACCAGCGATCTGGTGGTGGACAATGCCGGGACACCGGCGGACCTTCGCGCCCGCATCCCTGCCCTGCTGGAGCAGCTGGCCGCGCTGCGGCAACAGGCACAAGATGACATCATCCGGCAGGTCACGGCCTGCTGGCGGACGAATTGACGCCATCCCCCGTTCGATCACAAGCATATCGCAAGCACTATGAGCAGCAAAAAAATAGCCAAGACCAATGCCGCACGCCTGCTGGAGCGTCTGGAGATCCCCTTCACCCTGCATCAGGCCGATGTGGACGAAAGTGACCTTTCCGCCGTGACCATGGCCCACAAGCTGGGCGTGGATCCCGGCTGCGTCTTCAAGACCCTGGTGGCCCGCGGCGACAGGACAGGCGTCATCATGGCCTGCATCCCCGCCGCGGCGGAGCTGAACCTGAAAGCTTTGGCCACGGCATCCGGCAACAAACATGTGGAGATGGTCCACCTCAAGGAAGTCCTGCCCCTGACAGGATACATCCGCGGCGGCTGTTCGCCGCTGGCGGCCAAAAAGGACTATCCTGTCTTTTTGGATGAACATGCCATCCTCTGGGAGCAGGTCTACATCAGCGCCGGCCAGCGCGGGGTACAGCTCTGCCTTTCGCCGGACGACCTGTGCCGGGCCACCAGTGCCACCATGGCCGAGATCGCCAACAACGCAGACTGAAACAGTTTGCAAAACACCGTAAAAAAACTGAACGTCCCCTGCCCTTTTCCTGACGGAACGGCCGAGGATTGCCAGCCCTAACGCAAAGAGAGCGGGCCCCTGCGGGACCCGCTCTCTTATTTTGCACCGTATCGTTATGGACTAAGCCTGCGCCAGCGCCTGCGACAGGTCTTCCAGAAGGTCATCGATATTTTCCAGACCGACGGACAGGCGCACCATGCCGGGCGTGATGCCCGCTTCCGTGAGCTGCTCATCGCTGAGCTGGCGATGCGTGGAGCTGGCAGGATGCAGGACGCAGGTGCGGATATCGGCCACATGCACCTGCAGGGACACCATCTTCAGGCTGTCGATGAAACGGGCCCCGGCATCGCGGCCGCCCTTGAGCGAGAAGGAGATGACGCCGCTGCAGCCCTTGGGCAGATATTTTTCGGCCAGGGCCTTGTCGTGGCTGTCCGGCAGCCAGGGGTAGCAGACGCTCTCCACCTTGTCGTGGCCGGCCAGGAAGGTCGCCACGGCTTCGGCATTGCGGCAGTGGCGTTCCATGCGCAAAGGCAGGGTCTCCAGGCCCTGATTGATATAGAAGGCGCCCTGCGGCGTCTGGCAGCAGCCCAGATCGCGCATGAGCTGCACGCGGGCCTTGACGATGAAGGCCGCCTTGCCGAAGGCCTTGGTATAAATGAGGCCATGGTAGGAGGCGTCAGGCTCGGTGAATTCGGGGAAGCGCCCGGAAGTCCAGTCGAACTTGCCGCTGTCCACGATGACGCCGCCCATCTGCAGGGCGTGGCCGTCCATATACTTGGTGGTGGAGTGGACGACGATGTCGGCACCGAAATCGAAGGGACGGCAGAGCACCGGCGTGGCGAAGGTGTTGTCCACGATCAGGGGCAGGCCGTGACGATGGGCCAGGGCCGCGATACGTTCGATATCCAGCACGTCCATGGAAGGATTGGTCAGGGTCTCGCCGAACACGGCCCTGGTGTTGGGGCGGATGGCCTTTTCGATCTCGGCGTCATCGGCCCGCTGATCCACGAAGGTCACTTCGATGCCCATTTTTTTCAGCGTCACGGCGAACAGGTTGAAGGTGCCGCCGTAGATGCTGGCCATGCTGACCACATGGTCGCCGCTCCGGGCCAGGTTGAGGATGGCGATAAGGTTGGCAGCCTGCCCCGAAGAGGTGCACAGGGCGCCGACGCCACCTTCCAGAGCCGCGATCTTCTGCTCCACGGCGTCCACCGTGGGGTTGCCCAGACGGGTGTAGAAAAAGCCGGAAGTTTCCAGGTCAAAAAGCTTGGCCACTTCGGCCGTGGAGTCATAAGTAAAGGTCGTGCTCTGCACGATGGGCAGTACCCGGGGCTCACCATTCTTGGGGGTATAGCCCGCATGCAGTCAAAGCGATTCGGTTTTCATGGGTTCCTCGTTCCGTAAAAAGTCCATTCGGCAGCGTCTGCCGGCCTTTTTTCTTATCTGATGGATAGGAGGAACACAAGCCGCAGCGCCCCAAAACAAAAGCCCGTCCTCAGGGAAGACGGGCAACGACTAAAGTGGCCTTCCACAGGCCTAGATATCTTCGGGCAGATGCTCCTCGGTGTACAGGGCGAACCCGGCCTCGCGCAGCATGCGTGCCCACAGCCCGTCACCGGGACAAAGAGTACGGCTGAACGTGCCGTCATAGATCCGCCCCACACCGCAGGAGGGCGAACGCCTCTTGAGCCGTGCCGCCGTGCTTGCGGGCTATCTCCATGGCCAGGCGGGCCCCCCGGAAGAAATCCTCCGTCAGATCCCTGCCATCCTGCGACAGGACACGCCCTTCCCTGATCTCGCACGGCGGACGCGGTACGGGCAGGCAGGCCAGCCCCTCGGGACAGGCCGTGACCGCCTCTCCCCTGCGCACCAGTTCCTGGACCGCGGCACAGGCATTGCTTCCGCCGTCATAACGACAAAATTCTCCGGCCAGACAGGCGCTGACCACAAAACGGCACACAGGCATCGTCATCACAACTCCGCATTCCGTCGCTGGGCTATGGCCAGTTCGCGCCGCTCGGCCATCCCCGCTTTGACGGCACGCTTCATGGCTTCTTCAGCGGACTGTACCACAGGGACATTGGTGTAATACAGAGCGCCGCTGTCCAGGCCATTCTCTTCCTGGACACGGTCATAATGCTGCCAGGCAGGGCTCAGGGCCACAAGACGCGGCGTGATGACCGCAAAAAAGACCCACAGGCTTACGCCCCATAGGACAAGCTTGCCCATCTTGAAGATTCTGTCATTCATGAGGATCACCCTACACCGGAACATCCGGGAAAAAAAGGGGGCCGTTCCCTGAACGGCCCCCTTGATTGCAGATGAAGCTTAGATCTTGGCCGTGATTTCGGGGAAGACCTTGTAGAACATGATCCAGGCCATGAGCAGGGTCAGGGCCAGGTTCAGGGACTGACCGCAGACATAGAGCAGGATGGGCTTGCCGCCCTTGAAGTACTTGCCCAGCTCGCGGAAGTTGGTGGTCAGACCGATGGACACGAAGGCCAGGGCGAAGAACCAGCCGCGCAGGGGCACGGAGATCTTGTTGATACCGTTGTCCACCAGCATCTTGCCCACGTCAGCACCCAGGGAGGAGCTGACCACGGACATGACGATGGAAGCCGTCAGGAAGCCCAGCACGAACTTGGGGAAGCGGTGCCAGATCTCCATGGCGCTGACCTTCTGGCCTTCCTGCACGTCCACCTTGGCGCACCAGTACATGGCCACGCAGAAGGCGGTCACGCCGATGAGCACGTTCTGGATCATCTTGACCGTAGCGGCCACCTGCAGGGCCTTGGGACCGATGAAGGCACCGGCAGCGGCCACGGCGCCGGTGGCGTCCACGGTACCGCCGATCCAGGCACCACCCAGGATCTCAGGCATACCCACCCAGTTGATGAAGGCGGGCATGGCCACCATCATGATGGCGGTAAAGGTCAGGGACAGGCCGATGGACAGGGTCAGTTCTTCCTTCTTGGCGCGGCAGGCAGCAGCGGTGGCGATGGCCGCCGAGGTACCACACACGGACATGTCGGCGGAAATGACCATGTTCAGGGTACGGGAAGGCATCTTGAGCACCTTCTGGCCGAAGATGAAGGTGCTGATGAGCACGATGGGGGTCACCACCCAGGCCACGAAGATGCCGGGGATACCGATGGCCAGGATCTTGTGGAACAGCACTTCGGCGCCCAGCAGCACCAGACCGGCCTTGATGAAGTATTCCACCTGGGCGCCGTCCTTGACCAGCTTGGGCGTGCCGATGGTGTTGGCGATGATCATGCCGATGGCGATGGACCAGATCTCGGCGTTGATGCCGTAAAGGCGCATGGTCTTCTGGTTACCCAGGATGTTGGCCAGCACGCAAAGGGCGTAGATGATGAGGAAGGAGACGAAGAACTTGCCGGGGTTCATGCCCATAAACACGGCACCGACGGTGCACAGGGCGCCCAGCACCAGACCCAGCACGATGAGGGTGGGGATGCGGTTGAAGGGCTTGGCCAGACCGGAAGCAGCCTTGGAGGCCTTCTTCTCGGCGCTCTGCCAGGAGTCGATGGCGGCCTTGGCGGCATCGTTCAGACCGGCGTCCTGATAACCGGCAGCGGCGGCGGCATCCTGGGCGGCCTTGGCCGTGACCAGAGCTTCGGCAGCGGCCTGCTTGGCGGCTTCGACCTTGGGCTTGAGGGCGGCGTTGCGCTCATCCGCGCGGGCCTGATCCATCATCAGGGCGTCCAGAGGATTGTCGGTCCAGCGGGCGGGCGTCTTCAGATAGGCGATGACATCAGCCACCTGGGATTGCTTCTGGGCCTGCACGTTTTTCTGGGCGGCAGTGGCCTTGTACCATTCGATGGTCTTGAAAGGCTTGCTTTCCTCGGCCTTGATGATGGTCT
>ENA-UEQP01003237-UEQP01003237.1-human-gut-metagenome-genome-assembly--contig:-NODE-3237-length-10911-cov-4.918220_pt1 | contig 10911 bp, 13 predicted proteins | sample MGYA00242951_ERZ507951 | MGnify/ENA primary metagenome ERZ507951 (study PRJEB26167, sample SAMN06115539) | human gut metagenome | host: Homo sapiens | place: China:Shanxi | collected 2015-11-18...
ATGGTATACCTATAAGAAAACATACAAAAAAAGAAGTCTTTTTCAGATTATTAATAGGCGCTTACGGATAAGTGAATAATAAATCAGGAGGTTTTCTGTGAATGATAAAAAAGGAGACAAGTTTCATTGATTTGAAACAGGTAAAGATAGACGACCCGTTCTTTTCGCGGGTACAGAATGTGGTAATTCACACGATGCTTCCGTATCAGGAACGGGTGCTTCACGATGAGGTGTCCGGAATCCGAAAGAGCCATGTGATTAAAAACTTCCGCATTGCAGCGGGAGATGAGAAAGGAACGTATTACGGGCGTGTATTTCAGGACAGCGACCTGGCGAAATGGCTGGAGGCGGTGGCGTACTCACTGACCGTCGAGGCAAATCCAGAGCTGGAGGCGCGTGCCGATGCGATCATCGACCTGATCGGGCGGGCGCAGCAGCCGGATGGCTACCTGGATACCTATTTCATTGCAGCGGAGCCGGAACATAAGTGGCAGAACCTGACGGACTGCCATGAGATGTACTGTGCCGGACATATGACGGAGGCAGGCGTCGCGTACTATCAGGCGACGGGAAAGACGAAGCTTTTAGATATCTGCTGCAAGCTGTGCGATCATATCGATCGTCGGTTCGGACGGGAAGCAGGCAAAGTAACCGGCATTCCGGGACATGAGGAGATCGAGCTGGCACTGATGCGGCTTTATCAGGCAACCGGGGAAGAGAGATACCGGAAGCTGGCGGCATATTTTATCGATGAGCGCGGACGGGATCCGGAGTTCTTCCATAAAGAAGCGGCGGCTAGAAGCTGGAGCCGCACCGATTACATGGACAAGCAGCCGCCGTCCTACATGCAGAACCACAAGCCGGTGCGTGAGCAGGATACGGTGGAAGGACACGCGGTCCGTTGTATGTATCTTCTGACGGCGGCGGCAAACCTGGCAGCGCAGAATCACGATGAGGCGCTGATGGCAGCCTGCCGGAAGATGTGGGACAACATGGTAGACCGGCGGATGTACATAACGGGTGGAATCGGTTCCACCTATTACGGCGAGGCATTTACCGTGGATTATGATTTGCCGAATGACACCGCTTACGCGGAAACGTGTGCGGCGGTGGGGGTCTGCTTCTTCGCGAAACAGATGCTGGAGGCGGATGTCAGCAGCATCGTGGACCGGGCCGTCCGGCAGACGGCGGTGGAAAATGGCCTGCCAGCCCATTCGCCGGAGGTGGAAGTGGTGATCTGCCTGGTGACCATTATGATGGCAGGGGCGGTGGAGAGCTGGCTCCGGGGAGAGTTGACCCAGACACCGGAGGAGCTGACCCGGCGGATCGATATGATGTTTCAGGACTATATTCGCGGCGTGGCCCTTCGGCTGAAGTCTCCTGCCGCTGTATACGCATAGAAAACGAGGAGGGTGTGTTCCTATGAAAAAGCATGTGATCGCATTGGGCCGACAGTTTGGCAGCGGCGGCCGCGAGATCGGACGGAAGCTCAGTGAGTCTCTGGGGTTTGCCTACTATGACCGGGAACTGCTGAAGCTGGCGGCGGAGCGGGCCGAGGTAGGGGAGGAGCTATTCGCCGATAAGGATGAAAAGGCCGGCAACCCCTGGCTGTTCAAGGCCTTCTATCAGGGCGGCCCCAAGGTCAAGCAGGGGCAGTCGGCGGAGGATGTGCTCTTTCAGATGCAGAGCGAGATTATCCGGGAACTGGCTGAGAAGGAGGACTGCATCATCGTGGGCCGCTGCGCGGATCTTGTGCTGACGGGGCAGGATGTGGATTGCCTGAGCCTGTTTATCTGCGCTCCCTTTGAGTGGCGGGTCCATCACCGGATGGAACTGGAAAATCTGGACGAAAAGGCCGCCCGGGCACTGGTGGAAAAGACCGACGCCCAGCGGGAGAAGTATTATACGCATTATACCGGCCGCCCCTGGGGCCTGCCGGAGAATTACGACATCTGCATCAACAGCGCACGGTTGGGGATTGAACGGACGGCGGCGCTGCTGGCGGAGCATTGCCGGGAGCTGTTCAGCAACCCCTGCTGAAAGTAAAGTGAACCCCGTCAGCCGCATTGCGGCTGACGGGGTGTTTTCTTCATTCAGGTATTCAGCAGGCGGAGCATTTCCTCTGCGGGGTCAATGACCGGCAGGGTGATCTGTCGGAGGAGAGCCTCTTTGAAATAGGGAAAGTGGGTGCAGCCAAGCACCAGCGCTTCTGCACCCAACGCCTGATACCAGTTCACAAGCTCCGGCAGACGGTTCTGTTTCACCAGCGTATCGGGGTCCTCTCCGGCCTCGATCCCCAACACCACAGGCAGAAGTCCGGTAGAGCGCAGGGTCAGGTCCGGGTTGGCACTGAGCAGGGTCCGCTCGATTCCGGCGGTGCCCTGAGCGTTGGCGGCGATCACGGCCAGAGAGTGATATTTAGGCGCCAGCAGCCGGTAAACGTCCAGCGGCGTGACGATCTTCAAGCCGGTTTCCCGGGCAACGAACTGGAAATCCAGCGCGCCGGAAAGAGAATTGCAGTAAATGAAGGCTTTTTCGCAGCCATGCTCCCGCTGCGCCGCGCACAGAAGGGAGACTACGGTGTCGATCTTTTCCTCCGTGGAAGAGATCTGAAAAGCCGTCTGCTGGTGGGGGTCCTCTGATATCGGGCAAAAGACGCCGGGCAATCCCTGTGTGCTGAGGCAGTCCATGCCCATCTGGGTATCTACCGGTGTTCCGGCCATGACAATGATCGGTTTCATATCCATCGCGGTCTCCTTTTCAACCAGATTTTATAAGCGCGGGCGCGTATGATGTAAAATCAACGATTCTGACCCTATTATACGGGCTTTTCTCCCGGACCGCAAGACGGACCGCCTATAAGATTAACTGAACTGTCCTTATAAGGTATAACGCAGACACGCATAAAGCCGTTCTCTGGCCCGCTGAAGTGTGCGGCAGACGGTGGAGCGGTTCAGATGGAGCTTGGCGGCGATCTGCCCCATGGTGAGTCCCTGATCGTAGTAAAGCTCCAGCATCTGCTGCTGCCGCTTCGTGAGCACCTGCTGGCGGGCAAAGCGCAGATTCCGGCGCAGCCGCTCCAGATCCGCAGAGTTATCCGGGGCGCTTTCCCGCTGCCAGTTGGCCAGATCTGCCAGAAATTGACCGCCCTTGGCGTCCAGACTGATCTGATTCATCGGTGAGCCTCCTTATCATAGTCGTAATAATGAGCGGTGAGTCTGGCCAGATCCCGGGCCTCCTGCCATAAGGGCAGCAGCGCCGCCACCCGGCGTTTGAGGGCCTGGACGGCCTCCGGGTCCGTTTCCTGCCGGGTCAGACCGCGAAGCTCCACGATCCGACTTCGGATCACGGCGGCGTGTTCCGCGTAAACAACAGACATTTCCAACAGCGTCATAGTCTGTCCTCCTTTCCCCGGAGCACCCGGCAGGGCAGGAGCTCCTGCCGGGCCAGGTCAGGTAGACAGTCGGTGCAGGCCAAGGTGCCGTTGCAGACCCAGTATTCCTCTCCTGACGCGATTTCCCGCCCACAAATGGAACAGCGTACCACGGCGGAAACGGAGCGCTTTTTTGTGCTCAAACAGATCCCTCCTAAAAAGAAATACGAAAATGAAAAAAAGTTGTTGACAAATCGGTTATGTTCTGCTAAGATAATCCTTGCTGTTGGAACTGCTGGTGTAGCTCAGCTGGTAGAGCAGCTGATTTGTAATCAGCAGGTCGGGGGTTCGAATCCGTCCACCAGCTCCACAATTTCATATGGGGGAATTCCAGAGCGGCCAAATGGGGCAGACTGTAAATCTGTTGTCACTGACTTCGGTGGTTCGAATCCACCTTCCCCCACCAATCGAACGCAGACTTTGCCTGCGTTCGATTTTTTTCTGCCCACAGTATTCGCCACACGGTTTCAGCAGGTGGACTGGAGAAAGCGGAACTGGGTGACTTACGTGGAACGGCTTTCGGTTTTGTTTGGCTGCTGCCCTCCTTTGCACGTATTTTTTATGGATCGTCAGGACAAGTTCCCTGTCAACGAGGTAACATTATCACAAGAATTTTGTTAAGTCAAGAATAATTTTACAAGAAACTTGTTAAAATGGATTGACAGCAACACTTTTTTTCGTTATGATTAAGACACCTGTGTCGAGAGTTGTCGAGGAACAGAACGAAAGGAGTTTTTTTCCATGAGTTTTGGCGAACGAATTAAATTCCGGCGTGGGGAGCTGAAGCTGTCCCGTGGGGAACTGGCGGGGCGGCTGGGAGTGTCCCCCTCGGCAGTGAGCAACTATGAAAACGGTCTGAGCTTTCCAAAGGAAGATGTGATGCTGCGGCTGTTTGACAGTTTGGAGACAGATCCCAATCAACTGTTTCGGGACAGCTTCCGGGGAGGCGGACAGACGCTGAGTTCGGAAGAACAGACTTTGCTGCGGAAATTCAGGGAACTTTCCCCATTGGGACGTGAAACGGTGCAGTCTGTGACCGAAGCGCTGTGGGCCTGCCGACAGGAGACGTCCCCGCTCCCGGCGGAGCGGCCCGAGGGCAGGATCATCCCCCTGTACCACACGCTGGCGGCGGTAGGCTGCGTTTCCGCGGTGCCGGGAGAGGATTTTGATGAGATCTCCGTCACAGAGCAAGTGCCGCAGACGGCGGAATTTGCCGTCCGCATCAGCGGGGACGCTATGGCCCCCTATCTGGAGGACGGCGCGGTGGCGTATGTGAGCCGCACGCCTCTGCGGGAGGGAGATGTGGGTATTTTCAGCGTGAACGGCAAGGTCCTTTGCCGGCAGTATGACCGGGACGATTCCGGTACGGTATATTTGTTTTCCCTGAATCGCCACCGTGCGGATGGGGACGTGACCTTGCCTGCTGCGGAGGCCGGGACGCTGATCTGCTTTGGCCGGGTGCTTACAGGGAACCTGTCAAACCGAAATTGAATGGAACCTCTTGTACTGGGGCGGATCAAAACAAAAATCTTCCGAGTGCGCGATGGGGCATCCATCCGAAGATAGAAGATAAAAACCCCCTGCGGGAAACGGCATAGCCGCTTCCTCGCAGGGGGTTTTATTCAGTTAAGCGGTCATCTCTGCCGCGTGGAGCTTATCGGCTCCGGCTTCACATAGAGCTTGACGCCCTCCATTCGCTCCGCAATCACGCGGGTCCCGATGGGCAGCACCGTGCCGTCGCTGCTGCGGGCGGTCCAGGTCTTGCCCTCTACATACACGGCCCCGGTGCCGGCCTCGTTGTCGATTTCCTCTGTTACCCGGGCAGTACAGCCGATGACCCGGTCCAGATTCGTGGGGACGGTTTTTGCGTTGGCTCGCTTCATCAGGGGCCGGACCGCCGCCAGAATGCCCACGGAGGCCGCCAGAAACAGGGCAATCTGAAGCCACAGCGCCGCACCTAAAAAGGACGCCAGCAGAGCCACCGCTGCACCGCCTACAAACCAAATGGATACCAATGCCGCGGTAGCGGCCTCCAAAATGCCGAAGGCCACCACAGCCCCCAGCCAGATCCAGTTCATCATCAAAGAACCCTCCTTTTTTGCAAAATCCATTTCTGCTTGCAGTATAGCACAGTTTTTGGCGAAAAACCACTTCCAATTTGCGGTGGGAGCACGGTTTCCGGTTGCGGATCGGCGGACAGTCTGTTATACTGACCCTAATATAGTTTTGAAAGTTGAAAGGAGACATGGACCATGACACTGACGGTTCCCTGTCTGTTTGGTTTGGAAAGTCTGGTGGCGGACGAGATGCGCCGTCTGGACTTAAAAAATGTCCGGGCGGAAAACGGCCGGGTCCACTGTGAAGGAACTTTGGCTGACATTTCCCGGCTGAACATCAACCTCCGCTGCGGCGCACGGGTGCTGATGGAGCTTGGCTCCTTCCCGGCCCGTGATTTTGAGGCGCTGTTTCAGGGGGTCTACGCCCTGCCCTGGGAGAATTATATCCCACGGGACGGCGAATTCCCTGTAAAGGGCTATTCCCTGAACTCTCAGCTTCATTCGGTCCCCGCCTGCCAGTCCATCGTGAAAAAGGCGTCCGCTAAGCGGCTGGGGGAGAAGTACGGCGTGGAGACCCTGCCGGAGTCCGGCAGCCGGTATCAGATCCAGTTTTCCATCATCAAGGATGTAGCGACCTTGTATCTGGACACCTCTGGCGAGGGCCTTTACAAGCGGGGCTACCGGGCCAAAAACATGGGTGCGCCCCTGCGGGAAACGCTGGCGGCAGCGCTGGTGACCCTCTCCCGTTACCGGGGAAAGGATCCCTTCTGCGACCCCTTCTGTGGCAGCGGCACCATCCCCATCGAGGCGGCCCTCATTGCCAAGAACCGGGCCCCCGGCCTGGACCGCAGCTTCGCCGCCCAGCGGTGGAAAAACATGGACTCCAAGCTGTGGCTGGAAGCCGGAGACGAGGCCATGGACAAGGAGTTCCACGGCTATTATGACATCTGGGGCGGCGACATCGACCCCGCCGCTGTGGAGCTGGCGCGGCACAACGCGGAGCTGGCCGGTGTGGAGGACTGCATCCGCTTTGAAGTGGCAGATGCGGGAAAATTCCACCGGGACAGCGAATACGGTCAGCTGGTGACCAACCCGCCCTACGGCGAACGGCTGCTGGAAAAGAAGGAGGCCGAGGATCTGTATCGAATGTTCGGCGCAGCCCTCCGGGATCTGCCTCCCAAGTGGCGGGTGCTGGTGCTCAGCTCCCACACGGAATTTGAGCGGTGCTTCGGCCGACCCGCCGACAAAAAGCGCAAGCTCTACAACGGCATGATCAAGTGCGACGCCTTCATGTACGGAAGATGACCGGAGATCATGCCGTAACGGCGCAGCGCGCCGACGCCGCGTCAACGGCGCGCAAGCGTTTTGCCGCAGGCAAAACCTTGGACCGGGCGGGCTTTGCCTGACCGGTCAGGTAAGATCCGGGGCCCCGCAAAATCAAAGATTTTGTGGGGAACATGATCAAGTGCGACGCCTTTATGTACGGAAGATGACCGGAGAATTTTATACAAAAAGCAATCATGCGGGCAAAAATGACAATTTGTAATCAGAATTTGACGGTTTCAGTTGAAAGGGGAGCGGTCACCCGTGCAGCATATCTTCATCATTAACCCCCATGCCGGGAAAAAGGACCAGACGGGCCGCATTTATGAAATGGCGGACCGTCTGCGGCAGCATGGCCTGACCTGCCAATGCCTGCTGACCCAGCGGCCCGGCGGCGCGGAGGAGATTGCCCGACGGCTGGTGTCCTCCGGGGAGGAGGTCCGGCTTTACGCCTGCGGCGGAGACGGCACTCTGAACGAGGTGGTCAACGGCGCGGCAGGCTTTGACAATGCGGCTGTGACCTGCATCCCCATCGGGACCGGCAACGATTTTCTGAAAAACTTCGGTCCGGACGCCGCCAAGTTTACGGACGCGGAAAACCTCTGGGACGGGGAGGTCCATCCTCTGGACCTTATCGACTGCAACGGCCGCCAATGTCTGACCATTGCCTGCAGCGGCATTGACGCCCGGGTGGCGGAGAGCGTCCATGAGCTGGGGGATTCCCCCTTTCTCAGCGGCCGGGGCAGCTATCTGGCCGCCGTGGCGGTGAATTTCCTGTTCCGGGGCATTGGCCAGCACTGGCGGGTAACGCTGGATGACGAGGTTGTCGAGGATGACTTTGCTCTGGTGTCCATGTGCAACGGACGGTATTACGGCGGCGGCTCCACGCCGGTGCCGGAGGCCCGAATGGACGATGGCGTTTTACATACGGTGCTGGTGAAAAACATCAGCCGCATGAAGTTCGCGGGGCTGTTCAGCGCCTATTCCGCTGGCCGCTACCGCTCGCTGCCGCCGGAGGTGATCCGGGTGGTGACTGCCAAAAACGTCCGCATTCAGTCGGAAGATGACATTGTGACCTGTCTGGACGGGGAGACCATCCACAGCCGGGATGTGCGTCTGACTTTGTCGGAAAAAAGGTTGAATTTCTTCGGACCCAAGGGCTGTGATCCCAATTACGGCGCCGGTCCCAAGTGAGGGCGGGAACCGACGATTTTCCCCAATGGAAACTTCATAACTTATTTACAAATTACCCCTTTACAAACCGGGACAGTTGTACTATGATAACAGCGTTAGCACTCAAGGAGACTGAGTGCTAACGCTGAAATTGTTTATCATATGAAAATATACAAGGAGGAACCCAACATGAAACTTACCCCGTTAGCTGATCGTGTGATCCTGAAAATGGTAGAGACCGAGGAGACCACCAAGGGCGGCATCATCCTCACCGGCTCCGCAAAGGAGAAGCCCTCTGTGGCAGAGGTCATTTCCGTGGGCCCCGGCGGCATGGTAGACGGCAAGGAAGTCACCATGACCGTGAAGCCCGGCGATAAGGTCATCACCAGCCAGTATGCCGGCACCAAGGTGACCTTGGAGGACGTGGAGTACGTAGTTGTCCGTCAGAACGATATCCTGGCCATCGTCGAGTAACTCGTCACAAGCTGCACATCCCTCGCTTCGGCCTTGCGGCCAAAGCTCGCTCGTTCCGCTGCTCCTCGTTTTTCCGACACAAACGCTTCGCTGGTTTGCGCCGGAAGGGGACGAAGGAACGGTGGGGCATGTGTCCTGACAAAATGCTTGAATTGATTTTTGCCGCGACATGTGCGTGGCAAAAATTCCTTGACCCCAGCCGTCCTGGACGGCGTCGCCAGTTCACAAACTGGCGAGGGGGAATCTACTGCGCAGCCGTTAGCAGCTTTGCTGCTTTACGGATGCGGTGTGCCCTTTACGGGCAAAGGGGGGACGCAGTCCCCCACTTTAAGAAAAATTCGGAGGTATGAATTATGTCTAAGCTCATTATGCGCGGCGATGAAGCCCGCAAGGCTCTGCAGGCCGGCGTTGATCAGCTGGCCGATACTGTTAAGATCACCCTGGGCCCCAAGGGCCGCAACGTGGTTCTGGATAAGAAGTACGGCGCACCCCTCATCACCAACGACGGCGTCAGCATCGCCAAGGAAGTGGAGCTGCCCGATCCCTTTGAGAATATGGGCGCGCAGCTGGTGAAGGAGGTCTCCACCAAGACCAATGACGTAGCCGGTGACGGCACTACCACCGCCACCCTGCTGGCTCAGGCCATGATCCACGAGGGTCTGAAGAATCTGGCCGCCGGTGCCAACCCCATCGTTGTGAAGAAGGGCATGTCCAAGGCTGTGGAAGCCGCCGTAGCCGAGGTGAAGAAGCAGGCCAAGAAGGTCAACGGCTCCAGCGACATTGCCCGTGTCGGCGCTGTTTCCAGCGGTGACGAGGAGATCGGCAAGCTGATCGCCGACGCCATGGAGAAGGTCTCCGCCGACGGTGTCATCACCATTGAGGAGTCCAAGACCGCCGAGACCTACAGCGAGGTCGTGGAAGGCATGCAGTTCGACCGGGGCTATATCACCCCCTATATGGTCACCGATACCGAGAAGATGGAGGCCGTCATTGACGACGCCTATATCCTCATCACCGATAAGAAGATCTCCGTCATCTCCGACATCCTGCCCATTCTGGAGCAGCTGGTGCAGTCCGGCAAGAAGCTGGTCATCATCGCCGAGGATGTGGAGGGCGAAGCCCTGAACACCCTGATCGTCAACCGTCTGCGCGGCACGCTGAACGTGGTGTGCGTCAAGGCCCCCGGCTTCGGCGACCGCCGCAAGGAGATGCTGCAAGACATCGCCACCCTGACCGGCGGTACCGTTATCAGCGAGGAGGTTGGTCTGGAGCTGAAGACCGCCACCATCGATATGCTGGGCCGCGCCCGTCAGGTGAAGGTCACCAAGGAGAACACCACCATTGTGGACGGTGCTGGTGACGCACAGGCCATTAAGGACCGTGTGGGACAGATCCGCAACCAGATCGCTGTTACCACCAGCGATTATGATAAGGAGAAGCTGCAGGAGCGTCTGGCCAAGCTGGCCGGCGGCGTGGCCGTCATCAAGGTCGGCGCTGCTACCGAGACTGAGATGAAGGAGAAGAAGCTCCGCATCGAGGACGCTCTGAACGCGACCCGCGCCGCCGTTGAGGAAGGCGTGGTTGCCGGCGGCGGCACCATCTTCGTGAACATCATCCCCGCTGTGGAAGCGCTGCTGAACACCGTTGACGGCGACGAAAAGACCGGCGTCCGCATCATCGCCAAGGCTCTGGAAGCGCCCATCCGTCAGATCGCTGCCAACGCCGGTCTGGACGGCTCCGTGATTCTGGAGAAGGTCCGCAACTCCGGCAAGGTCGGCTACGGCTTCGACGCTTACAAGGAGGAGTACTGCGATATGGTCTCCGCCGGTATCATCGATCCCGCCAAGGTGACCCGTTCCGCTCTGGAGAACGCCGCTTCCGTCTCCGCCATGGTTCTGACCACCGAATCTCTGGTGGCCGACAAGCCCGAACCCCCCGCGCCCGCAGCTCCCGCTGATCCCGGCATGGGCGGCATGTACTAATCAATCGCCGCAAAGCATTGAAAGCAAAGGACTTTTCGCGGGCAATCTGATAAACTTACCGCAAATTTACGACAGTTGCCAACGAAAAAGCGCCGAGATATGTATGAAGCTACCGTCTGCATTTTGCAGGCGGTAGCTTTTTTCTTGCAAAAAAGAAGCCCATACGGATGGTGGGCTCTGTAGAGGGCATCCACCGCCGCCGCTGCTTCATGCGGATTGTTGCATCTGCCTTTGACGTAGTGCTTCAAGGTCATAGCGGAAGTGGTACGAAGTGATACTTAATTTGACTAATTTGATAGTGACAAGAACTGGTAATGTCAAAGTGTACTATACCTGTTGGTTGTAAACTTCATGGGGTCAAGTATAATATCCACGGTACTTTTATGCGGATTTTTGTATTTTGCTCCCGTTGGGGTAAATTGCAGCATATGCAGGTGGATAGAACTGAATAGCATATAATAGCGGATAG
>ENA-UEQP01003240-UEQP01003240.1-human-gut-metagenome-genome-assembly--contig:-NODE-3240-length-10898-cov-5.394973_pt1 | contig 10898 bp, 9 predicted proteins | sample MGYA00242951_ERZ507951 | MGnify/ENA primary metagenome ERZ507951 (study PRJEB26167, sample SAMN06115539) | human gut metagenome | host: Homo sapiens | place: China:Shanxi | collected 2015-11-18...
AAGGCAAAAATCCTATCGGCACAGCCGATTTGGAATGGATTTTTGCGCGTAACTGTGAGTACCGAACAGTTACGTATCGGTAATACATGCAGCTGGAGGAGCGTATGAAATTCAAACAGAAAGTTTTTATTTTTATTGTGATCCTGATCGTGGATATGATCCTGGCTTGGGGGGCAGTGCGGATGTGGAAGGGAAGAGGGGAAATATTTGATACGCACGAGGGAAAACCGGTCGATACGGGAAGAATCCCTGTGCCGGGCGAAGGGATGACTACTGAGGTTTCGGGAAATGATCACAGCGGAGCCGGACGATCGGAAAAGGCTGTATCAGATCTGTACGGCCAGCAGGAAGACATCGCAAAAAAGTATACGGCACTCACCTTCGATGACGGCCCAAATCCCAAATATACAAAGCCGCTTTTAGACGGCCTCAGGGAACGCGGAATCCGCGTGACCTTTTTCCTCGTGGGCGAATGCATCGACGGAAATGAAGATCTCGTAAAGCAGATGGCAAAGGACGGACACCTCATCGGTGTTCACTGTATGACCCACAAGGATCTCACAAAAGAGAAGCTTTCCGACGCAGCAAAAGAACTCTGGGCCGCACGGGAGAAGATCCGGGCAGTAACCGGGACCCTGCCAGAGTATGTCCGTCCGCCCTATGGGAACTGGAATGCGAAGCTGGAGGAGGCCGTGGACATGATCCCCGTATTCTGGGATGTGGACTCCATCGACTGGCGGTTGAAAAATACGGAGAAGGTCACTGCGAAAGTGGTGAAAGACACGGAGGACGGGGATATTATCCTGATGCATGACGAGTTCAAAACCTCTGTGGAAGCGGCATTCCGGATCATTGACAACCTGACATCAAAAGGGTATACTTTTGTTACAGTAGACGAACTGATGGTCGATTAAGACCTGCAAAAAGAGCGGGAATGGATGCAGCGCGCAGATGGGTGATATTTCATGTGGAAACAGAGCGCTGCAAAACGCAGAAAGGCAGCTGCCATGGATTTATTTGACTATATGAGAGCGAACACGATGGAAAAGGAGTCGCCGTTAGCATCCAGAATGCGTCCGACGACTCTGGACGAAGTGGTCGGGCAGAAACATATTATCGGTAAAGATAAACTCCTTTACCGCGCGATCAAGGCGGATAAGCTTGGGTCCGTGATTTTTTACGGCCCGCCGGGAACGGGAAAGACGACTCTGGCGAAGGTGATCGCGAATACGACAAGCGCCCGGTTCGAGCAGATCAATGCTACGGTAGCCGGGAAAAAAGATATGGAAGAGATCGTAAAGAACGCCAAGGATGCCATCGGCATGTACGGGAAGAAGACGATCCTCTTTGTGGATGAGATCCATCGCTTCAATAAGTCCCAGCAGGACTATCTTCTCCCATTCGTTGAGGACGGAACGATCACCCTGATAGGCGCGACGACGGAGAATCCATATTTTGAGGTGAACAATGCCCTGCTGTCCAGATCCAGGGTCTTTGAGTTAAAACCGCTGGAAAAACAGGATATCCGGGAACTCGTGATGCGGGCGGTCAATGATACGGAAAAAGGAATGGGGACCTACGGTGCCGATATCACCGATGAGGCGGCAGATTTTCTGGCGGATGTGGCAAACGGAGATGCGAGAGCCGCGTTGAACGCGGTGGAGCTTGGAATCCTGACGACAGATAAGTCGGAGGACGGAAAGATCCATATCACGATCGATGTTGCATCGGAATGTATCCAGAAACGTGTGGTGCGCTATGATCATGACGGTGACAACCACTACGATACGATCTCCGCATTTATCAAGAGTATGCGGGGATCAGACCCCGATGCGGCGGTCTATTATCTGGCGCGGATGCTGTATGCCGGCGAGGATGTGAAATTTATCGCCCGACGGATCATGATCTGCGCGTCGGAGGACGTGGGAAACGCGGATCCGAATGCCCTTGTGGTGGCGGTCAGCGCAGCCCAGGCTGTTGAGCGGATCGGCATGCCGGAAAGCCAGATCATCCTCTCACAGGCCGCTTCCTATGTCGCCACCGCGCCGAAGAGCAACGCGGCATACATGGGGATCGCAAAAGCGATGAAGACCGTGGCGGATATGCGGACGATGCCGGTGCCTGCCCATCTTCAGGACAAGCACTACAAAGGTGCTGAAAAACTCGGCCATGGTCTCGGCTATAAATATGCCCACGATTACCCGAATCATTATGTCACCCAGCAGTATCTGCCGGATGGAATGGAGGGAATGCGGTTCTATGAGCCGTCAGAGAATGGGTATGAGAAGAAGATTAAGGAACATATGGCGTTTATAAAGAGGGAAGCAGGGGAGATAGAATAAGGCGTTTTGAGAAATACAAGTATTTGCTGAACTGCCGGGGCGCTGTATGTGCAGTAATAACATTGGAAAACTGTCAAGCAGCAGATGCTGCAGGCTATAAAGAAAGAGGGAACTGCGCAGGTGCATGAAAATGTGAATCTGTAAAATTCCCTCTTTTCATTTTAGAAAGTGTGCGTTATAATGAGATATACTGATCCTCCGATATCGCTTAAATGCGAGGATCCCATCGGAGAAGAGTTTCAAATCTAATGGTTCAGAAGCAGCCGGTCCGGAGACGGAGAGGCTGCTATAATCTTTTATGATTCCCAAAGAGACGATAAAACCGGAACAAGAATGAAGGAGTATCCATTATGCGTGAAAAATTAGCGACATTACCGCTGACTCAGTTAAAGGAGCTGGCAAAGAGCCAGGGAATCAAGAATATCAGCGGCTTACGAAAAGCGGAATTGATTGACCGTCTCTGTGAGACGGCAAAAGCACGGGCACAGGAGGCGCCTGCGGAGGCAGCATCAGTTTCCGGAAATGCGGGAGCAGAGAGTGCAGAGACAGAGAGACCGTCTGCAGCACCGGAGCGCACGGAACGTCAGGAACATGGAGTTCGTCGGGAGAGAACAGACCGATATGAGAGATCTGACCGTCAGGACCGCGGCGAGCGCCAGATGAGAAATGACCGTCAGAACAGCTATCAGAGCCGCCAGAGCCAGAGCGGATCTCAGGAGATCCAGGGCATTCAGGAGAGTGCAAGAACCTACCAGACCGGTTATCAGACACGAAATCAGAGCACTCAGAATTACACTGCGGACCCGAAGACAGACCTTCAGGATCTCGACAGTGGTATCGAAGCAAACGGAATTCTGGAAGTGATGCCGGACGGCTTCGGATTTATCCGCTGTGAGAATTTCCTGCCGGGTGACAACGATGTCTATGTAGCACCGTCACAGATCCGCCGGTTTAATATGAAGACCGGTGATATTATCTGCGGAAGCCGCAGAGTGAAATCCGCAACAGAGAAATTTGCGGCACTCCTCTATGTGAAGACGATCAACGGCTACCCGACAAGTGTCGTGGAACGCCGCCCGAACTTTGAGGACCTGACCCCGATCTTCCCGAACCAGAGATTGAATCTGGAAGTCAGAGGCGGAAAAAATACGACGGCCATGAGAGTCATGGATCTTCTCGCCCCCATCGGTAAAGGACAGCGTGGTCTTATCGTGTCCCCGCCGAAGGCAGGTAAGACGACCCTGTTAAAACAGGTGGCAAAAGCCGTGACGACAAACTATCCGGATATGCATATGATCATTCTCCTGATCGATGAGCGTCCGGAGGAAGTCACAGATATCAAGGAATCCGTTGTGGGACCGAACGTGGAAGTCATCTATTCCACCTTCGACGAGCTCCCGGAGCGCCACAAACGCGTTTCTGAGATGGTGATCGAGCGCGCGCGACGTCTTGTAGAGCATGGACGCGACGTGATGATCCTTTTGGACAGTATTACGAGACTGGCGAGAGCCTACAACCTTGTTGTTCCGCCCAGCGGACGGACTCTTTCCGGCGGTCTTGATCCGGCAGCGCTGCATATGCCGAAGCGCTTCTTTGGCGCGGCGAGAAATATGCGGGAAGGCGGAAGCTTGACGATCCTCGCGACAGCTCTTGTCGATACCGGAAGCCGTATGGATGATGTGATCTACGAGGAATTTAAAGGTACCGGAAATATGGAGCTTGTACTCGACAGAAAACTTTCCGAGAAGAGGATCTTCCCTGCCATCGATATCTTAAAGTCGGGCACAAGACGCGACGACCTCCTGCTTACAAGCGAGGAAGCGGAAGCGGTGGATATTGTCCGCAAGGCGACAAACTCCATGAAGGCAGAAGAATCTGTGGAGAAGATCCTGGATATGTTTGCCCGCACAAGGACGAACAGAGAGTTTGTGGAAATGACAAAAAAGACACGGTTTATATGATCATCAGCAGTGAACTGCACGGCAATCCCGCAGATTTGCCAAACAGGCATAAATTAAGAAATTGCGCAGGAAACTGCAGTTATATCTGCGCGAATACCCGGCTGGCAGGAATGATCTGCCGGGTTAGATAGGAGAACAAGCAGAATGGAAGAAACAGGAAAAAATCCGATCCAGGTCGCAGAGCGCCTGTTCCAGGTGATCGAGCGTTTGGCGGAAAATGGTCCTATGGGGATCATGGATCTGAGCGCTGAGCTTGGATTTCATAAGAGCACGACGCACCGCCTCGTGACATCGCTCCAGTACATGGGCTATATCCGTCAGGATGAGGAATCCTTAAAATATGCGCTGTCCTTAAAATTTCTGGAGATCGGAAGTAAGATCCTGGAACAGACGAATATGGCGTCCCTGATCCATCCGTCTCTGAAGAAACTCTCAGAGCAGACGGGAGAGACGGTACATCTGGTCCGCAGAGAGGGAACGGAGGCCGTGTATATCGATAAAGTGGAGTCCACAGTCAGCTCGATCCGCATGGTGTCGAGAGTGGGGAGCCGGATCCCGTTATACTGCTCCGGTGTCGGCAAAGCGCTGCTTGCGGAATTGCCGGATCCTGAGATCGAAGATATCTGGAACAGTTCTGAGATCACCTCCCTGACTCCGTATACAGTGACGAGTCTGTCAGATCTCATGGATCGGATACGCGGGGTGCGGGAAGCCGGATATGCGATGGATGATGAGGAGAACGAGGAAGGTGTACGCTGTATTGCGGTCAGCATCCCGGACTACCACAAGGAGCCGGTCTATGCCCTCAGCATCTCCGCCCCTGTAAGCCGTATGACTGATGCCCGGATCGCGGAGCTTTCCACAGATGTGCTGACGTTTAAGAAGGATCTGGAGAAGACACTGGGATTTTCCAGAAGTTGAGAATAATGGTGCAGGCAGCAGATAGTTACTGGACACAGGCAGGAATTTTCTGAACTGAAAATTCCGTACAATACAGTGGTGGCAGTGGATTTTGCCGATCTGGAATGCGAAGCATCGGCAAAATCAGTTACTGTTTGTGCAAGGATGAACAGTAACTGCATATAAAAATACAGCTTTAAACGTGTGTTGGGATATTGCAAATAAAAAACACATATGATATCATGCCGTTAGGAAAAGAAAGTATCAGATTCAAAGGACAAAAATGAATGAGCCCCTCAGTACCGCGAATACTGAGGGGTTCATTCATTTTTTATGGTGGATAAGAAACCACCAGGCTAGTGTTGCCCTACTTGTCTCCATCTAACCATTTGATGATGTAATTGCAGGTTACACCAGCCGCACAGGAGACAAGAAATGAAAATAAAAACTGCATAAAGCTCACCTCCTCCCGCTGCCGGGTATCGGTTGGACATTATTGTAACTGTTTGGTACCGTTATTGTTCACGCCCAATATCAGTAACTCGGTACCTTCACAGTTGCTAATTTTTACTTTGATTTTACCTTCACCGTATTGTATAATAAACATAATAAGAATCGAGAATCATACACCGAAAAAAATATTAAAAAAATACCAAAAGCAGACACAGGAGTGATGAGAATGCCGGAAAACGAAAAGACGAGACTTCAGAAATTTATGGGTGGAGGAAAACAAGGATACCAGATCGCATTCCAGATGGCTTGGCCCGCGGTGATGGAGTCCTTTTTTATTGCCCTGGCGGGCATGGTGGACTCGCTGATGGTGAGCTCCATCGGCGCATACGCGGTGGCGGCAGTAGGTCTGACAACGCAGCCGAAATTCATCGGCTTGTGCATCTTTATCGCCATGAACGTATCCGTATCTGCCCTGGTGGCGAGACGTCGCGGTGAGAAAGACCGGATCGGCGCGAACCAGGTTCTCCTGATGGCGCTGATCTTCACAGTCGTTGTCGGAATTTTGATCAGCATAGCGGCGGTGATTTTTGCGGAGCCGATCATCCGCTTCTGCGGTGCCAACGAGGACACTCAGGAGAGCGCGGTCCTGTATTTTAGGATCATCATGGGCGGTATGATCTTCAATATCATTTCCATGGCGATCAATGCCTCCCAGCGCGGTGCCGGAAACACGAAGATCGCCATGCGAACCAACGTGACTTCTAACGTGGTCAATATGATCGGAAATTATCTCCTGATTCAGGGCCATCTTGGCTTTCCGGCGATGGGAATCGCGGGCGCGGCACTGGCGACTGTATTTGGAATCGTGGTTGCCTGCATTATGAGCATCTGCTCCCTGATCCCAAAGGATAATTTTGTCAGTGTTCCCTACATTATAAAAGAACGTGTCCGTGTTACTCTTGAGCCGGTGAAGAGTATGGCGAAGATCGCTTCCAGTGTTTTTATTGAGCAGGTGTTCATGCGGACGGGTTTTCTGCTGGTATCGATCATGGCGGCGAGACTCGGTACTTCGGCTTACGCGGCGCATCAGGTTGCCATGAATGTCATGAACCTGTCCTTCTCCTTCGGCGACGGCATGCAGGTAGCTGCTGTGGCACTCTGCGGACGAAGCCTTGGAGAGAAGCGCCCGGATCTGGCGGTCATGTACGGGACGATCTGCCAGAGGATCGGAAACATGATCTCCATCGTGCTGTCGATCCTGTATCTGCTGTTAGGAAACTGGTATTTCCACCTGTACTTTGTTGAGGAAGATATTATCGCCATAGGTGCCCGGATCATGCAGGTCATGACCGTGATTGTACTCCTGCAGATCTCCCAGGTCATCTACATGGGATGTCTCAGGGGTGCGGGAGATGTGGTGTTCACCACCTGTGCTTCGACTCTCAGTATCACCATCGTCCGCCCGTCCTGTGCGTACCTGTTCTGCTATGTACTGGAGATCGGAGTCGTCGGCATCTGGCTCGGAATCGTGTGCGACCAGATCGTGAGAGTGTGCCTGACGAATTGGAGATTTAAGAGTGGAAAGTGGACGAAAATAAAGATATAGCGTGCGCAGAGGAAAAACAAGCGGCGCCTCTGGCGACATTTGTTTTTCCTGCGCCGCTAACGAGCAAACCGTCTGCGAAGCAGACAATAGAGCGCGAAGCGCGTGTTTGCGAGTGAGCGATTCGACTCAATGAGTCAATACCCCCAAAAACGAAAAGAGCCATATGCCCCGAAAACTGGTCATTCCAGTTCCGGCCGCATACAGCTCTTTTTTATGTAACAGGAAATTCCAAGAAATTTCCTGTTACATAAATTTGCAAGATCAATTCAGACAATACGCGGACTAGTTGCCGCACTCAATACTGATCGCGTTAAACATGTCAAGGATATCATCCACCTTTGTGTTCGCCTTTTCCTCGCCTTTCTTATCCATGACCGCATGCCCCTGATGCATCATCAGAAGACGGTTTCCGTACTCTACAGCGAACCGGAGATTATGTGTGACCATAATGGTCGTCAGGTGCTTTTCCGCAACGATCTTTCCGGTCAGTTCCATAATAATATCTGCCGTCTTCGGGTCAAGGGCGGCCGTGTGCTCATCAAGGATCAGAAATTCGATGGGAGTCATGGTTGACATTAGAAGAGCCATCGCCTGACGCTGTCCACCGGAGAGAACACCGACTTTTACCCCCATCTTATCTTCAAGACCGAGACCGAGAATCTTTAACTGGTCGCGGTAGAAGTCAATGCGGGCCTTATTTGTTCCAGGAAGAAGATTGAACGGCTTTCCCTTATTGTCCGCGAGAGCCATATTCTCGAGGATCGTCATATTCGGGCAGGTTCCCATCGCCGGGTGCTGGTAGACGCGGCCGATGCGGCGCTGGCGCTTGTACTCCGGCATTTTTGTGATATCGGTTCCGCCCATGACGATGGTGCCGGAATCCACCGGAATGCTGCCGCAGATCAGGTTTAACATGGAAGTTTTGCCGGATCCGTTGCTGCCGACAACGGAAACAAACTCGCCGTCATCGATGCTGAGGTTGAAATCGTTAAAGAGGCACATTTCATTTACAGTGCCTGCGTTGTAATATTTACTGATGTTTTTTAACTCAAGCATGGTGTGCCCCCTTTCTCTTCATGGAATCACTGACGATCAGGATCAGAAGAAGAATTGCCGCAGTGATAAGTTTCAGGTCGGTCGCCTTTACGATCCGCATGGAAATAACGAAAGCGACACACGCTTTATAGAGAATTGCACCTGCGATAACAGCGGTGGTTGCCTTTAGCTTTCCGAAGCGGTGGAACAGCTGTGTTCCGAGAATCACGCTCGCGAGACCGAAGACCATGGTTCCGGTTCCGATGGAGATGTCGAAGAACGCCTGCTTCTGGGCGAGCACTCCGCCTGCGAGGGCTGCGAATCCGTTGGCGATCGCAAGGCCGATGATCTTCACCCGGCCTTTGTCTTCTGCCAGAGATGTAACGAGAGCATCATTGTCACCGGCTGCCCGGAGAAGATAGCCGGATCTCGTATTTAAGTACCAGTCGAGAACGAACTTGCAGATCAGGGCGATCACAGCCAGAATGATCACAACGATGTACGGTCTTACGGATGCCGGAAGACTGTTTCTGGTCCACTCGTTGTCAAAGATCGTATCCTGGGACAGGAACGGAAGGTTTGCCTTCATTCCGGCGATCCTTAAGTTTACGGAGTAGAGGGCTGTCATGACAATGATACCGGAAAACAGGTCGCGGACCTTACATTTTACATGAATGACACCGGTCACGCATCCGGCGAGAACACCCGCAAAGAAGGAGAGCGGAAGTGCCCACACTGGGGAAACTCCTTTTACGATCAGTCCCGCGGTCAGCGCTGCGCCCAGAGGGAAGGTTCCGTCAACCGACAGATCCGGGAAGTCCAGGATCTTGTAGGTGATGTAAACGCCCAGGGCCATGATCGCGTAGATCAGCCCTTCCTCAAAGATTCCTAATAAGATTGCCATGATATCCTCCGAAAATCAGTAACTGGGGAAAATCCCGCAGTTACATGTTGCTGCAAAGTCCGGCAGAAGCGGAAAATCGCTTTGCCGGACCATGATTGTTTATGTTGCCGATCATCCGACTTCCTTATTAAAAGTGGATGAAATTTGTTGAACTACTGTGTGATCTCAGTGAATAACTCTTTTGCGTTGGAAGCAAGATCCTCCGGGAAAGTGATTCCAAGATCCTCAGCGACTTTGGAGTTTCCGTAGAAAGCAGCAGTCTCGATCACCTCGAAGTTCAGTTCACTTGCTTTCTTCTCGCCCTTTAAAACTTCTGCAGCCATGCGTCCTGTCTGCTTTCCAAGATCTACATAGTCAAGTCCCATAGCAGCGAGGCAGCCAATCTTGACCTGCTCGATCTCACTTCCGAATACCGGGATGTTTTTCGCATTTGCCTTGGAAAGGATCAGCGGAAGGGAGGCAACGACGGTGTTATCTGTTAAGTTGTTTAAGCAGTCGACCTGCTCTAAGAGGCTGTCAGCAGCGAGCGGGATGTCTGCTGTGGAGGAAACGCCGGACTCAACGATCTCGAAACCGTAGTCAGCGGCTTTTTCCTTGTACTCAGCCAGAGTGGAAGCGGAGTTTACTTCGCTTGTTGTATACATGATGCCGATCTTTTTCGCATCAGGAAGGATCGCGCGGATCATTTCGAGCTGCTGCTCGACCGGAAGCTTGTCGCTGGTACCTGTCACTTCGCCAACCGGAGTTCCGTCAGCGTTTGCGAGCTCGGCTGCAACCGGATCCGTAACGGCTGTATAGATGACCGGGATGTCGTTTTTTCTGCCGACGCTGTATGCACTCTGGGCGCTCGGTGTTGCGATCGCGCAGATGAGATCCACCTTCTGTCCGGCGAAGTTTGTGCTGATCTGTGCTGCTAACCCTGGGTCAGCCTGTGCGTTCTCTTCTAATACGGTAAGGTTCTTTCCTTCAACGATACCGTTCTCTGCAAGCCCCTCAAGGAAGCCTTCGCGGCAGTTGTCGAGAGAGCCGTGGACTGCGAATTGGTTGATGCCGATGGTGTAGGAACCGTCTGCAAGAGCTGTATCTGCTGCGTCTGCGGATTCAGCCGTTGTTGTCTCTGCGGCAGCTTCTGTTGCTGTGGCTGTCGTTGTCTCAGCAGCTGTTGTGGTGGAAGCTGTGTTAGAAGAGCAGCCTGCAAGGAGTGCTGCGGTGAAGGTTGCTGCGATGATTGCTTTGATTGATTTTTTCATAATTTTGTTCTCCTCTTCTACTTTTGATAAAGATGTTTTGCAGCTGCGGCAGGTCCTGTTGCGGCGACCGCCGTTTTGCCGAGTAGTTGTTGGAGGTGTGGAGCGAAGGTTTTTGGGGATCGGGATGTTGTACGGTGCAGAGCACTTATTTTTGTAAAAAAAAATCCCAAGTATCAGATATCGATTTAAAATCTGATGCTTGAGACGAATTTCATATCCGCGGTGCCACTCAATTTGACCTTTCGGTCCGCTTTTTTCGTATACCAACATATACGCCGCTCTCTTAACGACTGCGGTAGCCGTCAGTCCATACTAAAATTCAGGACTGCCCTCGAAAGTCCATTCCATTTCCAGTGCAATACTGCAATCCCACCACCTGCAGCTCTCTGTGAAAACACGATCGAAAATGTACTCCTCTTTCTCAACGGTTTTTCTTTATGGTGTTAC
>ENA-UEQP01003248-UEQP01003248.1-human-gut-metagenome-genome-assembly--contig:-NODE-3248-length-10881-cov-3.728434_pt1 | contig 10881 bp, 9 predicted proteins | sample MGYA00242951_ERZ507951 | MGnify/ENA primary metagenome ERZ507951 (study PRJEB26167, sample SAMN06115539) | human gut metagenome | host: Homo sapiens | place: China:Shanxi | collected 2015-11-18...
CTTTATTTGAGGCGGCCAAGCGATCCGCTTTGCCGTCTCTGTTTTGCTATACTCTTTTTCTGCCTATAACTTTTCTTTGAATTAGGACTTGACTTTTTAGCAGGTTTACAGCTTGCGGAAGCGCTCCGCAATGACCGCCGCCGCGTCAGCGGTCGACAGCGCACCGGTGTCAAGGTAAAGATCATACCCCTCCGGCGCGCCCCAGGCCTTGTGGGTGTAGCTCTCGTAATACTTGCGGCGCTGCTTGTCCATCTTGCGGATCAGGCGGATGGCTTGGTCGCGCGTGAGCTTTTCCTGCGCCATTTTGCGCTGGATGCGGTGCTCGTCCGGCGCGGCGACGAACACGGTGAGAAGCCTCACGTCTTCGCCGCGCAGCACATAGTCTGCGCAGCGCCCCACGAACACACACTCCTCGTGGCGGGCGATGCGGCGGATCTCGTGGCTTTGCAGGGCGAAGAGCACTTCGCTCGTCGGTTTGCCGCGCAGCACATGGTGGTTGCCCTCGTGCACGGTCTGGAAGAGGTAGGGGTTGGTCGCCTTTTCGTCCGAGGGGGAGAGCGTTTTTTCCGAAAGCTCGCCGTACTCGCACGCGAGGCGGATCAGCTCGCGCTCATAGACGCGGATGCCGAGGAGATCCGCTGTTTTCACGGCCACTTCGTGGCCGCCGCTGCCGAACTGGCGGCTGATGCTGATGATGCGATTTCCCATAGTATGAATCTCCCTCCGCTTTTCTATTGTTTCAGCGCGTTGAGCGCCGGCTGGGGAATCGAGAATGCACGATCCGCCGGCGTGATGACGGCGGAGAGCGACACCGGAGCGTCGGAGAGGATGAGGTGCAGCGCGCCGCTGCACGAGATGTTGACGGACTGGAGCTCGCCCTGCTCGCTCACGCGGACGGAAATGCGTCCGGAGGAGAAGGTCACATCCTGTGCCTTGATATCCGGCGCGATGGCGGCGGCGAGCTCGCTCATCGCGTCGGAGTCGAGCGAAAGACCGTAGAGATAGCCGTCGCTCACCTTATTGCAGCCTGCGCTGCCGTTCAGAATGGACTGGTAGCAGAGGTCAATGAGCGACGTGGCATCGACGAGCTGCTGGCTCGCGGTGTCGATACTGTTGCCGTCCGCGTCGCAGATCTTGCTGCCGGAGAAGTAGACGGCGAGGGTGTTTTTTTGGATGCTGCCGTAGCTCTGGCCGTCGATGCTGCTGCGGTCATACTGGAGCGTGCTGTTCAGCACGATCGGGCCGCAGTCGGCGGAAAGAGCAATGTCGGCGGACAGATCGTCCGCGGTCAGCTCGCCCCAGGCACCCAGCAGACGGAGCGCGTTGTCCGTCAGCGTGGAAGCGTCGTCATTGCTGCCCGAATGGATGGCGGTGAGCACATCGTCGGGGATCACCGGCGCGAGCGCGTCGGTGAAGTGCGCGGCGGCCTCCACGCGAAGATCTCCGGAGTTTTCCGCCGTGAAGCTTACGTCCATCAGCTCGCCGCTCTCGGCGGTGAGATCCACGCGGATCGCGGAAAGCGATGCGGCGTTCGCGATCTCGTCCGAGGTGAGAAGACGCAGCAGTGTGCTCGCGTCGTCTCCCTCGGCGGTGAGGGTGTAGCGCTTTTCCTGCCCGTCAACGGATTTCGTCACCGTGAGCGTGCGGCAGAGCTCGGCGGTCTCATCCATGAGCTCGGCGTAATTTGGGAATGCGCCGCCGACAGCGTAGGATTTGCCGTTTTCAAGGTAGATCGCGCCGTCTGCGTAGTAGAGCGCCGCGCCGTCGCGGTCGATGCAGGTGATGGGAGCGCCGTCCTTCTTCGTGCGGGCGACGGAGGCATCCGCGCTCAGGCTGATTTTGCCATAGGAGGCGTCGACCGTGACGTCCATGGTCATCGGGTCCTCTTTGACACGCGCCTCGACAAGGCGGTAGGCTTCGAGGTCCTTCTTAAAGTCGGAGTGGAGGAAGAACGCCGCAGCCGCGCCGAGCAAGACTAAAATCGTGATGAGAATAGGGAGGAAGCGGCGGCGCCTGCGCTTTTTCGGCGCGGGCGGTACTGCGGGCTGCGTGAGCACGTTTTCGCGTGCCTCGCGCTCCTCGCGAAGAAGCCGAAGTTCCTCTTCCGCGCGCGCAAGGCGCGCCTCGATGGAGTCGGGATCGGCTGCGGGAGCGGGTTCGGAAGTGGGAACGCTTTCTGCGCCCTCGACCGCGGCGGGGACTGCCGTAGATTCAGCGGACACAGGCGCATCCGCCTGAGTGGCATCTTCGACCGCTGTAGACGCGGGGGCACCCGTCTTGGCAGGGGCTTCGTCTGCTGTGGACGCATTGGCGTCCTCGCCGCGGACGATCTGCTCGGCCTGCGAGACGGCGCTCGCGCTGCGCGCCAGCGCTTCGGCGCGTCTGCGCGCTTTGCGCTTGTGGCGGTGGACGAGCAGAACCATGATAAGGATCAGAACAGCCAGCACGGCGAGCACGCCGAGCCAGATGCCCCAGACGTCGAGCGTCCGCACGGCGGCAAACTCAACGCTGTCGCCGCTCGTGGAGAAGGTGAGGTAGCTGCCCATCGTGCCGCAGTCGGCCTCCTGCCAGCTGGCGCCGTTTTCACGGGTGTAGATGCGCAGCTCCTTCTGCCCGTCGGGCGGGAGATAGCGCACGGTGTGCGTGTCCTGCCCGTCGTCGGCAAGCTCGATGCGCCACTGCTCGAGCACTTCGGCGTTGGCAACCATCGAAGGCATTTCGCCGCGGCTGAGGCAGGAGAAGTAGCCCTTCACGCGGTCGAGCACAGTGCCGGACTGCACGTCGAACGCCGCGGGCGTGAGCGGCTGGGCGGTCACGGTGATGGCGTCGCCGTCGTTGTAGTTGCCCTCGACCAAGATGACAGCCTGTCCGCTCTCTCGCGTCTGTTCAGAGGCAAGGCCGGGGGTGTAGGCCTCGTAAACAGCGGTGACGACGGTGTCAAAGTGCAGATTCGTGAGGTCGGTGCGGTCCCAGTGGACGTGACAGCCGCTCTTGGCGGGCGGCTCGGGGATGTCGCTTTCGTCGATGGAGTCGCCGTAGTTGAAAGTGTGGCTAAGCACCGTCTTGTCGTCGGCGACGAAGGTGAGCGTGAAGGACTTCATGCTCTCGGGGAGATCGGGCAGCGTGAGAAGCTCTGCATAGCTGATGGGCTCGGCCCGTCCGGCGTAGCCCTGACGGTTGATGCCGGGGAGATCGTCGGAGACATAGTAGTTATGCTCAAATGTGCCCGTGTCGCTGCCGGAGATCGCACCCTGGTACTGCTGGCAGTCGGTGATATCGACGAGCGAGTAGTTCCAGCTCACGCTGCTGCCGCTTCCGTCGACATTTTCCTGTACGCCGGAGCCGACGATGCCGCCGACATACTTCTTGCCGCTGAGCGTGCACTTGGAAAAGCTGCCGTGCACCGTTGCGCCGGTGAGACCGGCGATGCCGCCGGTGTAGCTGCCGTTTTCGTTCGTGATAGAGCAGGACGACGTCTCACACGCGGTCAGATAGCCGAGGTCCATGCGGCCGACGATGCCGCCGACATAGCTGCGCTTGCCGGCCACATCGCCGGTGTTGACGCACTTCTGGATGATGGAGCGGTACTCATACTGCTTGCGGTAGATGTTCGAAAGATGGCCCGCGACATCGTCCTCGGGGTCGAGCGTGTATTCAATGGTCATGGAGCCTGTGATGCCGCCGGTATTCACATCGCCGTACACCGCGCCGCTGTTGCGGCAGGAAGAGACTTTACCAAACGTGACGGAATCGATGTCGACATCGGAGGTGTCGACAATGATGTCGCCCGTGCCGCCGCTGAGCGAGGAAATGGCGGAAAACAGCGTTCCTGTCAGCTCGTTGAACTTGTTGTTGATCGAACGAATATCATTTGCCAATGTGCCGACCGTGCCGCTGGCGGCGTTGTTGAGCATCGTGACCTGACTGCTCAGGCCGTTGATCGACGAGGTCAGCCCGCCAAGATCCGGTGCAGCGACAATCTGAGTCGAGCCGGTGACGGTGCCCGAGGCATTGCCCTCGTGGCTCGCGCCCGCGCCTGCGGCACTGCCGCCCCAGATGGTGGTGCTGTGACCGCTGTCGAAATGCTCGTGGTCGATGCCGCCGGCTGCGCCCTTGCCGCCGCCGATCAGAGTGTCGGAGGAATGGGAGCCGTCGCCGGTGATGACGCTGTCAATACTGGCGTTCAGCCGGACGTTGTTCAGCTCGTTGGCGGCGTTATCCACATAGCCGGACATGCTGTTCAGGCGCGAGGCAATCTCATTCGAGCCGCCTTCGGCATGGTTGGTTGCTGTGTTGACAAGACCGCTGAGCTCGTTGAGTTGTGTTTTGAGCTGCTGCAGCAGACCGTCGGAGATCTCCATGCGGATATAGGGCTCCATTTGGCCGGCGATGCCGCCGACGTCCTTTCGCCCGCAGATCGCGCCTTCATTGCTGCACGCGAGCACTTGTCCGCTGTTGCGGCCGACCACGCCGCCAATATTGTAGCCGATGTGCTGATAACCGACGGCGGCGTAGTTTGTGCTCGACGCGATCGCGCCGGAGGAATAGCCCGCGATGCCGCCGGTGTCGGTGGCGGTGTTGAGCGTGTCGGCGCGGGAGAGCTTGGCGAGGTCGAGCGAGAATTCGAGGTTCAAATTGCTCAGGTCGATGGAGGGGTCGGTGCTCTCGATGTTTACATAGGCGCGGCTGCGGCAGGAGACGATGGAACCGAGGTTCTCGCCCACGATGCCGCCGGTCATGCTCTGGCCGAAGATCGCGCCCGAGGCGTCGCACGCGCGTACGATGCCCGTGGCGAGGTTGCGGCCCACGATGCCGCCGACGCTGCGTTTGCCGGAAACACTTCCGTTGAATGTGCAGCTTTCGATCGTGCCGTGGTTTTCACCCACGATGCCGCCGATATTTTCGCTGTCGCCGGACGGGGTGACCGTGCCCTCAACATTCAGGTTTTTGATGACGGCGTCCTTTTGCAGCACGCCGAAAAGACCGGCGGGGGAGACGCTCTGCGTGATGGAAAGGCCGCTGATGGTGTGGCCGTTGCCGTTGAACGTGCCGCCGAACGTCGGGATGGGGAGCTCGTCATCGTCGGTCAGCTCGATATCGTTGTCAAGCACAACGGTTTTACCGCGCGACCAGGAGTCGAGCGTGCAGGAATGCGCGAGGGATCGTAAGTCTTCTGCGCTCTTGATATGGATGGCGCCGTCCCCGTCTGCCAAGACCTGCGTGACAGGGAGAAGCGAGATGAGCAGCAGGCACGAGAGTGCAAGCGCGCAGAAGCGATAGAAATGATTAGTCTTCTTCATCGTCTTGCTCCTCATTTGCAGATCCGGAGATCAGATTCAGGTCGATGTCGCCCTCGACCGTGGCGTGCATGATGCCATGCACCGTACCATTGATGCTGCCGCGCACCATGCCGTTGACGGAGACCTTACCGTGACCCGATTTCTTTTCCGTGATGGACGGGACGGAGAACGAGGTCTTGTCGACGATGCCGCTGCCGATGAGCAAGATCTGCGGCAGGGCGAACATGACCATGATGATGGAGATGACCGTGCCGCGGCCAAGGCTCTCGCCGATGCCCGCGATGACGGGCTCAGATGTCATGCTGCCGATCAAAAAGCCGCAGATCGAGAGGATCGAGCCGGAGGTGATGATCGTCGGGAAGGCGAAGTTCAGCGTCTCGACGATGGCGTCGCGGTGGTGCATTTTGGATTTGAGCTCCTGATAGCGGCTGGCGATGACGATGGCGTAGTCGATATTCGCGCCCATCTGGATGGAAGAAACAATTAGATATCCTAAGAAGAAGATGTACTTGCCCGTGATGGTCGGGAACGAGAAGTTGAGCCAGATGCAGCCCTGAATCACGAGGATCAGCAGCACCGGCATACCGGCGGAGTTGAACGTGAAGAGCAGCACCAGCATAACCACGAGCACCGACACGATGCTGACGACCTTGTTATCCACGGCGAAGGACTTTTCGAATTCGTATTCGTTCGTCGATTCGCCCGCGAGGTAGACGTTTTCATCGGGGTAATACTTTTCGGCAATTTCGAGAATTTTGTCGGTGAAGGCGTAGGTCTCGTCGCTGCTTTCGGGCAGCGTGAGGTAGATGAGCATGCGGTCGTAATCCGTACCTTGAAGCTGGGCCTTGGCGCTGTTCATCTGGACCTCGGCATCCTGGAGCATCTGCGTCTGGTCGTCACTGAGCGTCACGATGCCGGAATCCACCTGATCGCAGACAAAGAGAAACATGTCGATGAGCGGGACTTTGTAGGTGGCGAGATTGCCCGCAAGCTTGCCATATTCTGAATGCTGCGCGGCGTAGGCGGCGTAGACGACCTGCGCGGCCTCGTAATCGAGACCAGCGAGCTCGGCGAACTGGCGCGGCGTCAGCTTGTCGGCCAGCATGTAGCCGTCGAGTGCCTCAATGTTGGTAAGACCCATCGTGGAGTCGACCTCGTCGTACTGGCCGAGCTCGTCCAAAATGGCGGACTCCTTGTCGTAGTCGCCCGTGGGGACGATGAGCGCCAGCATGTTCTTCGAGGTGAAGTTATCCTCGATCATCTGCTGGGCAAACTGCGTCTCATTCTGCTTGGGGGCGGAGATGAGGCCATAGCCGTAGGCGTAGGGGCAGTCGGACGACAGGCGGTAGCCGATGACGGCCAGCACCACGAAGACGATGGGGATGATGTAGCGCGTGGCATAGTCGAGCTTGCCGACGAACGGGATCTTCGGCACGAAGCTGCGGTGCTGCGTGCGGTCGATCAGCGGGCCGAAAAGCATCAGAAGGCCTGGCATCACGATGAACGCCGCGAGCAGCGCGAACAAAATCGACTTGATGAGGCAAAGCGCCATATCGGGACCGAGCTTGAACCGCATGAAGAGCATCGCGACAAGGCCGCCGATGGTCGTGAGGCTGCTCGCACCGATCTCGGGGATCGACTTGCTCAGCGAGACGATGACGGCCTCACGCAGCGGCAGCAGCCGGTGCTCCTCTTTAAATCGGTTGCAGAAGATGATGGCGTAGTCGATGGACAGCGCCAACTGCAAGATGCTTGTGACCGAGTTTGAAATGAACGAGATTTTGCCCATCAGGAAGTTTGTGCCCTGATTCAGTACGAGCGCGACCACGAACGTCAGAATGAGCACCGGCACCTCGCCGTAGGTCTCGGACGTGAAGAGCAGCACGATGACAATGACGATGGCGACATACACCATGATGACGCTGATCTCGTGGTCGATGGTCTCCTGCTGCGTGTTGCCAAGGTCCGTGTCGACATACAGATCGTAGTCGGACAGGTATTCCTTCACGGCTTCGAGCGAGTCGAGACAGGCCTCGTCATCCTCACTGTAGGCAAAGGTGATGGAATAGAGGGCGGAGAGGTTATTATAATGTGCGGTGGTCTCGTCGTAGTCCACGCTCTGCACGCCCTTGATCTCCTTGATCTTGGGCTCGAGCGCGGCGGCCTGCTCTGGTGTGATGTTGGCCACCATGACCTCGGCCGTGCCATAGGTCGTGAACTGCTCGTCCATGATGTCGAGCGCCTGCTTCGTCTCGGAATCAGACGGCAGGTAGTACGTCAGGTCGCTCTCGACCTCGACCCAGTTGCGGGAAAAGGCGGAGAATACGAGCAGAATGATCGTGAGCAGAAAGATGAGATTTCGCTTGTCGACAATGACCGTCGACAGCTTTTCCATAAAGCTGGAGCCGGTCTCCTTGGTTTCGTTACTCATGGCGGTACGCATTGCCTCCTTTCTCGTGGGTGGGTCTTCGCTTCTTCATGCGCTCAAGGCCGCTTTTGATCGGCGGCTCGGGCGGGGCGAGCTGCACCACATCGCCGAGCGAACAGTCGAGCTGGCGGCAGATGCGCACAAGCACCTCGAGCGAGACGAGCTCATTTTTCGAGAGCTTGGCGAGCGTGTTGGAGCTGATGCCGACCTCGCGCGCAAATTCCGTTTTATTTAAGCCCTTGTCGATGAGGAGCTTAAAAAGGTTGCTGTAGGTAACATACATGGTGGTACCTCCTGTTCAATCGTCAACATTATATGAAAATATCCGGAAGAAGCAAGATAAAATTTGTGAAAGCAGATATTTTTTAAACAAATCTGGCGAAGTGACAAAAACAGGCCAGTACAGATGAACAATGCGCAGCCCCTTTTGAAGCGGGGATTTGTTGATCGAGTGAAGGAGAAGATGAAAAAGGGCAAGGAAGCACCGGAGAGCGGTAAAAAGACATCTTGACTTTTGCACTGTCAGTTACTATGTTTCAGTTAGAGATGACTAACTGATGCAAAACGAAAGAAAATCGAAACGAGAGCATAGCGAGACGAGGCAGAACGAAGGAAACAGGTATTTTTAGGATAACAGGAGACTTGGCTATGAAAATTTTAGTATTCGGCGTGGGCGTGCTCGGCTGCAATCTGGCGCGGAATTTCTTCCGCGCGGGAAAGGACGTCACGCTGCTGGCGCGGGGAGCATGGGGCGAGAGCATCCAAAAAAAACGGCCTTCGGATCAAGGATAAGTTTTCGCCCCGCATGTCGGTCAGCCGCATTCCGGTCACGGCAGAGCTGAAAGCGGAGGACAAGTACGACGTGATCTTCGTCGTCCTGCGCTATACACAGCTCGACGCGATCCTCGATACCCTGCGGAGGAATCCGAAAAAGAATATCGTCTTTGTGGGAAACGACATGCGCGCAAGTGCGCTGAGCGCTTCGCTGCCGGAGAAAAACGTGATGTTTGCCTTTGTGTCCTCGGCAGGCCATCGGGAGCGGAAGTATGTGGCGTCCGTCGACCTCAAAAAGCTCAAGGGCAACACGGCCTATTTAAGCCGACTGATCGACGCCAACATCGAGGGCTACCGCGCAATCAAAAACGCGGGACATGAAATTTTGCCGAAGGACAACGTGGAGTTTGAAGGCGCGGCGTACCACAAGACCTGTCTGCGCTTTTTTAAGCTCATGTCCGCCACGAGCCTCGGAAAGATCTGCGCGTCCGACCACGCGATGAACGCGGTCGACGAAATGAGCGCGCTGAACCGCGATTTGAAGGCCTTCTTCGATGAAAACGGCGCGAAATATCCCGTGTGGCAGGAGCTTGAGCAGGAAGTCGCAAAATACCTGAAGTGAACAAAGGGGAAGCGCCCGTCATTTGGCGAGCGCTCTTTTTTGCCCGCTCACGGAAAAATCAGACTCCGGCGAGGCGTCGGTGAATTTTTCGACAGATATTGCCAAAGCGGATGATCCATGACTGATACTGAGAGCGCCCGGACAAAAAATGTTTGGGCACTCTTACTGTATGAATATATTGTAATTTTCCCATGATAAAGAAGTAAATATTGTAAAGGAAACTTGACAAGATGGGCGTGTCATGCTACAGTAAGTTTGTAAAGGAAACTTGTCATGCAAGGAGGCGTTTTTTTGAAGAATAAAGTTGAGCAGTTACGAAAGGAGCGAGGATTAAATCAAGACGATTTTGCAAAAATGCTTCGTGTTTCAAGACAAACCATTAGTTCAATCGAAACAGGAAAGTATAATCCATCATTGGAATTAGCTTTTGCAATTTCAGACTTTTTTGGTAAACGGATTGAAGAAATCTTTATCTATGAAAGAGGTGCAGAAAATGAAAAAGAGTAATTTGATAACCGGGATACTATATGTGCTTTTCGGTGTGGCTTGTTTGATTGTTGCGCTTTTGATTGAAACAAAGTTAGAGGGCATTTTATGGGGCTTTGCTGGCGCAGGTATCTTCCCCGGAATTATGATGATATGCAAATATTTTTATTGGAGTTCCCCCAAGAATAAAGAGCAATACGAAGAACGTTTGGAGAACGACCGAATTGAGCAACATGACGAGTTGAAAACAAAAATTAGAGATAGAGCCGGAAGATATGCTTACGGCATAGGACTGGTGGTTATTTGTTTCTCTATTTTGGTTTTCAGTATTCTCGGAGCATTGGAAGTTATCGACAATGCTCGCATGATCATACTCTATCTCAGCGGATATTTAATGTTTCAAATTATCACAGGAATTATCATTTTTAATAAGTTGATGAAAAAGTATTAAGGGAAATCCCTTTAGGAACTAAAGGGCGCACTTCTATACTCTCCTATCGGGAGTATAGCACAAGGGATGATGACGGGAATGTGGAGAATAGCGGAACTCTGCTGCTGCGCATGATGTGTTGCACAAGGCGCTGCAGCAGGCGGTGGCAATCGGTTATCTGCGCTTCAATCCTGCCGATGCCTGCAAGCTGCCTCGCGTGGAGCATAAGGAGATCAAGCCGCTGGAGGGGTGAAAACAGAAAAAAGGAGCGGAGCTGCGCCCCGCTCCTTTGCTATTTACAAATCGAAGTCCAAGCAATTTTTCCTTTAAACGCGGATATTATCTTCATCAATCGATAACACCGCTCATCACATCACGATACGTCTTATCCAAAAGCTCGCGTAAATCCGATGTGTCCGCCTGATAGCGTTCATTATTGATCGAAATGGTATCTTCATCCAGTTCAACAGGGATATCTTTGTCCGATATTTGAATCCCAAAATAGTAAAAGCTATCCGACATCCTGTCTACTTGATCCGTTGTTTCCTGCACATCCGGTTCATTGATAGCACGCACGATCTCTTTCATTCGGTCATCGTTTGTCACCATATAATTCGGCTCATTTTGAGGGTAAATTTTAAAACTGATATAGTTTGCGTTTTCGGCGTCGAGCGGAAGTACGCTGTGATCGTGGCAAAAATAGGCGATAGCCGAGACGATCAGGATCAAACCGAAAATGCAAAAAAGTTTTTTCTTCATCGCTGGCAGCCCCCTTGAATACTGTTTTTAAATTCACTGATATTTTAAGTATATCATGCAAAAGCAGCCGCAGCAACATTTT
>ENA-UEQP01003249-UEQP01003249.1-human-gut-metagenome-genome-assembly--contig:-NODE-3249-length-10880-cov-9.545311_pt1 | contig 10880 bp, 12 predicted proteins | sample MGYA00242951_ERZ507951 | MGnify/ENA primary metagenome ERZ507951 (study PRJEB26167, sample SAMN06115539) | human gut metagenome | host: Homo sapiens | place: China:Shanxi | collected 2015-11-18...
TATTTGCCTGCAAACAAAAAAAACAGCCTCGCTGAAGCTGTTTTCTGAGATAAGTTTATAAAGTATTGATTTACAAGCTAACAGTTCAAGTAAATCAACTTAATCAAGATATGCTTTCAAGAAAAGATTTAGGAGACATAATACTTATTTGTGAAAAATAAAAATCCTTTTCATTCCTTGTCACAATAACATCAGCTTGTATATTGGCTGCAGAAAAATATTGCAATGCATCTTCAAAATCAGTAGCTTATAACATTAGAGCCGATTCAACATTATCAGCAGTCAAACCAACAACAGAAAAAAATGTCTTCAGCTTATTTAAAGCATTATATAGTGCTATTCCCTTAAATTTCTTTCTAAGAATATATGTAATATTTGCCATAGTCAATGATGACAAATACAAAGAACATTTCTGCTCTTTTTGACACAACAGAATAGTGGCAGCATCTTGACATCCATCTCTTTCCAATAACAAGTCTATTAAGACATTTGTATCAATAAAAGCTTTTATCATTTGTTCTTAAGTACATGACAAAAATTTGAATACATCGAATTTGGGTGTGTATGTCGGTCGAAAAAGTACGTTTGAGATTTCCTCAAGACCATACTTGACCAATGACTTAGCCCTTCGCCCATGCTTCAGGATTTTTATCGGTTTAACGTATATATCTTTATGTTCACCAACGAGATACGCCCATACAAGAGCCATGCAGACCATCGCAAACAGACGTGCGATACGCTCTCTGTCTCGCAGATGGGTGTCCTCGATGTTGAAACCCGAAGATTTCATGGCACGGAATGCCGTTTCAATCTCCCAGCGTTTTTTATAGGTCGCTACTCCGTCTTCAGGTCGGTTGAAACAGATCAGAATCTGAAGTTCGGGTATCCCTTCAGAGTTCTTGATTCGACTTCCGGCGAGATAGACATACTGCCCTTTATGCAAAAAGAGCCTGTAGTAGAGTCCGACTTTGAGGGAATTGAAGAGCCACCATGTTCTAATTCTCTCTCCTGTGGAGGGCTTTACAACCCAAAAGTCCTGCCGGATACGGATATAGTATCGAATCCTGTTGTCGTTAAGCCAGCCAATCCACTCCTTGCCGATGAACTCGCGGTCGGCCACAAGGCAGTCGATGCAGTCATGTCCAAAAAGTCGGATGAAGCGCTCCATGATATCCTTGCGTTCTTCCCAATTGGAATTGCCTCGTTTGCCCAAAAGACTGAACAGCAATGGGAAGGCAACGCCTTTGTAGGTGATGCCAAGGGTGAGTATATTGATGTTGAACTCTCCGAACTTCCAGTTGGTGCGGTCCATACTCAAAACCAAACCGTCCTTAACAGGAAGCAACGAGAAGACCATCCTTGCTACCAGGTCGAGGTTCAAGGCATAGTTGGCGATGAATCGCTGAATGCGGCGCAGATTGGAGTCACGCTCAACCGACGTAGGCATTGCCGAAGCCAGCTTGTGAAGGCTCACAGTCTGCACCACGCAAAGTGCATGGAGCATATAAGCCATAAGCTTTATGCGGGCCAGATTCATCGAATTTCCAAAATACTCTTGCATAATCGGGAGGATTTGGTTAACTTTGGCCAAGTCCTTGAAATCAGTAGTCTTCATAGAAAAAACAGCGAACTTTTCTTTAAAGTTACTGATTTTCAGGGACTCTTGCAAATATAATCTATTGATAGTTAAATATTTAACAACAGAATTTTAGTTTTTGTCATCTACTAAACATTTGTTCAATAGATAATTAAGACGTTCATCTTCTTCATCTTCTATCCCCGAAGCTAGACCTATTAATTCCTGAATATCCTTGGGCAACACAAAATCATTTTTCTCAGTCTTCACTTTTCCAACATGTACATGCCGCCTACTGCCATTATTTAATAAACTTTCCGACAGTTTATTTATAATGCGCAATTTCATCTCATCACTTAGTGATAATAATTTATCCAAATAATTATCTGACAAATTAATAGAAGTATCTATATTACTTTCTCCTTTCAATGACAAAGATAATATTGATTCCTACGTTAGCGTCCAATTTTGACGTGTAACTATTTAGAAAGCCGCTTTATGCGGTTTTCATTAAGTTTTCTAAAATATTGGACTGTTTTTTTATGTTTATTAATATATAAGACACGGTTCTACGCCTATGTTCTGTGGCAAGAACCCACTATCATCTTAGATGTAATCTTTCACTTTTTTGCGGAAACACTTCTTCAGATATTCCAGTACCGGTATCTTGTTCATCTGACAGGTGGCGATGACTGTATGATAGATTGCCGATGCCCTTGCCATTCTGTGTGATCCGAAGGATAACGAGTTTTTCCTTTCTCCAGTCAACGGCCTGATACACCGTTCGGCTATATTGTTGTCTATGCTATAACGTCCATCTCTTGTATAGGCAAATATCTGCTTCCAGAAGTTGTCGAGATACCTGACCGCTTTCTCCATCAGCTCTCCCCTTGGCGGGTGATTGTCGGCAAGCAGCACATCCATCTTACTGCGTATCCGTCCTATAATCTCCTTTGTCTTCAGCCCTTGTCTTGCCTTGGTAATCTCATCATTTGTCAACCCGGCACCGACATACGTTTCTTCCAGTGCATACAATTGGGCTATACATTCAAGGATGTATTTTGCGTTAAGGTCACCGGACTGTTCCAGAGCATATAGGAACTTGGCCCGTGCATGTGCCATGCAGCATATATGTTCGATGTCGATCATCTCGTCATCCAGATACATGTATACGTTGTAACCGTCTGTCTGTAGCGCCTTCAGTTCTTTTCCTTCTATGATGGATTTCAGTGCGTCACGTCCTCTGGAACCATCCTCATAACAATAAATGGCTATGCGTGCCTCCCGGTTAACCAGACACCAGATGTAACGTTTACGATAGTTGTTATACACCTTAACCCGACACCATGTCTCGTCACAATGAATCACCGAATCACGTTCCAGTGCCATCTTCTTCAGTTCGTCCACAATCCCGGACAATAGCTTTGCTCCTTTGTATAACCAGTTGGTCAACGTCATACGGCTCACCCGCATACCTTCATCCCGAAGACGTTTCACTTCCCGATAGAGGGGTGTGTTCAGAAAGAAATGGTTGAATGACAGCTATGCCAGGAAGTCTGCCGATGCCTTTGTTCCCGGCACTCTGTCGATGACTTCCGGTTCTCCCTCTGCCGGCAGGTAAGCCGTGTACATCACTCCATTCAGCCGGTAGGTTACCAGGTGATATTCATGTTCCACCACACGGACGGTCTGCTCGTAAGCATATCGTGTAACCGTCTTGACAAACTCCGCTCCTTGGGGAAGTTTCCCCAGATCAGAGACATGTTTCACCGATTCGACTGCCTTCATCGTGCGGTATGCTGTTCCATGACGCATCATGTCAGCCATTTTCTGACGCTCTGTGCGTATCTTAGGATCCTGTTCCGGTTTGGCAGCAGTAACGTTTGTTGTACTGCCTACCGATCCTGCCGTCCCATCAAAGTCCCCTTTATCTTCCTCGCGGGATTTCTCTTCTTGTTTGCTACGCCCTATCCCTTTCTGGCTTTTAGAACCATATCTATTCTTGCGGTCCAGCTTTTGCTGCTCGGAAAGGGCGGTATGGGCTTTCAGTACCTTGGCAAGCTCCTCCTTCAATTGGGCATTTTCTTTTTCTTGTGCCTTCAGCAGTTGTAGGAGTTCCGAAAACTGTTTAGTCATATCATCCAACTTTGACATAAGCTGGTCAGCCCGTGCGCGTTCTCTTGATGCGATTTCCCGCTGCTCTCTGACCTGTCGCTTTTGTTCCTCAAGCAACTCTTGCAGGTATATGATCAATTTGGATTTCTCTATGTCACTCATCTCAGCATATGGATCGTTAAAGGTTCGGGGAGTATTTTCATACTCCTCAAGCAGTCTTGCCGACCGTAATATTTGTAGTTTCTCTTCCTGATCCATATCCTTGACTTTATGCTATAAAGATACATAAAATCAGGGACATGGACAACTGTTTTTGGAATTTAATTATTTGATTCTTAATGTTTTTATTACCGGGCTTTCAAGTAATACGACCACATCCTCCCAGCTGATGCTATATACAGGAAGGTCGTCTTTATAGCTCACTTTCATAAACTGATAACCTGCCTTGAAGCGTTTCTCATACAGGGAACAGCTACGCTGGTCATAGCTGTACAGACGGACCAGCCGTCGGTCTTTGGACATCATAATAAACACATCTCCCTGTTCCGGTTCCCGGTCAAGCTGACGGTGAATGATGGAGCGTACACGGTCGTATTTGCATCGCATATCGTGAAAGTCACGCAGAAAATAAAACTTATTAAGCCCTGTAACACTCAGCATAACACCTCCAGATTTGCAATCAATGCCTTGAGTTGACTGTAACTCATTCCCCTGCGTGATATGTGCAAACCATTGGTCATGCGGATATCGATCATGATCTTGAGATCCTGTCGTTCCAAAGTTCCGGTAGGGCTCTCTACTGTTGATTGCTCCTCCTGTACTGGGGGAATACCATCTACTTGGATGGGAACTACTTTGTGGCGTGTATCCTTGAACCATTTCTGAAACAGGTTATAGGGAACGTTATTCTTTAAACAGAAAGACTGAATGCTTTCTCCATGAGGCAACGCCTCGGCGGTGTAACGGAGATAAAACCGTTCGTAATCTTCACTGGTAAACATTGCAGTTATAATTTAAAAGTTATAGACTGCAAAGATCAATACTTAAGAATTATTCAACAAGACGTCATTTTTGGACGCTTACGATTCCTACAATCATCAAGAAAAGGAAAGCTTATTTCAAATTGATTGATGTAATCCAAAATACCTCTTCATGAAACAGACATAAATAAGACTGAGCAAAAGAACAACGCATAGCAGATACCAGTAACCTGAATCCAAACACAATATATATCCTACGATTATGATTGCCTGCATTGCCATGTAAATAGAAGAAACCATTTTATCTTCTAATAAATAAAACGCTGTCTCCTTTTTCTTTACTTCTTCCACACATAATACGGGATAAACAACCATTTCATCACTCTAACAGAGTAATTTATCAACGAATAATACTCCATATAGTCAAAAATATAATCTTGAAATATTCTCTCACCGAACGATGCTCTATATATTTCATATTATAGCATATTTTATCAGGTAGTATCTGCTCTACATACGCTTTGTCCGCGTCCTCAGCTTGTCCTAAAATGGTATTTTCATCTACATATTCAATAGAAGCATAATCCGTAATCCCCGGGCGAACAGACAATACTTTCCACTGCTCTTCAGTATAGAGTTCCACATATTTACGAACTTCCGGACGTGGGCCTACTAAACTCATATCACCTTTCAGTACATTAAATAACTGAGGTAGCTCATCTAATTTATATTTGCGAATAAAATATCCGACCTGAGTAATCCGAGGATCCCGTCCACCTACAGTTATCAAACCTTGCTTATCAGCTCCTATACGCATTGAACGGAACTTATAGACGTAAAAATCCGTCCCTCCACGTCCCACACGTAGTTGTTTATAAAAACCACCACCTTTACTTTCCAACCGGACGGTGAAATATAACACAAGAAATACGGGGAAAAGTAGAATTATCCCCAAAAGAGAAAAGATAAAATCAAGAAAGCGAATCATTACTCAGTACCTGCAACTGTTTTATATGCGGCCTTTACAACATTAATAATGAAGTTCAGCTGTTCCTCATCCAGCTGAGGATAAATAGGCAAAGAAATTTCCCCTTTAAAATTCTCATAAGCTTGAGGATAGTTTTTTATGTCATATCCCAAGGATTTGAAAAATGAAAGCATCGGCATCGGAATGAAATGCACATTGACCGCTACTTCCGCCTTGGCTATTTCATCAATCATACGGTCACGCTGTTCTTCCGTAAAATTCTTGATTCTTAATGCGTAGATATGATAGGAGCTTTCCTTTTCACCATCTACCGAAGGAGGAATTATAGCCCAATCGTAATCTGCAAAAGCTTTTGAATAAGTATTGAATACCCTTCTACGTTCCTTCAGAAGAGCAGGATACTCTCGTATCTGAGCCAGTCCGATAGCCGCATTCACATCAGCCATATTTATTTTCATTCCCAGCCCTACAATGTCATAACGCCAACCACCGGCTTTCGACTTTGAAAAAGCATCTTTTGTCTGGCAATTCAGACTCATCATACGGAGCTCCTTATAAAGTTCCGCATTGTCAAAGGGAGCAGGCAAATTAAGGCAAATGGCACCACCTTCCGCAGTTGTAACATTCTTCACCGCGTGAAGTGAAAAAATAGCAATATCCGTTTCGCATCCGGTTCTTTGATTCCTGCTGTAATATGCTCCCAAAGAATGTGCAGCATCATTCATAACCATGATACGCCCCAACCGTTCTTGTACTGACGATGTCGGTTGAAACATGCCACGTATATCCGGTTCATTCACCAACTCCATGATGCGCTCATAATCGCAAGGAAATCCTGCAATATCAACCGGGATTATAGCCTTTGTCTTTGAAGTGATGGCATTGCGAATAGCCTCTACCGAAATATTAAAGTCTTTTCCAGAGTCCACCATAACCGGTTTTGCACCGGCGTGGAGTACAGCCAGAGCAGTAGCACTATAGGTATAGGCCGGCACAATCACCTCATCCCCAGAATGAACACCCAGCCAACGAAGCATCATGATAGCTCCCGATGTCCACGAGTTCACACACAGCACTTCTTTTGCATTGGAAAAAAGTTTTATTTCGTCCTCCAATGCTTTTACTTTCGGACCGGAAGTTATCCAGCCGGAACGTAATGAATCAACCACCTCACTGATGACAGTGTCGTCAATGTAAGGGGGAGAAAATGGAATTTTCATGATTTATGTATTGAATTATTTTAAATGAATCAAATATGTAAGTTCGCAAGGAAACATTTCCCTTTCTGCATCATTACTTATACCAAAAGAAAGTGAAAACAAAGATAATTTACTCTTATCAAAATATCATGTAAATCATACTCAGCCATTAATTTCAAATCAGGTAATATGAAAGGATTTCATCACCTATAATCCCTTCAAGCTAACTCTTACTCAATATTCCAACCATTGTTCCCCAACCATATGATATATGAACTAAAAAAAATAATAATGGTAATACTAATATATATTTCCAACCAAACTTTAAGCAAGCAAGAATAGTTGCAATAACATTTGCAAACATATATGCTCCCAATACCAATACTAATAACAGGAAAGCAAAGTTCCAGAAACACCCCAATAATATGCAAAACAACAATACAGCCACAAAAGCCCAAGGTACTAAATGACGAAAATATACTGCTTGTTTGTCAAGATGTAGTAATTTACCTATTGACAATCCATTAGCATACATCTGCTTAATACAGCCTTTAATTGTATCACGAGCAAAATAAGTACATACAATCTTAGGGTCAAGATACACTTTATAACCAGCCTTATGCAAACGAGAATTGAATTCATTATCTTCCCCCCTTGCCAAATCTTCACGCATACCTCCAATCTTTTCTAATACAGCACGAGGAAAACAACCAAATGGAACTGTATCGACAAATCCAGCCTTAGCACCTACCCGAAAAGCTGCCCCTCCGATACCAAATTTCACTTGATTCAAAATTGCTGAAGTTTCAGCTATTAATCCTGAATGTTGAGGACGTATTATCCATACCCCCCCAACATTTCCTATAACTTCAGAAGAACATCCTAAAGACTCAATATTAGCTGAAAAGGTTTGCAAACACCTTTCTATATATACATTATCATATATCGCATGCGCATCCAACCGCACAATAAATGGTGCCGTTGATTCCCTTACACCTATATTGAATGCTATAGACTGAATCTTACCCGGATTATGTATTAATCGTACATTAGGGTATTTCTTTGAAATCTGATTTACTTTTTCTTGTGTTCCATCTGTACTACCACCATCCACAATCATTACATCCATATTTTCAAATGGATACGTTTGCTGCATAACAGAATTCAAACAACATTCAATGAAACGTTCCTCGTTCAATGTTGGAATAATGACTGCAACTTGATAATCTTTCATTTACAATAAACTATTTTTTGACATTAAAGATTTCTTCAATCCATCCATCAATAGAATATTTATGATATAATTCTTCTGATAAAGGAATATAATCTGTTTTCAGAAAGTCCACAGGTATATCAAAAGAATCCAAATCATACACATAAACATTTTCAGGAGTATAAAAATCTTCAAATTTAACCTGTTGATTATGTGTAATAAGTTTGCATCTATGACCAATGCTTTCAATTGTTCTCATCGTTAAACCCACTTGTTTGGGAAACTTATAATCCATTATGCTTTTTGACTTATCATAAACAGCAACCGTTTCTTTCATAAGAAGTGGAGAGAATTTCAATAAAGAAGAATCTATTTTAAAAGACAAATTCTTTTTAATATACTTCTGTCTATAATAGCTCCAACGATTAGCATACAAATAATTAAAAATAGATAAACAATGGGCTCTTGCATATTTACAGAGTAATTTATAGACTTTTACTCTATCTGAATGAAGCGAACAAATGAAAGTTATATCATAACTTTTTTCTTTATCTAAATTACACGTAAGAGGATCAAAAAATAATGTCCTATATGTCCAACCAAACTCCTTGGCATCATAAGGATCAAATGTAAACTTCCTATTACACCATTTTGCAATTTCCAATGCATAAGGATAATAGGCAACACTATCCCATTGATACATTATAAACTCCGCATTATTGTACTTATTCTTTAAATAGTCTATTTCCGCTTTTCGAATAGTACTACCTTTAATAATTAAAATATAATCAATTTTATTAGGTAAACATTTAAACTGCCGTAAATAATATTTATGAAGAACAAATGCATATAATCGTTTAATATAAACACTAATAAACTTATGTATAAAAGAGAACTCATTTACATCCTCATTTATCATATATACAGTAGCACCATATTTTTTCAAATGATGTTCAATTTGTATCTGATAGTCGAAATAATATGGAAGTATAACAAGAATATTTTTGTTTTGAAAGAATTGTTCAGTCATTACTTTTTATTTTAAATACTGAAAATTTAAACATAGAAATCTCTTTTACATTATAAGACAACATTATATAAGATAAGATTACATTTTGCCAAAGGAATGCAGAATCTTGAGCAGAAATAAAGAAAGCACAGAAATATGTAGAAATAAGAATACTTGTAACCAATACACATTTCTGCTTAATTGATTCTTTAAGAATTAAAATAAATGGAGCTATCCACAATATAAAACCTAAAATCCCGTAATCAGCAAGAATTTCCAAATAAGTATTGTGTACCATAATATTGATACGAGCACCATAATCCATTCCAAGATTTAACATACTATTAGCTCCTCGACCTAATATAGGATTGGACATAAATATATCCCAAGCTACCCCCCATAAATGAAAACGCAATGCATTACTACCATCATTCAAATTCTCGATACTATATCTAGCTAATTTTTCTCCGGAATATAAGGACCTATATGCAGTTCATTACAAAAATGAGCGAAGATGAACCCGGTGATACACCATTAATACCATAGAACTTAAAAAAATAAATGTTATTTTTTTCTTCAAACTACTATCTTTCAAAAACAATATCAAGCAACCTATTCCAACAGAAATCAATCCCCCTCTTGAGCCTGTTGCCAATATAGCTAAAAGAAACAAAATAAAAAGTATATATACTTTCCCTTGTTTTTTCTTATGTAGCAATCTATGAAATAAAATTATTGTAGGCAATATAAACAGAGCAGCCAAGAAATTAGGATCCATTATTTTACCGAAATTCATTATAGAATACCGTCCCGGATCTTCAGGTAAAGAAACATGTTGAACAATCATCTTTATAACTATCCCTATACATGACAATATATAAAATTTAATAAGAGAAACTGTTTTACTAAACGATAATTTTGAATTGAGAAATATCCAAAAAATCAATAGCTCATAAAAATACCTTATCAATTTAGAAAAAGTTCCATTTCCATGTGATATAAATAGGCTAGAAAATAAAGTATAAATGAAAAAACACAAAAACCATTTTATGGGTTTAGGCATAAAACCGTTTAAACGACCGAAATATTGGAAAATAAAAAACAAATATAACGGTAATGCATGAATAATCATATGCCAACCCAAAGGATTGATTAATACAACAAAAAAAGAAAGACATATAAGTCCTGTCGGTGTAAACATTGATACTTACCCTAAATATACTGATTCTAAATGACTAGATTCTCTTGATATATCGTAATGCAATGTAATCAATACATCTTCTGCCGAACCATCCCTACAATATTCCCCAACGACAATTTTTTCCGCCCATTTTTTCGCTCCTAATGATAAATTCCATCGAATCAATAATCTTAGACTCATCTGGAACCTTGTTTTTACTCACATAACATTTTAAGCCATTCGCCTGAGCTTCAACTAAAGTAATAGGAAGTCCCTCAAATATAGATGGCATAATAATAACATCTAAAGCACTGTATAATCTATGTATGTCTGCCCTACTACCAGTCATTAATACACGATTAGATATTCCTAGTTTATTGGCCTTATTTATAATATCCTGTTTCAACTCTCCGTCGCCAATAATACACAAATACGAATTAGGCTGTTTTTTTAGAATCTCTGCAAATATATCTATCAAAAACAATTGATTCTTCTGTACATTTAACCGCCCAACATTACCATATAACAAAGAATTATCATTAATATTAAGTTCCTTTCTACAATCCTCTCTACATTGCTGGTTTTACTGTAGCTTCTAAAGCCATAATTTCTTCTGAACG
>ENA-UEQP01003252-UEQP01003252.1-human-gut-metagenome-genome-assembly--contig:-NODE-3252-length-10869-cov-3.537342_pt1 | contig 10869 bp, 9 predicted proteins | sample MGYA00242951_ERZ507951 | MGnify/ENA primary metagenome ERZ507951 (study PRJEB26167, sample SAMN06115539) | human gut metagenome | host: Homo sapiens | place: China:Shanxi | collected 2015-11-18...
CATCTCGTCCGAGGATCTGTTCGCGCTCGTCACGCTGCGCTCTCTCAGCCAGGAGCTCATGGCCCGCATCCACCGCAACTACCGCTTTATCGTGAGCTTCAACTTCTCGCTCATCGTGCTTGGCGTGCTTGGCATCCTGCCGCCGACGACCTCGGCGCTGCTGCACAACATGTCCACACTCGCCATCGGCCTCAAGAGCATGACGAACCTCCTGCCCGAAAGCGAGCAGAGCAGCGCTAACTGATTTTTCCCGATAAAAAAGCTCCGTGCCAAGGCACGGAGCTTTTTTGCTATACAAGTTTGATTTTACGCAGGGCCGTAGGCCTTGATGGCATCGTCGACGATCTTTTCCGCGTCTGCGCCCGCGATGTCGAGGTTTTCGGCTTCCAGGAGCTTGACGGTCGGAATGCCGAAGCAGTCCTGCGCGATGGTCTTCCAGTAGTCGTAGCCAAAGCGGCCGTCGAACGGTCCGCCGCTGGTCGTGACATAGTAGAGCTCGCTTGCGCGGCACAGGCCGACGGGCTTGCCCGCCTCGCTGTACTTCGTCACGATGCCCGTGACGTAGATATTCTCCAAATACACCTTGAGCTGCGCGGGAAACGACAGGTCCCACAGCGGCGCAGCGATGACAATTCTGTCCGCCGCGGCGAACTGACGGGCGTAACGAAACATTTCATCGTCATACTTCTTTTCCGCGAGCAGCGCGTCGCGCTTTGCGATGTCCGCGCGCCCCAGCGGGTGCAGCGGCTCGTCATAAAGGCGCAGCTCCTCGTATTCGCCGAGCGCTTTCAGCAGCGCGCGGGCCAGTTTTTCCGTGCGCGATTCTCCGCGCGGGCAGCAGTTAATAAAAAGCGTCGTGTCCTTTCCCTCACAGTACGCAGTAGTACATGATAAATGTGTTCGCCACGCCGAGCAGAATACCGGCGATGACCTGCAGCGGCGTGTGGCCGACGAACTCCTTGAGCTTCGCCTCCGGAAGCTTTTCCGACGCGAGCGAGTTGAACGCCTCGACGATGTCGTTAATGATAACGGCCTGCCGCCCCGTTTCGAGCCGGACGCCCATCGCGTCCTTGCAGACGACGATGGCGAAGATGAACGCCATCGCGAATTCAAACGAACCGAGCCCGTAGACGAGCGCCGCCGCGGTCGCGAGCGACGAGACCGTGGCCGAATGGCCGCTCGGCATCCCGCCGTCGCCGATCAGGCGCGTAAAGTCGATGCTCTTCGTCACAATGGCATGGATGATCGTCTTGATGAGCTGCGCCCAGAACCACGACGAGAGACCGATGAGCAAAAAGGGATTCGACAGCAATTCCTGAAACCAATTCATATGTTTCCGCTTCCTTTCGCGGTGCGGGCTTTGTCAGCCCTTGAATGTTCCTTATTATACCACCGTTTCCCAGTTCGGCAATAGAGTTTCTTTTAACTTCTTCCGCAGAAAATATAAACCAGCGCAGGCTCACCTGCGCTGGTTTTTCTTTACGATGCCTGCGCGAACTGGCTGTTGTAGAGCTCGGCGTAGAAGCCGCCTGCTTCGATCAGCTGGTCGTGGGTGCCCTGCTCCACAATGTCGCCATCCCGCATGACCAGGATCAGGTCGGCATCCCTGATGGTGGACAGGCGGTGGGCGATGACAAAGCTCGTCCGGCCCTTCGTCAGCTCGTCCATCGCGCGCTGAATGAGAAGTTCCGTGCGCGTATCGACCGAGGACGTTGCCTCGTCGAGGATCAGCATCGGCGCATTCTGGAGCATCGCGCGGGCGATGGTCAAAAGCTGCTTCTGTCCCGCCGAGATGGTCGTGCTCTCGCTGAGCACGGTGTCAAAGCCCTGTGGCAGCGAGTGGACAAATTTGTCGAGGCCGCAGGCCTTGCAGACCGTTTCGAGCTGCTTGTCCGTGATACCCTCCATGTTATAGACCAGGTTCTCGCGGATCGTGCCCTCAAAGAGCCACGTGTCCTGCAGGACCATACCAAAGAGCTCGTGCACATCCTCGCGGCGCAGGTCGGTCGTCGCCACGCCGTCGATCGTGATGCGGCCGCTGTTGACCTCGAAAAATCGCATCAGGAGGTTCACCATCGTGGTCTTGCCCGCGCCGGTGGGGCCGACGATGGCGACCTTCTGGCCCGGATGGACCTCAGCGGAGAAATCCTTGATGATGATCTTGTCGGGCGAATCAGGGTAGCTGAAGCGCACGTGGTCGAACGTCACCGCGCCGCGCACGGCGTCGAGCTTCTCGGTCTTGTCGCTCTCGTTGCCGAGCTCTTCACTTTCGAGGAAGTCGAAAATACGATGCGCGGAGGCGGAGGCCGTCTGCAAATTCGTCATGCCCTGTGCGATCTGCGTCAGAGGCGTGGTGAAGAGGCGCACATACAGGATGAACGAGACGATGACGCCGAATTCGATCGTGCCATTGATGGCCAGCACCGAGCCGAACACGCACACGGCAACATACGAGAGGTTGCCGATCACGTTCATGAGCGGCTGCATCACACCGGAGAGGAACTGCGAGCGCCAGTTTGCGTCATAGACCGCCGCGTTCAGGCCGTCGAAGTGGTCGAGGACCTTATCGACTGCGCGGCTGATGCGCACGACCTCATGGCCGGAATACATCTCCTCGACATAGCCGTTGAGCTCGCCGAGGCTCTTCTGCCGCGCGGTGAAGTAGCGCTGCGACTTCGACATGATGGCGACGATCAGCACCATGCCAAGGAGCGTGATGCACAGTGCGACGAGCGCCATGCGCCATTCGGTCACGAACATCATAATAAGGCAGCCGACAAACTGTGTCGCGGCGCTGATGATGGTCGGCAGGCTGTTGGTAAGTCCCTGCTGGAGCGTTGACACATCGTTTGTGATGCGGCTCAAAATGTCGCCCTGCGAGGTGGTGTTGAAATACTTCTGCGGCACGCGGTTGATCTTTTCCGAGAGCTCACCTCTCATGCGGTAGGACATTTTCAGCGTCACGACCGCCATGATATAGTGTTGGATGAAGCCAAACAGCGCGCTCAGGCAGTAAATAATGGCAAGGAACACGCCGATCTTCGCAATGGCGGCGAGGTCAATGCCGGTGAAGAGGCCGTCGGACATGATGGTCGCCATTTTGCCGATCTTGTCGGGGCCGATGATCGTCATCACGGCGCTCAGCGCCGCCAGCACGAGCGCAAGAGCGATGACGCCAAGGCTCGATTTCATATAGACACCCGTGCGCTTGAGCGCGCCGACGGGATTGCTGTTTTTCTTTTTCATCTTCTCTCACCTCCTTTACGCGAGCTCCGCGGCGCTGAGCTGGGAGGTCGCGATCTCGCGGTAAACGTCACAATTCCGCATCAGCTCTTCGTGCGTGCCGATGCCCACAGCCTCGCCGCGGTCGAGCACGATGATCTTGTCCGCGTGGCGGATGGTGCTGATGCGCTGCGCGACGATGATCTTCGTCGTGTCGTGCAGCTGCTTGGATAGCCCCTCGCGCAGCTTCGCATCCGTGCGGTAGTCCAGAGCGGAGAACGAATCGTCGAAGACGAGGATCTCCGGTTTTCTCGCCAGCGCGCGGGCGATGGAAAGGCGCTGCTTCTGGCCGCCGGACATGTTGCGGCCCATCTGCGCCACATGGTGCTGCGTGCCGTCGGGGAGCTTGTCGACAAACTCCTTCGCCTGCGAAAGCTCGACGGCCTGCGCAAGGCCCTCATCGTCCGCCGGCGCTTCGCTCTCGCCAAAGTAGATATTGTCGCGGATGCTGCCGGCGAAGAGCACCGCCTTCTGCGTCACGTAGCCGAGCTTGTTGTAGAGTGTGTCGAACGTGTAGTCCCTGACGTTCACACCGTCGACAAGCACCTCGCCCTCCGTCGCATCGTAAAAGCGCGGGATCAGGCTCACAAGTGTCGTCTTGCCGCTGCCCGTCGCGCCGATGACGGCAAGCGTCTCGCCCCTGTTCACACGGAAGCTGATGCTCGAAAGCTCATCCTCCGAAGTGTGCGGATAGCGGAACGAAACGTTTTTGAACTCCACTGTGCCGTGCTCTTTGCATTCGCTCACGCTGCCCTCGCGGATATTCGCCTTGCGCTCGAGCACCTCGTTGATACGCTCGGCCGAGACCTGCGCCTGCGGCAGCAGCATGAAGATCATCACGAGCATCATAAAAGACATCACCACGTAGGTTGCATACGTGCTGAACACCAGCACGTCGCTGAACATCGTGAGGCGCGCTGCGGAATCGGTCAGCGCGATGTTGTTGACGAGCGCCGCACCCAGCCAGTAGATCGTGAGCGCCAGGCCGTTCATACCGAGCGTCATCGTCGGCTGGACGAGGGCGAAGAGCTTCTGGTTCTTTACCTGCACATTCATCATGTCAAGGCTCGGCTTGTTGAACTTGTCGTTCTGGTACTGCTCGGCGTTGAACGCGTGCACCACGTTGATGCCCGTCAGGTTTTCGCGCGCCACGCGGTTGATCTGGTCGGTCAGCTTCTGCACGATGCGGAAACGCGGGATGCAGATGCTCATCACCGTTATCACCGTCACGCAGATGACCACGACGAATGCCGCTGTCACGGCGGAGAGCTCCCAGCTCTTGCCGAGAATTTTGATGATGGCCCACACGGCCATGATCGGCGATTTGATCATCATCTGCAGGCCCATCGCCACGATCATCTGAATTTGCGTGATGTCGTTCGTCGTTCTCGTGATGAGGCTGGCGACGGAAAAGTCCTGCATCTCCTCGCTGCCGATGTCCATCACGTGGCGGAAGAGCTTTTCGCGCACCGTGAAGCTGAAGCCCGACGCCGCCTTGGCCGCGAGATACCCGCAGCCCACGGCCAGCACGGCGCTTGCGAGCGTGCAGCCAAGCATTTTCACGCCGACGGACAGGATATCCGCCGTCGCCCCCGACGTTTTGATGAGCGTCGTCAGATCGGTCATGTAATCCGGCAGCCGCAGGTCAAAGTAGACCTGCACCGCCACAAGCACGGTGCACAGCAGCACCATGAGCACCTCTTTACGGCGCATGTTTTTGAGTAATTTCAGCATTGTTGTTCTCCTGATTTCTTCTTTGGGCCCTCAGCGCTTTTCCTTGCAGATGCCGTTCAGATTGCCATCCATTCTTTCAAGGCAGCGGCGCATCGTCGCCAGATCCTCCTCCGGGATGCCCTCGAGCAGACGTCTTCCGAACTGCCACTGCACCTGCCGTCCGCGCTCAATGAGCGCTTGCGCCTGTTCCGTACAGACAAGCCTTGTCTGCCGCCGGTCGCCCGGCATCTCCCGCCGCTCGAGAAGGCCGTCATTCACCAGTCTTTCCACGTGCACGGAGACGATACCTGATTTGTGCCCGCGCATGCGGCAGATGTCCTTCGCCGTGTTGTGCTCGGGATTGTTGGCGAGAAAGAGCAGAATATCCATCGCTAACGGCGGCAGGCCGGTCTCCTTGCACAGTGGAGTTAACATAATGTGATATGCCTGTGTCATCTTGTTGGCGTGGCTGAAGATCGTTCTTCCCGGTACGGGCCCTTTCGGTATCATGTCGGCTCCTTTCCGTTACCCTCGGACGGCGACGCGATCATTCATCGTCATCCAATGATAATCTTCTAATTTTAGAACGTCATCATTATAGTTGTTTCCATTTCAATGTCAATAAACAAATTGTGAACGTTCCAAAAAAAGGGCGCGAAAAAGCGCCGCCTTTCGGCAGCGCTTTTTTCGTATTCTGTTACAGGGACAGCTGGATAAGGCCGAGGATGAGCATATGTACCGGATAAAACGCGTAGCAGGCATACTGAAACACCTTGCTGTGGTGTCCCTGCCGCCCGCGGTAGAACCAGATGGGCACGAGCGAGAGCAGTGCAAGCCCCTGCTCGCAGACCTCAAACTCCAGTCCGAAAAGCTCGATCGGGAAAATCTGTCCTCCGATGAGCGACACATTGATCCAATAGAGCGCCGCGATCTGCCCGAGCAGCTTCCACCACTCTCTGCCGCGGAGGAAATAGAACACAAACACCGTCAAAACGCCCATGCCGTAATAATCTACCATGCCGAGCGTGCCGAGCGCAAAGCCCAGCACCGTGACCGCAACGCAAGTCAGAAGATAGAGCCATGTCTTCCCCTTTTCCCGCACGGCCTCCATCGCCCGAATGCCGAGAAGGCCGATGAGCAGCGTCCAGATGACATTCTGGTGCACAGGGTAGAACCACGTGCCGCCGTACATCAGGTCAAAGGGAATTTCCGACAGCAACGCAAAAATCAGCATCCGCTGCGCGTATTTTTTGAAACTGTGCGTGTGGAAGTAGCCCTCCACCGCCATGAAGGCAAAAATGGGGAACGCGAGACGTCCCACGCAGGTCATCCACTCCTGCGAAAGAAAAAGCGTCGCCCACAGGTGGTCGAGCAGCATGAAGGCCATCGCTAAAATGTGCAGCGCCGCGGCGCTGAGGTCAAACTGTTTTTTCATTGATCTCTCCTGTTGATTTCTCTCTTTTCCCCTCTGTTGCGCAATGTTGTTTTATTTTATCAGATCTCGTGTCAAAAGTCACGCTTAATTTTTGCGTTTCTTTCTCTGCAAAAAATACCGGCGGGCAAAATGCCCGCCGGTACGTTTCAGTTTTACCCCAGAATGGCCTTCAGGTCCTCCTCTGGCGTCGTAATGGGCGCGATGCCAAAGTTCTTGACAAGGTAGTCGAGCACGTTCGGCGAGAGGAACGCCGGCAGCGTCGGACCGAGGCGGATGTCCTTGATGCCGAGATACAGCAGCGTCAGCAGGATGCACACCGCCTTCTGCTCGTACCACGAGAGCACCATCGAAAGCGGCAGCTCGTTCACGCCGCAGCCAAAGGCGTCGGCGAGCGCCAGCGCGATCTGGATGGCGCTGTAAGCGTCGTTGCACTGGCCGATGTCCAGGATGCGCGGCAGCCCCGCCACCGTGCCAAGATCTAAGTCATTGAAGCGGAACTTGCCGCAGGCCAGCGTCAGCACCATGGTGTCGGGCGGCGTCTGCTTGACGAATTCCGTGTAGTAGTTCCTGCCGGGGCGCGCGCCGTCGCAGCCGCCGACTAAGAAAAAGTGACGGATCCGGCCGGAGTTGACGGCCTCGACCACCTTGTCGGCCACACCCAGCACCGCGCCGCGGGCAAAGCCCGTCGTGACCGTGCTGCCGCCGTTGATGCCGGTGAACGCCTTATCCTCGGCATAGCCGCCCAGTTCCAGCGCCTTTTCGATGACCGGCGTGAAGTCCTTGTCCGCGCCGATATGCTTGAGTTCCGGATATGAGACCGCCGCCGTAGTGAACACGCGGTCGGCATAGCTCGCTTTTGGCGGCATCAGGCAGTTCGTGGTGAACAGTACGGGCGCGGGGATGTCGGCAAATTCCTTTTGCTGGTTCTGCCACGCCGTGCCGAAATTGCCCTTGAGATGGGCATACTTTTTAAGGCCCGGGTAGCCGTGCGCGGGCAGCATCTCGCTGTGCGTATAGATGTTGATGCCCTTGCCCTCCGTCTGCTCGAGCAGGCGCTTCAAGTCGTGCAGGTCGTGGCCGGAAACCACGATGAACGGTCCCTTTTCCACCGTCAGCGGCACGGTGGTCGGCTCTGGCGTGCCGTAGGTCTCCGTGTTGGCCTTGTCGAGCAGCGCCATGCAGCGGTAGTTTTTCTCGCCGACCTCCAGCACAAGGGGGAGCAGGTCATCCATGCCCCAGTCCTCGCCGATGGCAAACAATGCCTTGGCAAAAAAGCGGTTGACCTCGCCGTCCGTATAGCCCAGCACCATCGCGTGGTAGGCGTACGCCGCCATGCCGCGGATACCGAACAGGATAAGCGACTTGAGACTGCGGATGTCCTCGTCCGCCGTCCAGAGCCGCGAGACATCGTAGTCATTGTTGTGCCCGCAGGGCGACATGCAGGACGCACAGTCCGGCACAAGACGGCTCTTCTCCGCCTTCACGCGTGCAGTCACATCGCGGATGGCCGCCGCGTCAAAGTTCACATTCGTGAGCGTAGTGAAAAGTGCCTCGATGATGAGGCTCCATGTGCCCTCGTTCACGCCGGGGCTGCCGTCCGCAGCGCGGGCAAGGCCGATGAGCGCGCCGGTCAGTTCGTCCTGCAAATTTGCCGTCTCGGCGCTCTTTCCGCACACACCCGCGCTGCCGGTGCAGCCCGTGCAGTGCGCCGCCTGCTCGCACTGAAAACAAAACATCTTGTTGTCCACCGAAAAAATCCTCCTCATTCTGTGGTCTTATCGATCATAGGATGACTCAAATCGTATCCAGTATTCTCCCGTCCGTCGAGATCGTCACGACCTGCCAGGGGATGAATTTACCGCTATTTTGCAGCGCGGTCTTTGCCGCGTGCTCGAGCCCGCCGCAGCACGGGACCTCCATTCGCACGACCGTCACGCTCTTGATGTCATTTTTTGCGATGATCTCGGTCAGCTTTTCGCTGTAATCCACGCTGTCGAGCTTCGGGCAGCCGACGAGCGTAATGTGGCCCTTGATGAATTTCTCGTGGAAGGCCGCGTAGGCGTACGCCGTGCAGTCCGCCGCGATGAGCAGCTTTGCGCCGGAGAAATACGGCGCGTTCACGGGCACGAGCTTGATCTGCACCGGCCACTGGGAGAGCTGGCTCTCCTGCGCAGCAGGAGCCGCCGTTTCAGATGCCGCCTTGTGCGCAAAGGTCTTGAGCTGCATGCCGACGCAGCTGTGGTGCAGTGTCATCCCCTCCTTCTGCATTCTCTTCTGCTTGTTTTCAAGCACCGCCTGCTCGTCGTAGGCCGCGGCCTCGCGCTCGACAAAGGAAATCGCGCCGGTCGGGCAGGTCGGCAGACAGTCGCCCAGGCCGTCGCAGTAGTCGTCGCGCATCAGCTGCGCCTTGCCGTTTACCATGGCGATAGCGCCCTCGTGGCACGCCGCGGCGCAGGCGCCGCAGCCGTTGCATTTATTTTGATCGATCTCAATGATTCTCCGTTTCATTGCAATACCTCCTTGCGTTTTCAAGCGTATTATAGTAGAATGCGGCCAGCAAGTCGGTTGAATTTTCAACGAAAGGCGATTTTCATGAAAGAATTTTTTCCCATTCTCGCCGCCTCGCCGCTCTTTTCCGGCGTCACGGAGGACGAACTTGTCGCGATGCTCACCTGCCTTGCGGCGAAGACCGAGCAATTCCCCAAGGACGTGTTTCTCCTTCATCCCGGCGACACGGTCGAGGAGATCGGCATGGTGCTCTCCGGCTGCGCGCTCGTCGTGCAGGAGGATATCTGGGGCAACCGCAACATTCTCTCCCGCACCGCGCCGGGACAGACGTACGCCGCGGCCTTCGCCTGCGCGCCAAACAGTGTCTCCAACGTGAGCGTCGTGACCGAAACGCCGACGGCGGTGCTGTTTTTGAACGTCAAGCGCCTTTTGACGGTCTGTCCCTCCGCCTGTGCGCACCATAGCCGCATCATCCGAAACCTTTTGAGCGACCTTGCAGGCAAAAACCTGCTGCTCAATGAAAAGCTCACGCACATCGCCCAGCGCACGACGCGCGCCAAGCTCATGTCCTATCTCTCCGCCGAGGCGCAGCGGCGCGGCGCGGTCGAGTTTGACATCCCGTTCTCCCGCCAGCAGCTCGCGGACTTTCTCGCCGTTGAGCGCAGCGGATTGTCGCTCGAGCTCGGAAAAATGAAAAAGGAAGGCCTGCTGGACTATCATAAAGAGCACTTTGTGCTGAACATCTGAATGAACACAAGAAAGGAGGAAACGCCGCGTTTCCTCCTTTTTCTCTTTAATTGTCCGCCGTTACGATCTGCGAGAGGTCGACGGCGTACCCCGCCGTGTTTTCGACGTTTACCCCGTTGCCGCGGAACACGCAGTTATTGAAATCCAGCGTCTCCGTGCCCGGCATCGCGGCGATGCGCACGGCGGTCTTTTCCGCGATGGCGAGCACCGCCTCGTCCTCGGCGTCCCAGGGGCGGGAGAGATCGAACACGGCAATAACGAGCTGCGCTTCCTCCGCCGCGGCGATGGCGCGCTCCACGCCGAGCGATTCCACGGCGTCGGATGTTTCGCGCACGCCCGCGGTGTCGGTCAGCCGCAGCGCCACGCCGCCGAGAAGGCACCGCTCCGAGAGCGTGTCGCGCGTCGTGCCGGGAATGTCGGTGACGATGGCGCGCTCAAAGCCGAGCAGCGCGTTGAGCAGCGAAGATTTTCCGGCGTTCGGGCGGCCGAGAATGGCCGTGCGCACGCCCTTTTCGAGAAACTGCCCGCGGGAAAACGTGGCGAGCAGCGCTTCGAGCGAGCGGATCGACGCATCGAGTACGGCGGCGTATTCCGCGAGCGTGAACGGCGGTATATCCTCGTCCGGATAGTCGAGCACCGCGTGATAGTGCGAGCAGATGTGCGTGAGATTCTGATAGATCTCCTCCGTGCGGCGGGAGATTGCCCCGCCGAGCTGACTGGCGGCGTTTCGCGCCGCGAGAGGCGTTTCCGCGTCGATGATATCGATGACGGCCTCCGCCTGCGTGAGATCCATGCGCCCGTTCAGAAAGGCACGCTTGGTGAACTCACCCGCCGCTGCCTGCCGCGCGCCGAGGGCGAAGAGAGCTTCCAGCGCGGAGCGCAGCACGACGGGCGAGCCATGGCACTGAAGCTCTGCGGTGTCCTCGCCGGTGTAGCTTCGCGGCGCGCGGGAGAGCGTGCAGAGACAAAGATCGAGCGTCCGTCCCTTCTCGTCGAGCAGCTTGCCGTAAACGAGCTGCCGGTCGCGGTGCTGCGACATGGCCTTTCCGTCCGCCGGGCGGAAAAGCGCGTCCATCAGCGATACGGAAAGGGGGCCCGATACGCGCACGATGCCGATGGCGGAAACGCCTGCGCCGGTCGCAACGGCGGCAATGGTATCACTCATTTATCGTCCTTCTTTGCCC
>ENA-UEQP01003255-UEQP01003255.1-human-gut-metagenome-genome-assembly--contig:-NODE-3255-length-10855-cov-4.458156_pt1 | contig 10855 bp, 8 predicted proteins | sample MGYA00242951_ERZ507951 | MGnify/ENA primary metagenome ERZ507951 (study PRJEB26167, sample SAMN06115539) | human gut metagenome | host: Homo sapiens | place: China:Shanxi | collected 2015-11-18...
TTTTTCGCGCTTATAAGTACAGATGACTGCTGCCATTCGGATCTCTTCCCGCCGTTTTTCAATGTCCGCAGAAAAATCAAATCCCATAAATTCCGTCTGCGGCTGCATCGCTTCGAGTTCTAGATAGAGCATTCCTGTCTCCGGAAGTTCTATTTCACATGACAGTTCCGCGCTCTCTCCACTCCCCGTCCACTCGCTTTCCCACAGAATTTTCTTACGATTTTCTTTGCTCAGAGCACATACCCGAACGTTACATGGCCCCTTTATCTTTACATGGATCCTGACATGATCCACAACGGTATACTTTTTCCACTTTCCGGCTGACAGGCTGTTGAAGTACGTATTGAGACGGCAGAAATTCCCTTTATTTAAAAGAAGGAGCGGACTTTCTCCGCTCCTCTGTATTTCACCATCCGTAAACAAATAAAGCGATTCTTCGTCATCAGCCTCTGGCCATATCATTGATTGAAAAACATTTTTTTTCATGAAAACCTCTTATTTGTCTGTTACCTGTGCCGCTCTTCCACGCTTCACAGTTCTTTTTTTGTTTCTTCCGGATCTTTCAACGCCGGATCCTCAAATCCGCCCTCTTCAAATCCTTCCGTCGATTCCTTCATAAAAAGGACTTTCGGGGTCATTAAGATCAGTTTCAGATCCATCCAGAACGAATAGTTCCGGATATACGTCAGATCCAGTTTCAGCTTGTCGTAGCTCGTCGTACAGTATTTGCCGTAGATCTGCGCATATCCCGTGAGTCCTGCCTTTACTTTCAGACGGTATTCAAACTCCGGAATGTTCTTCGTGATGACCGAGGCAAGCTCCGGGCGCTCCGGGCGCGGTCCTACAAGGCTCATGTCGCCTTTTAGGATATTTAAGAGCTGCGGGAGCTCATCCAGTCTGGTCGCGCGCAGGAAATGTCCGACCGGGAGAATTCTCGGGTCTTTATCCCCGGCCTTTACCGGACCACTCTTCTTTTCTGCATCTACCACCATCGTACGGAATTTATAGATCTGGAACTCTTTTCCGTTCAATGTCAGACGTGTCTGTGTATAAAATACCGGTCCTTTGTCGGTACATTTGAGCAGGAGTGCAATAATCAGGAAGAACGGGCTGGTAACAATCAGCATAAGTCCTGAGATCAGGATATCCTCAAACCGTTTCAGGACCTGCTGGTCCCACGGCAGACCTTCGATATTTCTTGATAAGTAGAGCGGGGAGTCAAAAATATTGAGCTCCACCGACGTTCTGAGGAGAATATCGCTGATCTTCGGGACCGTGTAGCTTCGGATATTTCCGGCATAACACCGCTTCATCAGCTCGTTTCTCTTCTCCGACGGGATGTCTCCGATGATCACTCCGTCATACTCCCCAGCCTGTCCGATGATCGTCCCGATCCCCTCATCGATGGATATCGTCTTTGCGATCTCGTACTTGTCCTCCCTGGAGTCGATCCGTCCCATCAGGTGAAACATGGATTTATCTCCGTATACCAGAAGCAGCTGCTTTCTCGGGAATAAAAACGCGTATACCTTTTTAAATGCAAGCGCCCACACCATGACGACAAGGAAGTCGACGATCGTCAGGATGATCAGTGCTGTCGGATTATGCATCTTCTTATCAAACAGAACAACCTGTACGTAGGAGAACGCGTTGACTCCTATGATCGAGATCATATGGGAGTATACAAGATTCCAGTATTTATAAATGCCTACCTTCAATCCGCCATACATCCGGTGGAGCAAAAGCAATAATGCAAGGTACTCACCTATGATCAGCCAGTTACCTCTCCGCCAGAATGCGATCGTCATGTTTCGATTGTAATAGTTCATCCACACATAATAATAGAGGATTAGTTCTACCGCAACGATAATGACAGATCCCAGAAATTTGACCAGTCGTTTATACTGCTCAAATTGTTTCCCTTTTCTCTGTCTGTTCATCTCATTTTCACCATTTACCGATTCTTCATCCCCCGGCAAATCTCTTATCCCTTTCTAATCTGTCTTATTTCATCTAAATATAATGTTCCATAGCGTTTCCAGGTAAAATTATCATTGACAAATTTTCTGGCATTTTCTCCGATTTTTTTACCGAAACCAGGATCCCGACGGATCCGTTCATAGGCTGCCCTATACTGCTGGAACGTGTCACAGATCATATACTCTTTTCCTTCCTCTGCATTGCCAATCGGCGCTGCAGCCTTTGAGGAGAGCAGATTTATCTTTCCGAGCGCCATGGCCTCGAGTACCTTATTCTGAATTCCGCCGCCTGTCTGCATCGGTGCGATCACTGCGATCGCTTTTTTCAGGATCAGATACGGATCATCCATATAACCTGTAACGATAATATTTTTATACTGTTTTGTCAGCTGTTTAATATGATCTGTTGGATAGGCGCCTAAAATGACCAGTGCCGGGGCATTCTCAAGTTTTGAATGAACCTGATCCACATACCACGAAACCGCATCCACATTTGGCTGATAATTCATTTTTCCGATGAATGACACAAACTCTTCCGGCAGCTTTAAACTTTCTTTCAGTATTTCATATGCCGCCTCATCTTCTGCATAATCCAGCAGTTCCTCCCGTACCCCGTGCGGGAGCAGCTTTACATTTCCATTATGTTTCCAGTATTCTGTTTCCCCCTGATTGAACAGGAATGTAACATTTGCACGTTGAATAGAGTGTTTTTCATACTTCAGCAGACGATCTGTTTCAAATTTATAATACAATTTGAGGAATATGGAATTCGTCTTTTTCTGAGCTTCCTGGTAATTCAACCCAATCGAATCCACCATGTCAAATACGATCGGAAGTTCCATTTTTTCCGAATACATCATGGTTCGGACGAGTTCACAGATCACAAGCTTATAATTTTTCTTTGCATTTTCTCTCAGTTTCTTTTCAATCCTGGAAGAGAAATAAAGTCCGGACTGCAGTGGAAGTCCCTTGATCCCGGCATAAATAAGTCCGGTAAAGCGCTCAAAAGATGAGAGCTGACACACGTGTAGTTCCTGGACATACTGTGTGTAAAACTCGCGTTCTTCCTCCTGGATCTCTTCTTTGCTGAGTAAATACAGTGTGATCTCATACTCCCTTGCGAGGATCTGGATCAGATAATAATTTTTCAGAGAGTATCCGGAAACCAGGGGGAATAGTTTTCTTGGAAGGATCATCAGTATTTTTTCCTTTCTATTCATTTTTACTGCTGCTCCTTCCATTTCCTATCTTTTAACTGTGCGTACTGTTGCTGAAACAAACCAATATCCATGGTATCCTGTTGCGCGCAGGAGCTGGATTGCCGGATTTTTCATATTTTGATACACTTCCGGAAATTCAGTCTTTATATGTTGTTCCATCGCAAGCATGTTCTTTTTATGGCTCGTCGGAAAGCTGAAATATATCTTGTACTGGCTCACGGCTGACCGGGCTGCCGTCTCACATAACAGATTAGCAGCCTCACATGTCCGATGTGTTCCGTAAAAGTTCAAAAGGCGTTTTAAGACTCTCTCATGCTGCCCGCATCGCTTCATCATGTTTTCAATACTCATACTCTGGCCGCTCATGCCAACCCGGTATTGGTAAACGCAATCCGGTATTGCTGACACCGTCTTTATATACGGCAATGGAAATACAATATATTCCGTGTCAACATAAAAGCAATGTTCATCCAGCCGCTCCGGCTGTTTTCTCAGAAGTTCTGTTTTATACGTGAGCGCATGCATTTTGGTAAACATTCGATCCTTTACTTCTGAAAACGGAATATCCTGTCCATAAGCGATCCCCGAGCAGATTTCTCCCACTTCTTTTTTCTTCTCCATCGTGCGATGATCTACCCAATGATAATTAGAGAGGACAAGATCTGCATCCGTTTTTTCCAAATGTTCCAGGAAGTTTAAAAAAGCTTAAAGTATTTTCCTTTTGCTTCCTCGATCCCACGATTGATCGTTGAACCATGACCGCCGTTTTCTTTATCGATAATACGAAAAATTGACGGATATTTCTCTGTATATTTCTGAGCAATATCTCTGGAATGATCCGGAGAGCCGTCATTAACGACAAGAACTTCCAGTTTTTCTTCTGCTCCTGGGACAACAAATGACTTCAGGCACTGATCAATATAGGATTCCACATTGTACATTGGAACCGTTACTGTCAATATTTTCATGACTGCACATCCTTTATACTGTCTGTGAGTAACTGTATGACCGAGCAACAGTTACTCACAAGTCAGCGTTCATCGTTTCTCATACGTCTCCGGCGTATAATGAATGACTCTCGTACCGCTATTCTCAAACTCAAACGGCACATATAAGAGTTCTTCCATCGCCTTGTGGACCTGCTCCTGTTTATCCGGCTCAACGTAGAATAAGAGGAATCCGCCGCCCCCTGCACCGAGAAGCTTTCCGCCGAGTGCACCGGCCTCGATTCCTTTCGCGTAGAGTCCGTCGATGGAATCTGTGGAGATCCGGCTGGAAATTCCGCGTTTCAGTTTCCAGGTATAGTCGAGAAGGCGGCCAAATTCGTTGAGGTCCGTCTTCGAGGTCAGGACTTTCTCCGCATCATCGACGAGAGACAGCATCTCAAGGAGCTGTGCCTGTTTATCGACAAGCGCTTTCTCCGTCGTCTGCTGGATATCGGAAGAAAATCTTGAAAATCCGGTAAAGAAGAGCATCAGGTTATTGTTTAACTGTGCCTTCCGCTCCGGGGAGATGATCACCGGATTTACCTCGTATCCGTCTGCATTGAAGTTGATCCTGTTTAATCCACCGAATGCCGCCGCGATCTGGTCCTGAACACCGCCGCTCTCGTTGCAGAGAACACGCTCTAAGTAGATCGCATCGTCTGCGAGCTTTCTCTTATCGGCATATTTTCCTTTTAATGCATAGAATGCGTTTAACATGCCGACTGCGAAGGAACTGCTCGTTCCAAGTCCCGATCTCGCCGGAAGGTCCGCCTCGTAAGTCAGGCGGATTTCCTGCATATCCAGGTACTTCATCGCCTCGCGGATCGCCGGGTGGTTGATGTCGTTGACATCCGTCACGCGCTCGATCTTTGAGTAGGAAAGCTCAGTCGAGTAGTCAAAAAAGCGCGGCAGATGGCGCACATTTACATAGCAATATTTATCAAATGTCGTGGAAATGACGGCTCCGCCATGTTCCTTATAAAAGTCTGGGAAATCCGTTCCGCCGCCGAAAAAAGACATGCGGAAAGGGGTCTGTGTAATGATCATGGTTTTTCTGTTCTCCTGTGATTTACTCTATCAATCGTTTACTCTCCGGCTGCTCGCATCGCCTCTGTCCATCAAAATTTATGGCAAACAAGCCAGTACCCTCGCTGCGATGCTGATATCTCTTGTCCATTTAATTTTACGCAGCTATATATCATTTATTTCTGACGTTTTCACTCAGCAATTCCTAACATTTAACTGTTCTCTTCTGCTGAGTTTTCATATTTTATCTTAACGATCTTCGCTTTTCAAGATCTTCTCCACCGCATCCAGCAGATTTTCACACACCAGATCCGGCTTCACGTCGTATTTCTTATCCTTCCCGGCTTCCCCAGTCAGCACAAGCGCTGTCCGCATTCCCGCATTCACGCCTGTCTGGATGTCCATCGTCGTATCCCCGATCATCCAGGATTCCTTGAGGTCAATGTTGAACCGCTCCGCCGCCTTCTCGATCATCCCGGTCTTCGGCTTTCTGCACTCGCACGGGATCTTATAAGCCGGATTCTCCTCCGGGTATCCTTTGTCCGGATGGTGCGGACAGAAGAAAACATCGTCTAAGAACACGCCCTCTTTTCCGAGCAGTGTCTCCATCTTCTTATGGATATTTTCCACATCTTCGATCCCACAGAGACCTCTCGCAACAACCGGCTGGTTCGTGATCACGATCCCGAGTCTTCCGGACTGGTTGATCTTCCGGATCGCATCGACCGCACAGTCTTCCAGAACGAAGTCATCCTCTTTGTATACTAGTCCCTTATACTGGTTGATCGTACCGTCACGGTCCATAAAGATACAGCGCTGCTTATTTTTCAGGCATTTATCCGCGATCACGCCTCGCGCGATATCCGCCAGTGTCTGCTCTACACGGTCAACCGTACCAACATCCTTCACATACTCCGGGGAGCAATAGCCGTAGATCGGCTCTCCCGCGTCCAGCATTCCTTTGATCACATCGTTCTCCAGATTCCTTTTCACCGGCTCCGGCACGTAATCGCAGATCTTCTTTTCAAACACAAAAATTCCTGCGTTGACGCAGTTCTTATACCAGTAATCGCGGACATTGTGCTTCGAGTCGAACGCCGTTACCTTATCATTCGCATCCAGGACAAGAAGATCCGAGTCAAACGGATGTCCGTTCGGATGAACAAATAATGTGGCAACTGCGCCTTTTTCCTCGTGGAACCGGATCATGCGCTGAAAATCAATATCGAAGAACAGATCCCCGGACATCATCACAAACCGGTCCCCGTGGATCATGTCTTTCAGATAATAAAAGGATCCCGCAGTCCCGAGCGGTTCCGTCTCCTCAAAATACCGGATGGAAACGCCAAACTGCTCTCCATCGCCAAAATATTCCTTAATTTTATTTCCGAGATGTCCGATCACCATGATCATATCCGTGATCCCATTCTCTTTTAGCCTTTCGACCTGCCATAAAAGCAGCGGTTTTCCGGCAACCGGGACCATCGGCTTCGGGATCTCATCCTTTGTGAGCGCCGCCAGTCTCGTTCCCTTTCCGCCGGCCATGATGACTGCCTGCATTGTTCGTTCCTCCCTGTGTTTGTCTCTGCTTTGATTTTCCTGTTATTCAGCTTTTTCTTCCGCTTTGTCGGCCGTTTTCTTTCTTCCGACTCCCATCGCAAGAAGCTGTAAGATGATCGGCATTGCGATCGGCAGGTTGATATTGACAACCGCCTGGATCGCATACGCGGTAACGGCTAACATGACTGCTGCCACGATCGGCTGCTCCTTGATCTTCTTCGCCATCGCAACGATCGAAGAAACCATAAATACAAGGTAAGACGCCATTCCGACGAAACCGGTCGTTACCAGATAATGTAAATACTCATTATGTGCACTGTCGAAGATCACCATACGTCCGTTCTGCATTTCGCCCGGATAATAATACTGCATGATCAGTGCAAACGTATCCGGTCCATATCCGAAGATCTTCTGGAGAAGATTCAGCTTCTTTGTATAGATCTCCATCGCGCGCTTCCACACATATCCACGCTGGGTTCCCCACTCATCATTGAATACAGCGTAGGAGCTGAGCGCGCCATACTTATCTGCATGACCTCCAAGGTTCGCATCATAAAGGACGAAAAGAACCGCAAGGCAGACAACCGCGATCACACCGATCCAGATATAGACTACGATCTTGTTCATAGAATCGTCCGTTGTCCTGTTCATCAGGGCCTGTGGTTTTCTGTTCATAAAGATAAGTACCACAGCGATCACCCAGAGAAGCACTACAAGTACCGGAAGAAACTTCGTCCCCGCGATCAGATTAAACGCACTGTCGATCCCGAGAACGGATGCCGCATACGCCTTATTGATCCCGTTGATGCAGAGGATCACCGTAAAGAATGTCGCCAGGGAGATCACATATCTGCGAAGTCCTGTCTTTGTCTGAAACAGCCATAACGGTGCCAGACCGAAGATCGCTGCGAGGGACAGATATGCGTTATCACTGCTGCCCATGATCAGCGCAAAGCTTGTCAGGATCATATTTCCGTAGTACCAGAACATTCTCTTCTGGTTTTTCTCCTGTGTAAACAGGACCATGGAGATTGCTAACAGCGCTGCCACATAGATCGTATAAGTATTGATATTTCCGAATGTGGAAGTATAGATGGATTTCTGTGTATCCATCATATTTACCTTAAATCCAAGGATATCCATCTGGAAGTAGTCGGTAATTCCAAACACGCATACAAACACGCCGACTGCAAGGAATGCGTCCAGATACCACTGTTTTAACCGGTAAAAACGGGTGACAAGGAAATATGTCATCATGTAGATCGTCATGAGGAATACGCCGTTATAACGTCCGGATGTTCCCCAGAATGCCTCCCATCTCCAGTCCTTGCACAGGATCCAGGAGATCACGTTTGTGAGCCAGAAAACGACCATCGCCCAGTCCCCGACGCTCATGCTCTTTCTCCATGTCTGGAAATTGAACTTCGAGAACCACTCAAGCATCTTCCCGCTCGCCAGGCCATATCCGCCCATGATCACGAGCGCCGCAATCGCAGCTACACTATAAAACTGATATTTGGTTTCTAGGATATCAAAATAGAAATCGTGGAACACCAGCGGAAGCACGCAGAGAACGATCAGCGTAAATACTCCCATAATTAAAGCAACATTATCCTGATAGCTGCTTTTCGTCTCCTCTTTCTTCTTTATTCTGTTTGCCATGAATTTACTTCCTTTCGTCACGTCATAAAAAATCTATTATATTATAACATTCTTCGACTTTTATAGCAACTTGCCCCAGTGGGAATTTACTTCCTTTTTTGTGAAATTATTCTTAATTTCTTCCCAGACATTCCGCTCTGTCGGTGTGCATTCTTTATTATCTCCTCTTTTCGTCCTATTCCGTCAGTCCGGACTAACTTGTGATAATTTTACTTATCGGAAGTATAATGGCTTCGTAATGCAATTAGGAATTTCAAAAAGCGTTTCAAAAAAACAAAAGGAGAGTGCATTAATTATGAGAAAGCAGACTAAAATTGCTGCAGTCGTATCCGCAGCAGCTCTGTTAGCATTAGGCGCTTCCATGACATCTTTCGCAGCTTCCAAGGGAACCTGGATGATGGTTGATGGCGAGTGGCAGTGCTACGACAAGAACGGTGACGCATATACAAACGTATTCTGCTCCAGCAATGGTAAAGAGTACTACGTAGGAGATGACGGACAGCTCGTTCGTTCCGAGTGGGTTGAGTACGACGGAAACTACTACTTCGTAAACAGCGCAGGTGCTAAGGTCACAAACGACTGGAGATTAACAACTCCGTACGATGACGAGAGCGCTGATGAGGAGTGGTACTACTTCAAGTCCAACGGTAAGAGAGCCGAGAACGAGAAGATCACATACAAGGGAAAATCCTACTACTTCGATACAGACGGAAAGATGCTTACTGGCTGGGTTAACACAGGTGATGGTACATCCGCAGTTAACGAGGCTAATGGTTACGAAGCTGGCCATACATTCTACTGCGACGAGACAGGTGCTCGTGTAGAGGGTGCTTGGGTTAAGGACGTAGCACCGGGCGTTGACGACGACGATGCAGATGCAGACGAGTACTGGTACTACTTAAAGAAAGCTACTGGTAAGCCGGCAACAGGCAAGCAGTCCAACATCAACGGTCAGATCTACCTCTTCAACGGAGAAGGTCAGATGCAGTCTGGTTGGGTAGCAGCTACAGATCCGAACGGTGTTAAGTTTGTTCAGCTCGACAAAGAAGATGAAGAGCAGGCTATGAGCGCAGCAGGAAAGAACGATGTTTACTACTGCGGCGACGAGGATGACGGACACGCTAAGAAGAACAAATGGTTAAAGACATGGCTTCCGGACGACACAAACGAAGAGGAAGACGACAAAGAGTGGTTCTGGTTTGACAAGGAAGGTAAAGTATTCAGAGCTAACATCAGCGCAGCAGCTGAGACAGCAGCAGATGCTTACAAGTACAAACTCGACGAAGGCGCTCTTGTTCCGGATAACAACAAGCACTATGATGTTATCGGCAAGAAGAAAGTAAACTCCAAAGATTACTGGTTCAGAGAGGATGGCGTAATGCTTTCCAAGTTCTACCAGGTTGATGATAACATGTACTACTTCGGTGGAGCTGATGATGGTTCCATGAAGACTGGTTCCCAGTCCATCAAGGACAACACAGGTGACACATACAAGTTCTACTTCTACACAAAGGCTCAGTATGGTCATGCTAAGGGCGCTGGTGTAATTGGTAACCAGAGCAACAAGCTTTACTACTATGGTCTCTTACTTACAGCTGATGATTATAAGTATCAGGTAGCTAACGTTGGCGGATATGACTTTATCATCAACTCCAACGGTTCTATCCAGCACTCCTATGGTACAACATACAAAGAGGATGGCGATACTCTTATCACAGTAGATGAGAAGCTTGGCACTAAGTACAAAGATGCAAATGGCAACCAGCAGGTTGGCACAGCTGAGTACGAGGAGAAAGATACTCAGTTTAAGTACGGTTTCAAGACTGGCGTTAACAGCGTTGTAAAAGACGTTGATCTTACAGACTTCTATACACCGCACACTAAATAATATTGGTCAAGTAAAATTAGAAATTCTAATTGCACACAGAGCCGGGCGAGGTTTCCTCGCCCGGCTTTTCGTATCATATGGCAAAAAGCCATTATTCTTACGATAAGCAAAATTATCGTAGATTCGGAAATGGAACGTTTCGACTGTTATTTCGTGCATTTTTTAGGAGCAAACTATATAATCTTCTTAAGAATTGTTTCTAAAAATGCGATATGATTGGCAGGCAGAAAGAGGGAAACTATATAAATGCTAATGTTATCAGAAAATTCAATGATCGGATGTATGCTGTGGAATATGTAGATGATTACAACGAGATTCCTTGCTATGGAATTGCTTTTTTAGGAAATACTGCGTTGTAAAGAAAAATGAGTTTTAGAAAAGAGCAGAACCCCACTTTGTTAAGAGGGAATTCTGCTTTTTTTGTAGATAATCTATCCCGAAACACGAAAATCGAAAATGTTGGTTTTAATTTCCGTCAAGACATCTAATCATAGGTAAGCCATGTAATATTTTTCATTGGTTGGCAGTATCAAC
>ENA-UEQP01003262-UEQP01003262.1-human-gut-metagenome-genome-assembly--contig:-NODE-3262-length-10832-cov-3.292794_pt1 | contig 10832 bp, 10 predicted proteins | sample MGYA00242951_ERZ507951 | MGnify/ENA primary metagenome ERZ507951 (study PRJEB26167, sample SAMN06115539) | human gut metagenome | host: Homo sapiens | place: China:Shanxi | collected 2015-11-18...
CAGATCGGAACCGGTAACTATAATGAAAAGACTTCTACTTTATATACAGACCTGTCACTGATCACAGCAAAGCAGGAAATCGGAAAAGAAGCGGCAGAAGTATTTGCATGTCTGCTGCGCGGTGAGACGATAGAGGAAACGCACATCCTGCTGGTTGCACCGAAATGTCTCCAGAATAAAGTACTCGATATGATCGATGAGGAAATACGTCACGCAAAGAACGGGAAAGATGCGTATGTCGGAATCAAGATCAATTCACTGACTGATAAAGTGATCATTGAGAAGCTTGTGGAAGCATCACAGGTGGGTGTGAAGATTGAAATGATCGTCCGTGGAATCTGCTGTATGATTCCTGGTATCAAAGGATACACAGAAAATATTAAAGTAATCAGCATTGTCGGAAGATTTCTGGAGCATTCCCGTATTTATCGTTTCGGAACGCCGGACAGAGAAAAAGTGTATATTGCATCGGCTGATTATATGACGAGAAATACGCTCCGACGTGTGGAGGTTGCAGCTCCGGTTCTGGATGATACGTTGCGTGAAAGACTGGACTGGATGTTTGACACCATGATGAAGGATGATGAAAAAGGAAAAGAACTGACTGCAGACGGCGATTATGTAGATCGTGATATCAATGAAGAAAAGCTGGATTCACAGGAAGTGTTCTATGAGACGGCGTATAAAAATACGGAAAAGAAATAGTAGAGAATATTTGAGCAAAATAAACACAGCTGTAGAAATGATACAGCTGTTATAAAATCAGCAGATACAGTTGACAAAGAGGGACGTTTGTGATATTTTAATTAAGTCGCAAACGTCATATGGGGGATTAGCTCAGTTGGGAGAGCGCCTGCCTTGCAAGCAGGAGGTCACGAGTTCGAATCTCGTATTCTCCACTTTAGTGTATAGTGTAGTAGCATTGCTATTGCACTATTTTTGTGTATTTGACAAATTTATATATGTGCTTTATAATACACTTAACAGGAAAGTCGGAAGGTAACCGCAATCTACCCACTCCAGCGAAAATAATCTAGTTTAGAAAGTAGTCGTCAACTCGCCAAAAGTTTAGGACGGCTACTTTTTATGTGTATAATTAAGTATTGCAACAATAAGTACCGCAACGGATACGATGAGTTGTAATTCTTCATATGTACTCATTAGCACCACCTCCGACAGGCTCGGAGCGGGTGCAGCACGTCCCCCGGCTTCCCGGTTAAATGTATTATGTTGATAAATATTATCATTTTTCAACTGCGCAGTAAAGCAAAATATAAAAAAGTTATAACTGAAAAATGTAATTAAAAATGCAGTTCGTGAAGAATTTTCAACCATTTATGCAAGCAGGCTTTTACAGCCTGCTTTCTGTGTTATGCTATTTTCAGCAGGAAAAGAAACAGAGATAGAATAAATAAGGTGGTTTCAAAATGAAAATGAAGTATGAGAATATCATAAAACAAATGACATTAGCAGAAAAAGCACGGATGATGTCAGGTAAAAATACATGGGAGACGGTAGATTTTGAAAAATATGGAATTCCATCGATGACAATGTCAGACGGGCCTCACGGGCTGAGAAGGCAGGCAGGAGCAGGGGATCATCTTGGATTAAACGCCAGCCTTCCGGCGACCTGTTTCCCGACGGCAGCAGGCGTTGCAAACAGCTGGGATGAGGCACTTGGAGAAGAAATCGGAGAGGCACTTGCGGAAGAAGCAGTTACCATGGGAGTCAATGTGATCCTTGGACCGGGACTGAATATCAAGAGAAGTCCACTGTGCGGAAGAAACTTTGAATATTTTTCAGAGGATCCGTATCACGCAGGAAAGATGGCAGCAGCCTATGTGCGTGGAATCCAGAGTAAAGGAATCGCCGCATGTCCGAAGCACTTTGCGGCAAACAGCCAGGAGCCTCCAAATGGATCCGGGAGGGCGGTCTGTTCGTGATCGTCAGCAACCTGATCACAGTGCTCAAATATTTACTCTTGTTGTTCCTGCCGTTGGCATTTGCAGGACTTCCAAAAGTAGATTTCGGATTTCCGGGAATTGACATTACTTTATTCGGTGAGACTTTCAAGTGGAACATCATCGGATATGACGCCGCACATGGCGGACTTCCTTATTTTTGTGCGTACATGATCGCGATGGTAGTCGGAGAGTGTATTAACTTTCCGATCCAGAGAAATTTTGTATTCCGCAGTAAAGGAAAAGTATGGTATCAGGCATTCTGGTATCTGATCGCATTCTGTATTGTTACCTGTATCGTAAACTCGATCAACTGTATCTGGGTTGCGGTAGCCGGGATGTTTGTGCCGGGATGGTTATACAATATTGGAACGACAGTGTTGAATGGAGGGGTATCGATGGTGGTATTCTTCTTCGTAAATAAGATTATTTTCCCGGAAGGGGAAGGAAAGTAAGCGTTGTCAGGATTGACGGCGAATAAGAAAATAAAACGGGACAACATTTTCTGCAAAACCCAAAAAAAGTGATAGAATAGAAGTAGTAAATTGTCAGAAAAGGAGAATCATTATCATGAAAGAAAATTTAAAAGTACTTATGATCAACGGAAGCCCGAAAGCAAACGGAAACACAGCCATTGCATTAAAAGAGATGGAGAATATTTTCAAAGAAAACGGAGTAGAAGTTGAGACAGTTGTTATCGGTAACAAAGCAGTCCGTGGCTGTATCGCCTGTGGTTCCTGCTACGAAAAAGGACAATGTGTTTTTGACGATGTAGTGAATGAGTTAGCTCCGAAGTTTGAAGAAGCAGATGGTCTTGTAATCGCAAGTCCGGTGTACTATGCGTCTGCAAATGCAACTCTGATCGCCTGTCTTGACAGACTGTTCTACAGCAGTCATTTTGATAAAACGATGAAAGTGGGAGCAAGCGTTGCCTGTGCAAGACGTGGCGGATGTTCTGCGACATTTGATGAGCTGAATAAATATTTTACCATTTCCGGAATGCCGGTTGCATCCAGCCAGTACTGGAACAGCATCCATGGGGCAGCACCGGGAGAGGCCGAAAAGGATGAGGAAGGAAGGCAGACGATGCGTACACTTGCAAGAAATATGATTTTCCTTATGAAGAGTATTGCACTTGGAAAAGAGCAGTTTGGACTTCCGGAAAAAGAAGCAAAGATTCCGACAAATTTTATTCGGTAGAACAAGTAAAAGGCAGGGATTTGTGAAATATCACGAATCCCTGCCTTTAGAGTTGACAGCCAAATTTTCTTGTTTTATAGTGGAAGTTGCAATTTGGTAGGAAGTATTTAAAAGAGAGGTTTTGGTCATGGCACTTATAAAATCAATCATTATTTTAATTATAGGGTTTGCTCTATTGATGAAAGGAGCAGATTATTTTGTAGAAGGAAGTTCTTCTGTTGCGAAGCAGCTTCATGTTCCATCGATGATCATCGGTATGACCATCGTTGCAATGGGAACCAGCCTTCCGGAATGTGCGGTCAGTGTAACGGCATCCCTGACAGGAAATAACTCACTTGCGGTAAGTAATGTTGTCGGATCGAATATTTTCAACTTGATGGTTGTTTGTGGAGCCTGTGCGTTATTTGCACCTCTTACGATAAAAAAAGATACATTGAAAAAAGAGTTTCCATTATCAATTATCTGTGCGGCCTTGCTGATGGTGCTTGGATATGTCGGGATGCTTTTAGGACATTTAGATGGCGGTGTATTTCTCCTTATTTTTGCAGCTTATCTGATCTGGATGATTGGCTCTGCCAAGAAAGCAAGAGCAGCACACAAGGAAAGTCAGATGATGCGCGAAGAGGGAGAATTAGTAGACGAAGAAATTCAGATCCTGCCACTTTGGAAATGTGCATTATTTATTGTTGGCGGCATGATCGCGATCAAGTTTGGCGGTGATTTTGTTGTAGACAGTGCTTCAGCACTTGCAAGCGCATTCGGACTCAGTCAGACACTTATCGGACTTACCATCGTTGCGATGGGAACCAGTCTTCCGGAACTTGTAACATCGATTGTTGCGGCAAGAAAGAATGAAGTGGATATGGCACTCGGAAATGTGATTGGTTCTAATATTTTCAATATCCTGTTGGTACTTGGAGTTGCAGCTGCCATCAGTCCAGTGAAATTTCTTACCGATAATATCATTGATACGGTTGTACTGATTGCGATGAGTCTTGTTGTTCTGGTGTTTGCATGGACTTCAAAAATGATCGACCGAAGAGAAGGCGCTACGATGCTTGGAATGTATGCAGTGTATATGGCATATATTTGCATACGATAAAATAAAAGAATCATAAGGAAAAATGGCTGTGGATTGAACCTGCCCCAAAAGTTAGACCTAAATTCTAACGATTGGAAGTCGGTTCAATCCACAGCTATTTTTATTGGGTCAGTGTACATTCTATTTTATACTTCCATAGAAAAAACATTGACATGTCTAACAAAAAGAGGTATAAAAAACGAGAGAATTTTGCGAAAAGGAGGAAGGCATAAGATGGGAAAATACAATTTTGATGAAGTAATCGACAGACATGGAACGGACTGCCTGAAATATGATTTCGGAATGAAACGAAAGGGAAGAGATGACCTGCTTCCGCTCTGGGTGGCAGACATGGATTTCCGTCTTCCGGATGAAATTCTGGATGAATTCCACAAGAGAATTGACCATGGAATCTTTGGTTATACGGATCCGCTGGATGAATATTTTGCAGCAATGAACCATTGGTTCTCCACACGTTATGGATATACGATCGAGCCGGACTGGGTAACACTTGGAGCCGGAATCGTCTATGCACTCGGAACCAGCGTAAGAGCATTTACCGAAGAGGGAGATGCCATGATGGTTATGCAGCCGGTTTACTATCCATTCAGTGAAGTAATAAAAAATGACGGAAGAAGATTGGTAAACTGCCAGCTTCGCTATGAGAATAACCATTATTCCATCGACTTTGAAAAGATGGAAAAAATGATTCGGGAAGAAGGTGTCAAAGCTCTGATTTTCTGTAATCCCCACAATCCGGTGGGAAGAGTCTGGACAAGAGAAGAACTGGAAAGAGTTGCAGAAATCTGTCTGAAATACAATGTAATCTGGATGGTGGATGAAATGCATTGTGATTTCATTTTCCCGGGACATACGTTCACAAGCTGCATGAATCTGGAAGAAAAGTACCGTCAGATCCTTGCGCTTTACAGCTCCCCAGGAAAGACATTCAATGTAGCAGGATTTCAACCGGCAAATATCATCATTCCAAATGAAGAGCTGCGGAAAAAATACCAGTGGGCGAATACACAGGCAGCTTACAGTCAGGGAAGTCTGATGGGACAGCTTGCTGTAAAAGTATGTTATACCAAAGGTGCCGAGTGGGTGGATGAACTGGTGCAGTACATTTATGAAAATGTACAGTATATGAGCAGGTTTGTGAAAGAGAACCTCCCAAAGGCAACGATGGTTGAGCCGGAAGGAACCTATCTGGTATGGGTTGATTTTTCTGGTTATGGTTTTAGTAATGAAGAACTGGAACATCTGATGCTTGAAGAGGCAAAACTGTGGCTGGATTCGGGAATTATCTTCGGACTGGAGACCGCTCAGTTCGAGAGATTCAATGTTGCCTGCCCGCGTGTGACTTTGGAACAGGCACTGACTCAGCTGAAAGACGCACTGGATAAGCATCTGGCAGCAAAATAATATAAAAAGAGGATTGAGAGGGAAAAAAGATGGACAAACAAAAGAAAAATATGGGGGCAGTGGCATTTCTTCCACTGATCGTATTTCTGGTATGTTATGTAGGGTGCGGGATTACATTTACGCTGCTTGGAGCAGACGAACCGTTCGGAAAGTTCCCGCGTCACGTCGCACTTCTTGCAGGTTGTGCGGTAGCACTTCTCCTTAACCGTGGCATTGGTGTACAGGATAAGCTGAATATTATGACAACGAGCATGGGAAATTCAGGAGTTATGATGATCGTTCTGATCTACCTGATGGCTGGTGGATTCCAGGGAGCAGCAGCGGCAATGGGCGGAAAAGATTCGGTTGTGAATCTCTGTCTGCATTTTATTCCGGTGAAGCTTTTGGTTCCGGGTGTATTTTTGATGTGCTGCTTTATTTCTACATCGATCGGAACATCCATGGGAACGATTGCAGCGATGGCTCCGATTGCGATCAATGTGGCACAGGGAGCGCATTTAAATGTTGCGGTAGTCGGTGCGGCAGTGATCGGAGGATCTTATTTTGGAGATAACCTTTCCATGATTTCAGATACAACCATTTCTGCAGCAGAAGGATGTGGTTCTGAGATGAAAGACAAATTTAAAATGAACTTTTTCAGTGCTCTTCCGGCGGCAATTGTGGCAATGATCCTGTACTCGATTTTTGGCGGAGTCGGAAGCGGAGCAATCGAAGCAGGAAGCTATAGTATCATCGAAGTCCTTCCTTATTTTATTGTTCTAATTGCGGCACTTATGGGAGTTAATGTTGCAGTAGTCCTTTTTGTCGGAATACTTGCATCCGGTATCATTGGACTTTGTGTCGGAAGCTGTGGATTTTTTGAATGGATCCAGGCAATTGGAAGTGGTATGAGTGATATGTTCAGCATCAGTATCGTTGCCATTCTTGTATCCGGTATCATCGGTCTTGTACGTGAATATGGCGGTGTTGAATGGCTGGTGGGCGCGATCAGCAGCAAGATCAAGAGCAGACGTGGTGCGGAATATGGAATCGGACTGATGTCAGGTATCCTTTCCGCAGCTATGGTAAATAATACGATCGCAATCATTGTTACCTGTCCGATCGCAAAAGAAATCGGGGAAAAATATAAGATCGCACCGAAGAGACTTGCCAGTCTGGTGGATATCTTTGCCTGCGCATTTATTGCACTGATGCCACATGATGGTGGTATGCTGATGATTACGGCACTTGCTGATGTATCACCGCTTAATGTACTGAAATATTCGTTCTATATGTTTGGACTGATCATTGCGACCTGCGTTACGATACAGTTCGGATTGATGGACAAGAAAAATTAGACAGGATGAAATTTAAAATATGAAAGATCTAACAAAAGGAAAACCATCCACACTGATATTGGCTTTTGCGCTGCCGATCTTTTTCGCAAATCTTCTGCAGCTTACATACAGTCTTGTGGATACCAGAATTGTCGGAACTTTCCTGGGAGAGGACGCGCTGGCGGCTGTCGGCGCGACCACAACCTTAAGTAATCTGATCGTAGGATTTCTGCAGGGACTTTCCGGTGGATTCGCCATTATCATCGCACAGAAATTTGGCGCAAAAGATTATAAAAATGTGAAGAAATCATTCGCAATGTCGCTGACCATGGGTACAGGAATTGCAATATTTTTTACGGTGTTCGGATTGTTATTTTTACAGCCGATCTTAAATATACTGAATGTTCCGGCAGATCTGATGGCGACGGCGAAAAGCTATATTTTCGTGATCATCGCAGGGCTTGTGGCGACATTTCTCTATGATGCATGTGCGGCAGCACTCCGGTCACTCGGAGATACCGTGACGCCTCTTGTGATCCTGGCAATCTCAGTTGCACTGAATATTGTTGGGGATCTGCTTTTTGTCGTAGTGCTGAAAAGCGGAGTGCGGGGAGCTGCGATCGCAACGGTACTTGCACAGGCAATCGCCTTTGTTGTGTGCTGGATTTATATGGTGAAGAGACATGAACTGTTAAAACTTAGCCGGGAAAATTGCAAAGATCCGAATCCGGTTATGGTGAAAAATATGTTGGGTGCGGGAATGTCCATGGGATTCATGAGTTCTCTGATCAATATCGGTTCCCTGACGCTTCAGACAGCGATCAATAAACTTGGAAATGATTATATCGTAGCACAGACAGCGGCCCGGAAGCTGACTGAAATGTTCATGATCATGTTTACAGTATTTGGAAATACGATGGCGACCTACTGTGGACAGAACCTTGGAGCAGGAAAGATCGACCGGGTCAAAAAAGGGATCTGGCTTGCGATTTTCTATACTTGTATCTGGTGTACACTTGTGATCGTGGCAAGCTACACGATTGGAGATAAACTGGTCTATCTGGTAACAGGTACACATAATGAAAATGTGATCTTAAATGCGACCAGATATCTGAAATTTGATACATTGTTTTATTATGTAACAGCAGTAATCTGCATTGTGCGAAATGCCATGCAGGGACTGGATGACCATATTACACCAATCGTATCAAGTACACTTGAGATGCTTGGAAAAATTGTGATCGCATTTACACTGGTTCCACATCTTGGATACACGGGGGTTATCATTGCGGAGCCGATTGTGTGGTTTGTTATGGTGATTCCGCTGATCGTGCAGATTTTCCGGATGCCGGTGCTGAAGCAGACAAGCCTTTCTTGACACTATTCATACGCCTGTGCTAGAATAGGCTTGTTTCAGAAAAATAAATACAGATGCGTAAGGTGTCAATCAGACGGAACGTCTGGATTGGTGAAAAGGGAAACAGGTGCAAGTCCTGTATGAACTCGTCACCGTAATTTGCAAGCTTAGGCTGTCATACCACTGGGAGACCGGGAAGGAAAGCCACAAGCGTCTGAGCAATCAGTCGGGAGACCTGCCTTTCGCAGTACAGGAACGGAACGTTCATGCCACGAGTAACTGGCAGTACGAAAGATAGAAACTTCAGACTGATTTTGCAGAGGGCAAAATGTCAGTTTCTTTTTTGTACGCCCTCGTTAAATTTAGATACGGGGGATTTTTTTGTTTACAAAAAATATGCTATAAAGTGTAATGAATATCATTCCGATTCCTGAAAGTATGACAAAAAAGTCAGGGAGGATCAAGATGAAGAAACGAGTATTAGTAGCATTACTGGCAACAGCACTTACGGTGTCTATGATGACTGGATGTGGAAGCAAGAAGACAGAGGACACTTCTTCTACAAAGACAGAAGAAACATCCGAAGACAGCGATCAGGAGGCAGCAGACAAAGTGGCAAAGCTGATCGATGACATTTATGTGCAGGAAAGAACAGACAAGACAGATGAACAGTGTAAGGCTGCAAAAGAAGCCTGGGATAAGCTTACTGATGCACAGAAAGAACTGGTAGAAGGCGAGAACGCTGATCCGGATTATTTTGGAAGGGATACAGGCGATGCATCGAAAGATGATCCGCTGAACGAAGATAACATCGGAGAAAATGAAATTCTGGTTGTAAGCTTTGGTACATCTTTTAATGACAGCCGTGCAGAGGATATCGGTGGTGTGGAAAAAGCACTTCAGGCAGCATATCCAGACTGGTCTGTAAGAAGAGCATTTACAGCACAGATCATCATCAACCATGTACAGGCCCGTGATGATGAGAAGATCGACAATATGGATCAGGCACTGGAAAGAGCAGTCGACAACGGGGTTAAGAACCTGGTCGTACAGCCGACACATCTGATGCATGGTGCCGAGTATGATGAACTGACAGAAGCAGTTGAGAACTACAAAGATAAATTTGAATCTGTAAAAATTGCAGAACCACTTCTCGGTGAAGTCGGAGCGGATGAAACAGCGATCAATGAGGATAAAGCAGCTGTTGCAGAAGCAATTACAGCAGAAGCTGTAAAGACAGCTGGATTTGACAGCCTGGATGCGGCAAAAGAAGAGGGAACCGCATTTGTATTTATGGGACATGGAACTTCACACACAGCAAAGATCAGCTATTCTCAGATGCAGACACAGATGGAACAGCTTGGTTATGAGAATGTATTTATCGGAACCGTAGAAGGCGAACCGGAAGATACCGCTTGTGAAGCAGTAATTGAAAAGCTGAAAGATGCAGGATACAAGAAAGTAATTCTTCGTCCACTGATGGTTGTAGCAGGAGATCATGCAAACAACGATATGGCAGGCGATGATGACGATTCTTGGAAGAGCCAGTTTGAAGCATCCGGAGCATTTGACAGTATTGATACACAGATTGCAGGTCTTGGTGAGATCGATGCGATCCAGCAGCTTTATGTGGCACATACACAGGCTGCAATTGATGCAGAATAAATAAAAAAAGAGGGATTTATAAGATGAAAAAGAAACTGTTAGTATTGGTATTATCCGCTGTAATGGCAGTGGGAATGATGAGTGGATGCGGTGCAAAATCAGACACATCAGATACGAAAGCAAAGACAGCAGAAAACTCTTCTGCTAAAGAAGAGGAAACAGAGGAACAGACAGAGTGTGAGCTTGAAGACGGAACCTACACAGCAGAGTTCAAAACTGACAGCGGAATGTTTCATGTAAATGAAGCGAATGACGGAAAAGGAACACTCACAGTAAAAGATGGGAAAATGACGATCCATGTCAGCCTGGTTTCTAAGAATATCGTCAACCTGTTTGAAGGAACATCCGAAGATGCACAGAAAGATGGTGCAGAACTTCTGGAACCTACAACAGATACGGTAACCTATAGCGACGGTGCAACAGAAGAAGTTTATGGATTTGATATTCCGGTTCCGGAGCTGGACAAAGAGTTTGATGTTGCTCTTATCGGAACCAAAGGTGTCTGGTATGATCACAAAGTAAGTGTAACAGATCCGGTGAAAGTAGAAGAATAAAATAATACAGGAAGAGCTGCCTTTTGAAAAGAAAAGGCGGCTCTTTTTTGCTATAAAGCCTTGTTTGCAATCATTTCAATTAAAAGCTGAACAATGGTAAAAATACCGATCCGTGGGTTGAGAGAACCTTCGTGATAGTTCCAGTCAGTCTCCAGTATTGGCCTGTAAATCAGCAGATCTGCTGTTTCATGGAGTGCCACAAAATCTTGTTGCTCCAAATTATCGCGAAATTGCGGCAGACATGGGATTTTCTTTTATAAAGAAGATAGTGTA